>Ga0315276_10001226_pt1 | contig 22900 bp, 15 predicted proteins | sample YL17G05_0_MG_FD_204542 | JGI IMG/M metagenome (GOLD analysis project Ga0315276, IMG submission 204542) | Sediment microbial communities from Yellowstone Lake, YNP, Wyoming, USA - YL17G05_0 | ecosystem: Environmental > Aquatic > Freshwater > Lake > Sediment | place: USA: Wyoming | collected... | reverse complement strand
CGCTCCGGGCGTTAAAGTGATGACAATCACGACTGTTCTTCAGGATGATATAGATAAGATGAATGACGAAAGCAAAGATCTGGCTGATTTTGTTATCGTTATTCCTTCCTCCATGACCAGGATCTATAAGTAGCAAAGCTATTCTTCTCTGTGTCCCAGTTTAAAGATGTGATTTGAGATCTTCAAGAGTTTGCAATGGAATAAGACGCTTATCCTTCAGGATGGTTGTACTTTTAGCAAAATCACCAGCAACAAGTATCTTTTGCTTCGGAAATGATTTTAAAAGATTTGCCAGATATTCATCACTCTTCAATCCGGGAAAGCCTGACATTAAACCGGTAATGATAATATCTGCTTGCCATTTATTGTTAACGGCGACCACTGCAAAGAGAGGAGTTGATTGCCCGAGATACAATGATTCATGTCCCATCTTTTTTATCACATAATTATAAAAAAGAAGCCCGATTTCGTGCAGCTCATTCTCCGGAAGAAAAAGAATTATTTTTTTCCTTTCCTGTTTTAAAACAGGTGAAAGAGTATCAATGGATGCAATAAGCTTATGACGGAAGATATTTGTAATAAAATGTTCAGAACCTACATCGGCTGTCCCGGTCTGCCACATTATACCTATCCTTTTCAGGAATGGGAGAACTATTGCAGCCATAGTTTCTTCCATTCCTCTGTTCATCATCGACCGGATCAATATGTCATTCACTGCTTTTTCATTGAAGTCAACCATGGCAACCACCAGTGAATCTATTTGTGTATCGGGATGAAAAACATCTTTTGAGAGGAATGAAACTTTCTCCTCTATTTCTGAAGTGGAGAATTTTGCGATCTCAGATATTTTAAACCCATTCCTTTTAAGGATCGAGATGTTGATTATCCTTCTGAGTTCATCATCACCATAACGCCTTCTGTTGGTACCTGTCCGGTGTGGTGTAACGATTTTGAAGCGTCTTTCCCAAACCCTTATTGTGTGAGCCTTAATTCCCGACAACTTGTCAAGATCATGTATTGAATACTGTTCCATTTGTAAAAAACTTTAGATAAATATACAGGATTTTTATAACTCATGAATAATGTAACCACAGTGAGAAAAGAAATCTGCAACAATTAAGTTGCAGATTTCTTTAAAATAAGTGATACGAATATATTGATTATGGTAGCAGAACCTGATTGATTACATGTATCACACCATTTGTACCAAGTATATCAGTAGATGTAATTGTTGCATCAGCTGAACCAAGACTCAGAGCAGCATCTGTATCTATTATGGTAAGTGTACCCAGATTAAGAGTTATATTTCCGCCAAGTGTTGCTACAACATTGCTGGGAAGGTTTGGCAGATCGGATGAGAACACTCTTGCACCCAGAACATGGTATTTCAATACAGCTTCAATAGTCGGAATCCCAACAGCAGCAACCAGAGCATTAAAATCTGCAACACCTGCCAAAGTATAAAGTGAAGCAAATGCAGCATCAGTCGGCGCAAATACTGTAAATGGACCTGTTCCGCTTAATATTGTAATCAGATTAGCTGCGGTCTGATCATTCTCAACAGTGGTAAGTGCAGCAACCAGCTGCCCGAATTCTGCTCCTGTAGCTGCCTGTGAAGCTGCAACAGCTATTTCAACAACATTCTTTGTAGCAGGCAATAATGTCCTGTTAATCAGATGGACAACACCATTTGTATAATCGAGGGCACCACTTGAAATAGTTGCTGTGGTAATCTTTGTTAAACCGTTGATAAAGGCACCATTAGTATTAATACTTAAATAGAATGGTCCGTTCAATGTTGTTACTGCTGAGCCTGTTGGTGGCAAAGCATTAGCAAATACCTCACTTCCAAGAACATGATAAGTTAAAATAGGAGTCAGATCAGCCGCTGAGAGGCCTGCAATGCTTGTGATCCCGGCAGCAGCAAAAGCAGCATTGTCAGGAGCAAATAATGTCAGGTTTGCTGCAGGATTAGTTAAAGTACCCACAAGATCAGCTTTCACAACAGCCTCAGTAAGGATCGAGAAGTTTTTGTTGAAATAAGCAGGCTCTACAATTGTATTTACAATGCTTAATTCAAGTGAAGGTACCAGTACTGCATCAAGAATGTGAACAATACGATTGCTTGCTTCAACATCAGCTGCTGTTACATTGGCCCCGTTTATTGTAACGGAAGTTCCGTCTATTCCGACAGCAATCTTATCATCAGCACTTAAAAGTGTTGCAGCTTCCTGTCCGTCAGTCAGATCAGTCGATATTACTGTAGCACCCGCTATTACATGATACTTAAGTAGTCTTTCAATTACGGATTCAGGAACATCATTAAGACTTGTCTGTCCTATGACTCCCAATAGCGCTGCAAAAGCATCATTTGTAGGAGCAAATACGGTAAAAGATCCATCTGAATCCAGTGCAGACACCAGATCAGGGAAAATGTCGAGAGCAGTTTTCAATGTACTCAATGAAGGAGTCGAAGCTGCCAGTTCATAAATACTTTTCTTTGGAACATCAAAACCAGGATAAATTAAAACTTCGTCAATGATATGTATAACGCCATTTGTTGCATCAAGGTCAGCAGTTTCAACGCCTGAGGTACCATTTAAGGTAACCATTCCACCGGATACTGTAACATTAATTGATTTCCCTGAAAGCAATGTTGAAACTGATCCGCTGCTCAGATCACCAGACATTTTTTCACCACTGACGACATGGTATTTAAGCAAATCTGCCAGAGCATCAGGATTTGCAAGCAGAGCTTCTAATGTAGCTGCATCCACGGCAGCGAAAGCAGCGTTTGAGGGAGCAAACACTGTGAAGGGGCCGGGACCTTTCAGAGCAGATGTTAGTCCGGCCGCATTAACGGCGGTAACAAATGTACTAAGATTTGAAGTTGACTGGGCAAGTTGGATAATGTCCTTGGTTGCCGCTGGTTTATCTTCATCTTTATCACACGAAGAAAGTGTGAAGGAAGCTATTAATGCAATTGCAAAATAGCTTAGGAATTTTTTACTTGTTGATTTCATCTTTTTAAGTTTTAAATTATTAATTATTTATTTTGATATATAGACAGGAAATAACATATATTGTTCACATTTATGTTCATTTATTTGTTCTTTATTTTATATTATTTATATATTATAGTTAATTTAATGATTTTATATTACTGATAATTAGTTTATTACTTATTTTAAAAGATATTTTAAATTTTATATTATTTTTATTTATTATGAACATAGAATAATACTTATTTTAAAAATACACCTTAAATGCAGTATTAAAATATTTCCATTAAGAATTAAAAAACTATAATTTTTCCAGGCAACGCTGCCCCTATATCAATAAAAGAGGATGCCTCAATAGCCATAAAGACTAAGAGGCATCCTGCACTCAACCTGAAATCAACAATTATCTTGCCGCCGGCAAAAGAACTTTGTCAATAACATGAACGACACCGTTTGTTGCCTGAACATCGGTGGCAACTATCATAGTTGTACCATTAATCGAAGGTGAAGGCATAAGAGAGATCTCGATCGGCCCGTTAAGGGTCTCAACCGATCCGTCTGAAAGATCACTCGACCTTACATTCCCGCTTACTACATGATAAAGAAGTATCGGGGTGAGCTGTTCTGCTGTAAGATCTGCAACTCCGGCAACACCCAGATCAGCGAACAATGCTTCAAATGCAGCATTTGTAGGTGCAAAAATAGTGAAAGGACCTGCAGTGCTGAGTGTTTCAACCAGGTTGGCTTTAACAACCGCCTGAACCAGGATGCTGAAATTACTGTTATCAAGAGCAATATCAACAACTGAAGGTGGAAGCAGAACCTTGTCAATTACATGTATAACACCATTCTTTACATCCACATCAGCAATGGTTACTTTAGTATCCTTATCAATATACACTCCGCCGGAAACTGATATATTCATACTCGCAAAGTTTCCCTCGGCAGGACTAAGTGTGGCATAGTAACCCGAGGTAATCATTGAAGCTTTTTTCTCAGTACCCAAAACGTGATAAAGGAGGATTGGAGTAAGTGTCTCGGCAGAAAGATCAGCGATACCGGTTACTCCGAGTGTTGAGAAAAGTGCATTGAAAGCTGAATTGGTAGGTGCAAATACTGTAAAATTACCGCTTCCGTTCAGAACATCAACAAGATCAGCCTTCGCAAGAGCCTGAACAAGAATTGAAAAGTTCAGATCACCTGATGCATATTCTGCAATAGTCTGATCTGTGGTAGCCATTGGATCAGCAGCGTTATCATCTTTACTGCATGAAGCCATAAAGAACATCCCCGTAAGGGCGATACTCATCAGAATTAAATTTTTCGTTTTCATAATTTCAAGTTTTAATTATTACTGTTTATAATTGCTTTTGAACAATAAACATCACAGAATAATATATGTTCACTTTTATTTTATTTATTTGTGTCATGAAAGTATTAATATTATGCTTTTTTCGGGATAAACAGATAGTTATATTATCTTATCTTATTGTTTTTAAAGTATTTATGATTATATTAAAATATTTTAATTATTTTATATTATTTTTATATTATGTGAACTGCAAAAATTTATATATAACATAATTATACCTGATCCTGAATCTCACAGGAATTCATTATACTTTCTGAAACCCGGAGATCCCTTACCGGCAATTGGGATAACAAGAAAGTGATATGGGCGAATCGCCGCTTCTTCCCCCCTTTTTCCAATACAAAGAATTTCATTCCGAGTCTCCATACAATTTTTTGTACAACAGGGATTATGACAATTGGCTCTGAAAGAGCCAAATATGAATAACCCCCGGCGAAACCGGGGGGTCAGAGCCACGCTACAATTATCAGCTCTGAAGGAGCTAAATATGATTATTAAGCCCTTTCAGGGCTTGAGACCAGAGAGTTAGCCTCACCCCTGGCTGGCGCCAGGGGTTATTCATATTAAGCCACTTTGTGGCTTAGAAAAATAAAAACATAACTAAACCGGCAAATGCCAGAACTTAATATTCATGTATCTCTTAATCTGTGAGATATTAGATGTTGTCATAAGTAATTAATCCACCAGGCTCAGTTACCAATCACATTGGTTGGTAATGTGGATTAATGAGGAATCCCTACGTTACGGAACTATCTGACTTCAGTTTTAAGGGAGAAAATCCAGATACTAATTTTTACCTGCTACAGATCCGCTATATGGTCCTGATTTCACTCTGAATTCAATGAATCTTCCATCCGCAGAAAACTCTTTCGGATGGCCGTTTATATTCAGCTTATTTTGCTGACCCTGCTTTGGCAGGATTATGAGGGCTTCAGTATGTTCAGGAATTTCAAACCTGAAATCAATAACTATTTTCCGGGAGGTACCAGGACCTTATCAATAATATGTATTACACCATTCTTAACATCGACATCAGGATAGATAACCCTTGCGTCGCCGTTAATATACACGCCATTTGAAACAGAAATGTTCAAAATTCTGTAATTACCGAGGTCGGGACTTAAGGTTGTATAGTTTCCGGAAAAGAACATGGAGTATTTTATTTCAGTTCCTAACATATGATAAAGGAGGATCGGGATTAGTGTATCAGCTTTAATATCATAAATACCGCTCACCCCAAGCTCTTCAAAGAGGACATTGAAAGCATAATTGTCAGGAGCAAATAGTGTAAAATTACCTTCTCCATCGAGCAGATCAGCCAGGTTTGCTTTTTTTAGAGCCTGAAGAAGAATTGAGAAATCAGGGTCAATTACTATATATTCAGCAATCGTTCGGGAAGCAATTGTCATGCCAGCATAATTATAATCATCTTTATTACATGATGATAATAATATGGTTCCTAAAAGGGTTGTACTCAATAATAAAATAATGTTCTTTTTCATGCGTTCAGGCTAAATCTGTTTTCCCCGATTCCCCGTTACTGCTTCATCTTCACAAACATCAGAGATCAGATATTGTTCATATTTTGATATCTCTTTTGAGTCATTATCATGAAAAACCACTGTCAATATTATCTCAGGGAAGACTCTCCGGAACTCAGTGGTCAGGAATATCATAACAAGTTGTTCCATTCCGGTTGAAAATGTAAATTCAATATAAAAATTATGAGTAATTCCACCGAAAAGCTTATATTTCATCCTCAAGATTGATCAGATCCTAATCAATATGACAGATCACGAAAAAGAAGAGAAAAAGAGAGAGGTGCCGGATGAGGATAACCAGGCAGGTGTGATTAAGAGATTTGAAGATGCCGGCTCAGATAATCCAACATCCAGAATGGATCTGCTCGAAAGTTTCCTGAAGCAGGTAACCGGAACAATAGCTGCTCAGCCGGATACCGGGCCTGAAGAATTCAAGGATATTCATTCGATAGAATTGAAAGAATATCCCGAAATGGAGACATCTGATGAGCTCGAAAGGAAGATCTCAGAACTTCAGCAGATAGCCATTTCTATAGAAAAGAAGAATCCGACAGATAAAAGTATCACCCAGTATGACCCGGCTAAGTTCAGGGTCAACTATCTTAGTTCCCTTAATCCGGCTCAGCTTGCTGCAGTTCTAATCACGGAGAAGCCGGTCCTTGTTATTGCCGGTGCAGGCAGTGGCAAGACAAGGGTTATCGTTCACAGGGTCTCCTATCTGATTGAGAAAGGCATTGATGCCCGGTCGATACTTCTGCTGACCTTTACCCGCAAGGCATCAAGAGAGATGCTTGACAGGGTTGAGACCCTTCTCCAGGACAAAAGGGTTGGAAATGTAACCGGAGGAACATATCATTCCTTTGCAGCATTTATTCTCAGGAAGTACGCCAATCTTCTGAACCTTCCTACTAATTTCACAATAATAGATGCAAGCGATTCTGAAGATATTATTGATCTCATCAGGACAGAGCTTAAGTTCAATACAAAAGACAAAAAGTTTCCGCGAAAGGAAAGAATTCATGATATAATATCCTATTCAAGGAATAAGAACACAACAATCAGCTCAATAGTACGTGAGCAATATACAGGCCTTATAGATTATATCCCTGATATTGAACTTATTTTCAATGGATATTCAAGATATAAGATACTGAGAAGATCCTTGATTTCGACGATCTCATGGAAATTCTCAGGAACAGTCTGAGAGATAATTTAAGATTCCGGGAATCTCTTCAGAAACAATACCAATATGTAATGGTGGATGAATTCCAGGACACAAACATTGTTCAAAAACAGATCGTGGATTTTATTGCCGGAAAACACAGGAGAATAATGGTTGTCGGTGACGATTCACAGAGCATATATGCGTTCAGGGGAGCTAATTATGAGAATATTCTCCGGTTTCCCGAGACTTATCCCGAATGCATAGTGGTCAGAATAGAGGAAAACTACAGGAGTAATCAGAAGATCCTTGACTTCACAAACTCCATAATTGACAATGCAAGAATCGGATATAAAAAGAAGCTCTTCACAAGGAATCTGAGGCAAACCATTCCTGTCATCAGGCGGGTTTATGACCAGCAGGAAGAGGCTGTATTTATTGTGGACAGAATAATGGAGCTTTCGGAAAAGAATGTCCCCCTTAATGAGATTGCAGTACTCAACCGCGCTGACTGGCACAACAGGTATATACAGGTTGAGATGAGCAAAAGGGGAATACCTTATGTTGTGGTTGGCGGTTTTCGTTTCAACGAAAGAATGCATATAAAAGACATAATTTCCTACCTGAGGATCACTTATAACCCTTCCGATGCCGTCGCCTGGCACAGGGTGCTGAAATATATCGGAGGAGTGGGACATGTAACAGCGGGAAGCATAATAAGCGATTTTCACAACAGCAGGGATCCGTTTTCATTTGAGGTTTTTAAACAGCGTAAGTTCTATGATGAATTGATAATTCTGGGTAAAATGCTTTCCAAAGCCAGCCAGCCTGAATATACGCTCGCACAGAAGGTGGAACTGATAATCGAATACTATGCTCCCATATTAAAAGAGAGAGCAGATGAAAAGCTAGCATTAATTCGCTTCTGGCTCCTGAAAAAATCAATAAGTATTTGGTGCAAAGCCAATATTTTTATAACTTTAGAGAGATATATTATGGAATCAGATCCCCTGAAAGGGATTTGTAATTATTTATGTATTCCAGGTATCAACTGTGAAGGTTGAAGTCTGAAGGGAGATGATTTGTGAAAGAACTGAATTGAAATTATCATAAAACATTAATCCAAATATACAATGAACAACACCTTATCAGAAAATCTTCACAGACCTGGCTGCAATTGCGGCCATCCCTCAAAAGGCGAAGCTCACAATGAAATAACCAGACGGCAGTTTATGAAACTTACAGGTACAGGTGCTATTGGCACAGTAGCATTGGCAGGACTTACATGGGCCGACCTTTCTGCTGTTAATCCCGTTGCTCAAAATACAGACAAACGCAAGCCACTGATAGTCAAGCCCGTTCTTACCTATGAAATCCCGGAAAGACAACAACAGACAAGCTGGCGGGCATGGGGAGGCATTCAGACACACAAGGATGTAGAAGATGAGATTGTCCGGATAAACTCAGAATTGAAAACCCTCAATGAGAGATCTGATTTTCCTGTCGAGTTTTTACCAGTGTCCGAAGTAGCCTCTGTGAATGATCTTCAGAAAATGAGGGACGCCGGGTCAGCGGATACTTACATGATCTACGCTGCAGGTGGCAGCATGGATATTTTCAGTGCGCTCAATGACTCAGGTAAAAGCATTATTATTTTCTGCCGTCACAAGTCAGGTCCGGTTTACCTCTGGTATGAGATCATAAGTCCGCGGTTCCTGAGACAGCACTCAGATACTCTGGCAGTGAAAGGCATCGATGAAGATGATGTTGTTATTGATAATCAGGATGAGCTACTATGGAGACTCAGGTCTCTGGCCGGATTAAAAAACACTGTAGGTTCAAGAATTCTTGCTATTGGTGGACCCGGTGCCTGGGCCCAGCCTCTTGAGGTTTCAATGAAGGCCATCAGTGAGACCTATAAGCTTGAGATTCTCACTGTATCTTATGATGAGCTTGGAAAACTTATCACTGAAGCAAGAAAGAATAATCAAACAATTAACCGCTCAAAAACCAGGGCGGGGGAATACCTGAAAACTGCCGGAACAGTTCTGGAAACTCAGGTTCAGTACGTGGAGAACTGTTTTGTTCTTGAAGATATCTTCCTGCAACTTATGAACAGGTATGACTGCAGGGCAATAACGATCAATAACTGTATGGGAACGATAATGCCGCTCGCTGAAACATCTGCATGCCTCACTCTCAGTCTCCTCAATGATGACGGCTATCTGGCCTTCTGTGAATCAGACTTCATTGTTGTTCCATCTGGCATACTTCTCTCTGGTATCTCCGGTAAGCCCGTTTTCCTGAATGATCCCACTTATCCTCATGACAATATTATCACTCTCGCTCATTGCACGGCCCCGAGAAAAATGGATGGCAGGAAAACTGAACCTGCAAGGATACTGACACATTTTGAATCAGACTATGGTGCCGCCCCAAAAGTTGAAATGGCTGTCGGACAGGTTGTGACAAACATTATGCCTGACTTCGCCTTTAAACGGAATGTCGGGCTGCTGGGAAAGATAATTGATAATCCAATGATGGATATCTGCAGATCACAGATTGACATCAGTTATGAATGCGAGAGCAGAAAAATAGCTGCTGAAATGCCCGGATTCCACTGGATGACCTGCTATGGTGATTACATTCGCGAAACCGGCTATGCCCTGAGAAAGATCGGAATCAAATTCGAGAACCTCACTTAGATCATATTAGTCATCCTCTAACTATAACCAGACATGAAAAAATCTCTCATTTCAAGGCGTAATTTTCTCAGTAATGCAGCCACTGCAGGGGCTTTAGGTTTTATTGCTCCGTCAATACTATCAAGTTGTTCCCATACATCAAAAAAAGCCGCAGCGATGCCTGCCATGCTCGATCAGGCTCCTGACGGACCGGTTCTTAAGGCCGGATTGATCGGCTGCGGAGGCCGGGGGACGGGTGCTGCGATAAATTTTCTTGATGCAGGGCCAAACCTTCAGATTGTTGCCCTTGGAGATACTTTCCAGGACCGGGTAGACAACTGCAGAGCGCAGATTATGAAAGCAAAAGGACAGGAAGTGCCTCTTGAGAATTGCTTTACAGGCTTTGATGCCTATCAGAAAGTGATAGATTCAGGTGTAGATATTATCCTTGACTGCACCCCGCCATATTTCAGACCTAAACATATTGCAGCTGCTGTTGAGGCCAGGAAACATATTTTTGCAGAAAAACCTGTAGCTGTTGATCCTGTTGGAGTCAGGTCGATAATGGCTACTGCACAAAAAGCTAAAGGAATGGATCTTTGTATTGTTCCGGGTACACATTATCGCCACCAACGCGACAAAGCTGCAGCCTGGGAGCAGGTGTCCAACGGAGCTATTGGGGAGATCGTGGGCGGAAACATCTACTTTAATATGGGTAAGCTTTGGCATCGTGATCCTGATCCGGCATGGAGCGAGATGGAATATATGATCCGCGACTGGGTCAACTGGTGCTGGCTTTCAGGTGATCATATTGTGGAACAACATGTTCATAATATAGACCTGATGAACTGGTTTACCGGAATGCACCCAGTAAAGGCAACAGGCTTTGGCTCAAGGTTACGACGTGTCACAGGAGACCAGTATGATAATTTCAGCGTTGATTTCACATTTGAGAATGGAATGCATTTCCACAGTATGTGCCGTCAGATAAATGGCTGCTCGCCAAATGTCTCCGACAGAATACAGGGGACCCAAGGCTCTACAGATTGCAACAGTACAATTCTTGACCTTTCAGGAAATGAATTATGGAAATATGAATACCCACTGGATAAAGACGGGAAACCCGTAAATAGCGTAAGTGTGGAGCCTCATCTGCAGGAGCAGATAACCTTTGTAACGGCTATAAGGTCAGGAAATGTTCTGAACGAAATAGAAAATACAGCTGTTGCTACCCTTGTGGCAATCATGGGCTGTGTGTCTGCTTATACCGGAAAGGAGGTTACTTACGAAGAGATGATGAACTCGGATATGAAACTGGGTCCTGAAGTACTGGCATTTGGTCCGGTTAATATCCCTAAAACAGTTCCAATCGCCGGCATAGCTTATGTGCCTGGAACATAGATAATAAATTCAAAAAGTATACTGTCCAGGATCACAATAATGAAACTGCTGATTAATATTTTAATTACAACACTATTTTTCTTATCCTGCACTGAAAAGAAGAATTCTGCGATCATTTGCCTGATCGACAAGAACTTGATTTCCATCAGAAATGCAAATACCACCTTTTCTGTCGATAACAATATCCGATTTGAAATCTCATTCGCAAAGAACAATGAAAACTTCAAACTGACCGGAGGAGAATCCAAAATATCATCCGTTTCCCTGACAGACACTGCCGGCAACTCGTTATCATTTACAAGGAAATCAGCAAGAGAAACCAGAATAAATGATAAAAATGGCGAAGGCAAAAGTATCATATTAGAGGCTGAATCAACTGACAGGAATATATTAAGCATTATTACCTTAAGTTCCTATGAACAATTTCCTGACTTAATCCTGGTAAAGTCGTCATTCAGGAATATTTCATCAGCCGGATATAATTGCTCCGGCTATGCACTGAATCAATTGACAATTGCTGACCCCGATGAAACTGAATGGATGACATTCCAGGGAGCGTCATATAACTGGGGACAGGATTTTGTCTTTCAGCTTCCTGATTCCTTCAGCCGGGAAAATTATATGGGTCTGAATTCCATAAAAGCCGGAAGCGGAATACCTCTGACGGATGTCTGGAACAGAGATTTCGGAATAGCCCTTGCATATATTGGCGATAAACCGGAATATCTTTCGCTTCCTGTTAATGACAACAATGGATTAATAAATATGGGTGTGGAAGAAAGGTTTGATGACCGGGTCATATCTCCGGGCGATAGTCTGAATACAATAGAGAGTGCAATCATAGTTCATTGCGGGGATTTCTATAACCCGCTTAAAAAATTCTCTGCCCTGATTAAAATTCTGCTGCCCGATTTTCAACTCTCGCCGGAAGTTGCATATGAGCCCGAATGGTGCACATGGGGCTATAATCAGAATTTCAAACCTGAGTACATCCTGAATAAACTGGATTCATTTAAAGCTTTAGGGATCAGATCAATAATCCTTGATGACGGCTGGTCGGTAAATCATGGTGACTGGACCCCTGATCCCAAAAAATTTCATTCAGGTGATGATGATTTCAAGAAGCTTATAAACACGTTGCACGATAACGGTTTCAAGGTATGGCTGTGGTGGGTGCCAGGCTATGCCGACAGCACATCCTCCCTCGCACTCGGGCACCCCGACTGGCTGATAAGGAACAGTGACGGCTCAGTTCATCATTCATATGGCCTGTGCCCGGCTTATGCACCTGTTCAGGAACATTACAAAAACCTTGTCAGAAAATTTACCGCCGAATACAAACTGGATGGCTTCAAGCTTGATTTCGGGGAGATAAACACCGCTGCGCCATGTTATAATCCTGCACATCACCATAACGATCCAAACGAGTCATATTTAAGCACTCCTCTCCTGTTTCAGAATATCTGCAGTAACGCAAAGCAATATAATCCTCAAATGATCCTTGAATACTGCTCATGCGGGATACCTCCGAATATCTTTCATCTTCCCTATATTAATCTTGCCGTTACCTCCGATCCGTCTATCGGTCAGATAACCAACAGGATAAAAATGTATAAGGCTCTGATGGGAGATGATTTCCCTGTGCTGGAAGAGTATTGCGGTGTGCTGGCCGGACCCTTGTATCAGCTCGTGATTGGTTCAGGAGGAGTCCCGGGAACTTTTTCGACATACCTTGATGATTATCACAGGAAGTGGATTGACATTTATAAGAAATTTCAACTAAGCAGGGGAGAATATATGAATCTTTATGATATAGGCTTTGATTATCCTGAGACTCACACTATCAAGAAAGATGACACTGTTTATTATGCATTTTTTACACATCCGTGGCAGCAGTCCGGACCGGGCCGGTTTTACAGGTTTGGCAATGAATTTGACACCATCCCAGGAAAGCAAAAGCAATTCGATTTTCCATCAGAGCAATGGAAAGGGAAAGTGGAACTGAGAGGATTGGATAATAAAAAGAGATACAGCATCCTTGATTATGGAAATAATCTCGAAATAGGGATCATTGAAGGTAATAATCCATTCCTTGATGTCTCATTTCCAGACTATCTTCTTCTGGAAGCAACTCCTGTCAGGTAGTATTCAGAAATTCAGGATATTTTATAAATCATCTATTTCAGATCATCACCTGTGTTAATGCATGCAAAAAACTCACCTCTCTTCTGCAGCCTGTATAGATCTCCGTTGGGATACTCAAACAGCAGATACTGAAGTGTAGCCTCCTTAAAGGATTTAACATGCCAGCTGCCATAAACATAGACGCGACCCTTGTCATCGGCTGCAAGAGACATTATCATTCGTGCAGCCCTGCCATCCTGATCTACAATTTTTCCGTGATCCTTAACGGTATGATCGCCATCAGGATCAATTGAAACACTTCTCAGATGCAGGTATTTTTCTGAATATCCTTCAGCATCCGGATCGAGTTCCCTGTATGATTCAGAGTCAAAACTCCGCTCATCAGCAGGATCGGCAAACTGGACAAAGTAAAGCCTGTTACCTCCTCTGGTGGTCTGCAGAAAGGTTGAACCTATGCTGGCCACTTCCTGGAAAGCCTCTCCGTTCTCTATGTTCTTTGAGGGATCGAAAATCCACAATCTCTCGTCTCCTCCACCCCAGTCACCCATTGTAAACAGGCATTTTTCTTTCCCTGGCAAAGCCTGTGCCCATACCCATGCCCGCTGTTTGAGCAGGGTGTCATTTGTTACGGCTGTTCCATCCATGAATTTACCTTTCGGCAGAACATCTGTGTAAGTTTCAATCTTATCCTGGTCAGGTCTGTAGACATACAGGTTGCCGCGGTCATTTTCATACATCCAGTGAAGCTTCCATAGAGTAAACCATACATTACCCTGATTATCAAGATAAAACCAGAAAGAAGCCCCCTTCTCACCCTTTGTCAGCTGCCCCAGATCTTTCTTCTCACCAGAGGCAATATCAATACTGTAAAGATGACATCCATCCGATTTGACCAGCTCATCGAGAAAAGGAACTACAAAAACATAGAGCTTCTTCCTTACAGGATCGACATTTATGGCAGAGTAGATTGAATACCTGGGCCGGACCACTCCAAAATCCCTGAACTTACCTGTAGCCATTTCATAGCCGATAACATGTGCCCCGGTATATCTTTCTATACCCTCCTTCCAGTAATTAGAGAGATGAGTGGTATAATACAGCCACCCGTCACATTCCACTATCGGACTGTGGATCTTTCCCTGCTGGGATAATGTGGAGGATTCCCCGCATATTTCAGTCATATCTTCAGCAAGTACCGTATGTTTGTATGTTACAGGATCGAATTTATGAAAACCGGCACCATGACTTTTGGAATGGGTAGATGATGAAAAGTAGCAATTCCCGTCGGAAGCGACAGTAATTCCCTGCCACTGGCCATCCCATTCCTTGCAGATCCTGTTCATGGAAACAGAGTAAACAGGTCGAAATTTTGCTTCCTGCTGAACTGTTTCAGCTTTTTTCCCGTTCTGGCACGAGGTAAAACCTGTAAAGGAAATTGCAACCAGCCCGGCTGCAAAAAACAATTGGATCTTCTTTTTCAGCATGACTTTTTTTTATTTGATTATTCTTGAATAGATGAATTACAGTTTATTTCTTCAGCCATTTCTCCAGGAACTGAATAGCATCATTCTGCATCTCAATATTGAACAGATGCGGAACATCGTACCACTTTGCAAGATAATTATCCGTGGCATTCACTTTCTTATAAACAGCACCTATCTTGTCAGCCGCTGACTTCATAGCTTCCATTGTGTACAAACCATCTTTTTTACAGTTTATGATCATCAATGGTTTGGGTACACTCAGCGATACGACGTCAGGCAAATCGAGATATTCGAGCTGCCTGGGGACATATATCATCCAGGTATGGTGCCTCAGATGGTTATCTATCTGTTTGCTGTAGGAGGTCATCCAGCCAGCATCAACACCTGCGCTGATACGTGGATCCAGGCCAAAGAGATGTGCGCTACGGAATCCTCCGATCGACAAGCCTATACAGCCAATGCGGGAAGGATCAACTTCAGGCCGTGTCAACAGGTAGTCAACGCTAATCCTGTCTCCGTGAAAAAGTATGCCAGGCCAGGTTGTACCCGAATCGAAAAAATATCGTGCCATAATATTCTCATATGACCCACAAAGCTGATTGTAAGCCTCAATAGCCTTGTTTTTATCTGATGATTTCAGGTCAGGATAATCGTTTAAAAAGTAATCAGGCATAAGATCTGTATCAATCCTCTGTGAGCCAAAATATATCGCATCGGGACATAGTACCACGAACCCGTGGCGAGCCAGTTCATCGGCATAAGGCCTTCCACCGTAAGCCCCGTCGATGAAATCCTTAAGGATCTGCGGCTGGTTTTCTGTTTCGGTAATTTTTTCCTTGCCATAATAGTAAAAACCTCCGTGATCATGTAAAGCTATTACAGCAGGAGCAGGTTTTGTCAATCCGTCGGGTATGAGCAGGTAAGCTTCCGTTTTACGTTGCGGAGTAATACTATAGGTGACTTTATAACGCGTGTAGCCCGCTTTTTTTACTTTTTCAGTTATTTCGGGGTTTAAAGGAACAGGTTCCGGTGAATAACTAAGCAACTCCATCATTTTAGCCCTCCCCTGTATCCTCCATTGTTCAAGCTCAGGCCAATCCTTCGACAACAAGGAATATGACATTGGCCTGCTATTGGCATACTGCTGGAACTCCGGGTAAAACTGGCCAAGATCATATAAGGGAGTCTGGGCAACCAGCAGTGCGGTCATATGAAAGAAGCATGACAGCAGAATAGCAATTTTGGTTTTCATGGTATTAATGAAAATTTCAATCATTAAAGGTAAATTCTTTGTGAAACTTTGTGTCTTTGTTTCCCGGTGGCATTTGTATTTTTTTGACTTTTCGTAGTTGAGCCAATATTTAAGATAAATATAACAGATTATTTAAGAATTAAAGATACTCTTATATAACTTCATTTTTCCAGAATTTCTCACCCTTCTCAATCTTCATGAACTCACCCCCTTCTTTTCCCCCTCGGCCACCCCTGCAGTCTGGCTCGTCGCTAAACTAGCCCCCCGGGCTAGTTCTATACGCTCCGCCCTGCAAAGAGGGGGAAGGCTCTATAATACAGCGTCTTACACTCTCTCTTTGCGCAGCAGAGAGAGGGAGGGGGGTGAGTTCGTGGGAAAAGTTATTCTTTTTAGGGCCATATAATCCTATACTGAGGGACTAATAAGGTGATGGTTGGTTCATCATTTCACCTGATTTACTCTTCATTAGAACAATACCTTTGTTGATATTAAAATTAAAATATCGATATTTGATTGGATCAATTGGCGGGACAGAGAGGAATTTCCAGTTATCAATATCCAACGATCACCGGTAAAAATAAAACCTATATATCCATGAAAAACCTATTCATTTTCCTTTTCCTGTGCTTATCTTTTCTGGCCCATGCTTCCATCGATGGAGAAAAGTTTTTTCAACACACTGCTCAGGTTGAAACCAAAGACCAGGTTACCCATATTCAGGAAGTTTACAAAACAATTGACTCATTTAAACTTAAGATTGATATTTTTTATACAAACCAATCGTTTGAAAGAGAGAATAATACAGCTATTGTTTTCTTTCATGGAGGAGGGTGGGCCTTTGGCACTCCAAGTGAGTTTTTTACAACATGTGAACGATATGCGAAAATGGGGATTGTGACGTTTTCGGTAGATTATCGTTTGTCAATTGAAAATGGGATAACCCCGCATAAAACGATCAGCCCGATCGAATCTTTAATGGATGCAAAATCGGCCATGCGCTGGGTTCGGGGAAACGCCGAAAAATTCCATATTGACAGAAATAAAATAGTTGCAGCCGGTCAGTCTGCCGGAGGTCATCTGGCATTATCCACAGCTATGATTGATGATTACAATGAAAAATCAGATGACCCTGGTATAAGCTGCAGCCCAAATGCGATTTTGTTGTTTTCAGCATGTGTAAATGCAGTTGAGGGCTGGTGTGACCGTTTGCTGGCAGATCGCAGAAATAAAATATGGAGCATCTCTCCGGCCCATAATATAAGAGGAGAATTACCTCCAATGATTGAATTCCATGGCACTGATGATGAACAGGTTCCTAAATGGACTGTTCAGTTTTTTGAAAGTGCGATGAGAAAGGAAGGCAATTATTTTGAACTTCATATCTATGAGGGAAGGAAACACTATCTGGGGGATGGAAACCCAGAATATTCACGCTACTTTGATGATGAAATACTTAAGGTTACAGACGATTTTCTCCGAAAATATAATCTCTTAGATTAATACTCCTTCAACACTTTTAATTTTTATAGAAATGAATGTCCAGTCAATTCCGGTTAAAAGTGATCAGGGTTCTGGTTTACCAATTTAAGGATTGAAAAGGTCACTTATCTGGATGCAACCTTCGATAAAAAAATACTTTTGTCAAAATTCAACACAAGATGCCTTGTCTTTTGATCACAGCTTATTTAGCAATTTATCAGCAGCAATAACCCAGAATATATAGTGAGCAGCGCCTGACATTACATATTCTGACTGTTGCCAGAGATAGGTGCTTGTAGTTAAGCAATGTATGTTAGCTGTAAACGAACCTGATAATTGTTGTAAAAAAGCGCATCTTCCAGAATAGTTGCCTTTTCGAAATTCATTCCCCGATAGAAATTTATCCATAGATAATATTTTGATTTATAAATTTTCAAGTCAAATTTTTATTATACAACCTTTAAATGGAGCGTCAATATAGGATCTATAGTGAAAGGAATAAAGTAAAGCCTAGTAAGGAGATGTTGTTGAGGAAAATTGTAGGGGAATTTTTCAAATGGTATTATAATATTAGATTGAAATAAGATTAGATTTGGGAAAAGGAACTCCTTTTCTTATATTTGTTAAATATGTAATGTTCGGAGAAAATTAGTTCTCTGACAAATGATAGAATTCTAAAATAATATTATTTGTTATGATGATAATCAGGAAAAAAATATTTAGTCTTCTGCTGCCGCTATTTACTCTGGTTATATGTTCGTTTGTTGCCTCTGCACAATCAAATGTCAAGAGAAAGAAAATATTTAATGAGGCAGAATCATACAGACTTTTTAATGAGTATGAACAGGCAAAACCACTTTACCTTCTTTTAGATAAACCTGACAATTACAACATAAAATATAAGATCGGAACGTGCTATCTTAATATTCTTGGAGAAAAAGAAAAGGCTATTCCTTACCTTGAATCAGCAGTTATACATTCAAGCTATGATTCAAAGAGTACATCCTTTAAAGAAAAGAGAGCGCCCCTGGATTCCTATTTCTTGCTGGCAAGAGCCTATATGATCAATAATGAGCTTGAAAAAGCGCTGAATACCCTGGAAACATTTAAAAAGCTTGCTCTTGATATTGTAGGAAAAGAAGGTATGAAAAACTTCACTTATATTGACCAGCAGATTAAGGCATGTAAAAATGTAATGAGCAATCAGCTGTCACCCCTCAGATTAAGCAAAAAACGTCTTGGTCCAGAATTTAGCAAGGGATCTATTGATGAGAATCCGGCTGTCAGCTTTGACGGGAAAACAATTGTTTATACTGAACGCAGAGGAGTTTTAAATGCTATCATTTTTTCAAAAAAGATCCGAGACAAATGGCAGACTCCTGTTGAAATTACTTCCCAGCTTAATGCCGGAGATGATTGTTCTTCATGTTCTTTGAATAGTGATGGCACCATGCTTTATCTCTACAAAACCGATGCTTTTGATGGGAATATATATTCAGCAGAATATGTTGATGGTAACTGGACTCCAATTTCAAAGCTTAACAAAAATATCAATTCCAAATTTTACGAATCCCATGCTGCTATTTCATCTGGTGGTAAAAAAATTTATTTTACAAGTAATAGGGATGGAGGATATGGAGGACTTGATATATATGTTTCGGAAAAAGATGCTTCAGGAGACTGGGGCCCTGCAATAAATCTGGGAAACACAATAAACACTATATACAATGAAGATACACCTTTTATCACTTTGAATGATTCGATTCTCTATTTCAGTTCTGAAGGACACAGCGGAATGGGGGGATATGATATTTTCAGAAGCTACAATTCCGGAATAGGTTGGAATGCTCCTGAAAATCTGAGTTTTCCTATTAACTCAACGGATGACGATAGATTCTTCCAACCGTTCAGCAATGATGAAAATGGGTATTATTCAATAACCACTGACTACAAAATTAAAGAAATCTTTTATATCACTCTGACTGATCCCAGGTTAAACAAAATATTCGAATTATCTGGGAATTACAGCCTCAAGGATACTATCGTTAAATACGACGAAAGCAATTCTATTTACCTTATCGATAAAACCTCGGGCGATACACTTGACACCACATATCCGGATAAACAAACCGGACACTACAACTTTATAATTGCTCAGGGTAAATTCAGACTTATTTATACAGGTTTTGGCTATTATCCTCAGAGCATTGATACCTCAATAGTATTGAATAAACCTTCCATAATTATTAACCTTAAAGATATAATCCTTGACAAAAATCCGCCTGTGGCAAAGCCTGTTGGCTATGAAAAGCTTGATTTTACTTATATCCCGGCTGTGTCCGCTATAGATTCCAGTATCATGATCAGAAACCTGCAGGTTAATGATGTAACTGACAATGATATGCTTGATACAACAATATTATATTATACAGTGCAGGTTATGGCACTTTATAATCCTGTGGATATCAGTTATTTCAGATACGTTTCAGATATAAAGGTCTTTTACAATGAGACTGATCTGTTTTACAGGTATACTACCGGCATATTTAAAACAAAGGAGGAAGCTTATGCCCACAAAAATGATCTTATAAGCAAAGGTTATCCTGACGATCTGTTTGTGAAAAAGGTTGCTCATATGTATGGAGAAAAACCTGTAACTAGTAAAAAATATTATGTAATTCAGCTTAAAGCTTTAAGGACTCCTGTTGACATTAATATTGTATTTTCAGGATTGAAAGGAGTAAGAGAGACAGAAGAAATTGATGGAATGTATCATTATCTGTATGGCTGGTATACATCAGCTGCCGAGGCCAATACAGCTATGAAGAGGAAGCAGATAATGGAATTTAAAGATGCTTTTGTGAGAGAAATTCGTGTGCTGAATAAATGGTATTAAACCCAAGGGCAAGCCCTGGACCCTTTTTTCCGGGGCAAGCCAGGGGAACGGAGTTTACGAGCTCGGCGAAGCCAATTAAACCACAACTTCTCGTCCGCTGTAGCGGAACGCGAAGGAGGATTAAAGTATAACTTCTTCACTAAGAATTGATAACAATGATACATTCATTCGATCGGAACATAAAAGTGACAATTAGTATTTTCTTTTTGGTAGCGCCGTCTGACTTCCCGTAAAATACCAGGAGGTTCTCAAGCATCGTTATCTCTTTCTCTATATAAATCTTTTGCAGCCGTTTCCATCAGCAAATAAAAGGCCTGACCTTCGGGGGCCACATAAGGCCGGTCAAAATTCGGGAGACCGCATACCTTCTGAACATAGCCAAGATTATCTACATGTTCATTGGCTGCTTTTCTCATTTTTTCTGCTTTTCCGATATACTTTGATTCAATATATCCGGCAGCAACCCCTCTGAAAATAGTATAGCTCATCATCTGGCTCAGATTAACTTCTACAAAAGTATCCGGTTTATTAATCACATTATGAAATAACCCATCTTCACGAAGGTATTTTAAGCAACCATCTACTACTTCTTTAACATAAACAATTAACCTTTTTTTATCCTCAGGTCTGCTGTCAGGTAATAGTTTTATTACTCTGGTTAAACCTGCTGCTGTCCAGCCATTTCCTACGCCCCAAAAATCCTCTCTTGCAAATTTATTATTTAGGGCATCCCAAATATGTGAGTAAAGCTGCTCCTGCTCGTGGTACAAATATTTTCTGAAACCCTCAATCTGTTTCAAGGCCTCGTCAAATTGTCCGGCGGCAGCAAGAAAAGGGGGTAGCATATAAAAAGCATCTGACATTATGAATTTCGTTGGTTCCTGAGTGTGATAAATAATTCCTTCATTGTTTTTGTGATTTGTAGTATTAATCACATCCAGCATTTCACTTGCTCCTTTTATAAAAACAGTATCTCCGGTTAATTTTCCTGCAAATAAAACAGCTTCACCTATGCTTGCACAATCAGTGATAGGCATATTCCCTTTTATCACAGAGAAGCGCCCTTCTACCTGTCGCATAATTGCAGCACGCGCAAAGGAAACAACTAAATCAAATTCACCCATTTCTAAAAGGGCCTGAGCAACTGTGCCTTGTTCCCAATCAAAGCGCTGCATTCCAATTGTAGCGACTAAAACCCTTTCAATTCTATCCTGAAGTGATGAAGCTTTACCTATGAAGAGATTCCCTGGTTTTCTTGTCGAAGGCTCTGGGATAGATGATTTTGATTGACAAGAAATAGCCCCGACTGTTAATCCTGCCAATCCTAAAGAAATCGCACCTGTGTTTTTAAGGAAATTCCTTCGTGAATTATTGTCTTCTGAAGTTATTAATTTTCCCATTTCAGTTTTAATTTTTAAGTTTTCTTTTATATAAGTAACTCAAATATACTTCATACAATTAGGTTATAACCTCTGTAAGTCTAAAAAGGTCATTCAACAGGTTGCAACTTTTGAAGGTCAGGGGTACCAAAAAAAATCATTCGTTTATTTGGTGTACTTTCTTATATAAAATGAAATAATTCCGGACGGTACGATAATTATCAAGATAGGATTATTTTATTTTGCCATTCGAATATGATTCTTTTTTTATGATTTTTCCAGTCTTGCTATCAATAAAACTTGTTGCACCGTTTCATACTCTATTAATAATATGTCAAGGAACTTAAATATTAGGGCACTATGGCCGTCTAAAAACTTAGCGAACTATTGTTAATAAAAAGTTAATTTAATTCGATTTTATTTTTTTTTTCCAAATAAAAATTTACTTTTGAGTTAGTTTATAACGCTCCAAAAAATTTAGTTTCAATTGGTACATACATTTAATAACATCAATCAGGATTTTCTTAATCAAAATCACAAATAATTTAATCTAATCTAATAAACAACCTAACTAAAAAGAATTCTACTATGAGAAATCTTCGAAATTCTTTATTCCTATGGAGGAGAAGTTTGTTAACTCTTCTCCTATTTTGCTTTGCAATCGGTCTGGCCAGTGCCCAGCAAAGAACGATTAAAGGTAAAGTAACTTCTGCTGCCGAGGGAGCTCTCCCAGGCGTAAACATTGTGGTCAAGGGGACTGTAACAGGAGCAATGAGTGATATCGACGGAACCTACAGCATTTTAGTTCCGGGACCCGATGCAGTTTTAGTATTTTCATCTATTGGCTACACCACTCAACCAATAACTGTTGGCAGCCAAACTACAGTCGATGTAGTTCTTGCACCTGAAGTAAGTGCGTTGGCTGAGGTTGTTGTTACCGGTTATGGCACCCAAAAGAGAGCCACAGTTACAGGAGCGGTTTCCGCTGTAAAAGGTGCGGTACTTAAAAAGGCTCCAACAAACAACGTATCTAATTCGCTGGTAGGTCAAATATCAGGTTTGATGGTTGTTAACCGTTCAGGAGAGCCTGGCGATGATGATTC
>Ga0315276_10001225_pt1 | contig 22909 bp, 13 predicted proteins | sample YL17G05_0_MG_FD_204542 | JGI IMG/M metagenome (GOLD analysis project Ga0315276, IMG submission 204542) | Sediment microbial communities from Yellowstone Lake, YNP, Wyoming, USA - YL17G05_0 | ecosystem: Environmental > Aquatic > Freshwater > Lake > Sediment | place: USA: Wyoming | collected... | reverse complement strand
AGTGGCTTCCCATCCGGCGCCTTGCCCTCAATCGTGACGGACTGCCGGCTGTCCGAAGCCATGACTATGCCTGCTGGAACGTACACGGTTATTACAAATGACATCTGTCACCTCCAAGACTCTTATGAGCCCTACATTGTACCTCAATACCCCATCGCAGAATACCCCCTCAGCGTTTCGTGTCAATTCGGGGGCGTGTCAATTCGGGGGTTGACTTTCCACTGTTTTCCTGTTAAAAGGGAATCCTTGGTCATAGCGTGAGGAAGCCAGCCGAGCAAAGAGAGGTTCTACTGAATGTCTACTGCAATGCCCCATCAAGAGTCTCCCACGAACTGGCGGACCGACCCTGATCTAAGGCAGGTAGATGTCGTGGTATGCACGACCGCCGGCATCTTTGTTGGGCACACCTACCGTACGAGTCGACTGCGGCTGCTGGATGCCTTGAACAAGGGATTTGCGGCACGTGGAGCGCGCATTGCGCTGGACTACATGCCAATGACTGAGGTGGAAATGTACCTCCCCGAAGGCGGGAAGCAGGCCATGGCCTCGGTCCACATAAGAAAGGCTAACATAGTCTTTGTTGCCGAGAAAGGCGGAGGCCAACCTGATGCTGACACCAGCAGGGTGGGGAAAGTGATCGTTGCCAAGAAGCCGGTTGAAGCGAAGATCCGCATGGTGTCATACGTTATGGTGGGGAAGTTGCACAGCGCAGCCTGGGCTGAACTGGTCACCAGTCTCCATCAGGAGGAAACCTTTGTTCCGCTGACCAAGGTTCAGATATCGCCGGAATTGCCCACAGGCGAAACCCAGTTCGATTTTGTCGCCGTCAACAAGGACCAGGTTATTTACGTCGGCGAGGCTGGCTAGCCTTTCGTGAGGCCTCGATGCGCCCAATGGCGGTTACGCCTTGCCGCTATCAGCTCACCTCTTTGACCAGCACTGCTACAGTCTTGCTCGTGTCCATGAAAGTGCCCTCAAGATCGAAGATGCCCTTGCCCTTCTCAGACATGGCCAGCTGGGCAAAAGCCTTGAAAGCCTCCGTGTCTTCGTACCAGACCTCGGTAATGCAGTCGAACGGCAGTGCAGTGGGATCTGGCGCGGTCAGGGGAGTACGCACATAGTTCCGAACGTATTTCTTGATCCCGGGGCAGAGCTTCAGAATCAGGGGCGCCAGTTCCTCCTCGTACTTTTTGATGAATTCCTCTCGGGAAATGCCTGGCTTGCTCTTGATTGACACCATCTCTTTGACCATCTAGTTTGCCTCCCACAGAGTCTCCTGATATGTGGTGTCATACACAGTTGCGCTGACACCTGAGCGTCAATTCACAAAAAGTCGCGTTAATTCCGCGCTATTTCTTCGAGACATACCCTCCGGGAGCACTCCGTCCAGTAACGCCATGGCTTCCTGTTGCATGCCTTCCATGATATGAGAGTAGGTGTCCATTGTGAAGGCCACTGACGCATGCCCCAGAGCCTCACTGATAACCTTGGGGCTTACCTTACGCAGAAACATGAGACTGGCGAAAGTGTGTCTCAGGTCATGGAAGCGGACGCCCCCTAACCCGGCAAGTTTCGCTGTCACGGCGAAGCTGTGGCTCAGTGTCGATGGATCAACCGGCTGGCCGTCTACAGCAGTGAACACAAGGCTGTCCAGTGTAAGCGGCTGTCCCAGTTCACGGTGAAACGCCTCACGTTCGGCCTTGTATGATCTCAGGTACAATGCCAACTTTGGCGTCATGTCCACGCGCCGCCGACTGTGAGCAGTCTTCGGCTCTTTGAACACACACACACCACGGCGCTTGTATAGCACCTGTGAAACGGATATCGAGAGCATTTCGAGGTCAATGTCACGCCAACGCAGTCCGATCAACTCATTTCGTCTCAGTCCAGTGCTGACGGCGGTATAGAAGATCGGATAGTGGGGGTTGTCTTCCGCTGTTTCCAGTAGTATTCCCACTTCCTCAGGCTTCAAATTGCGCATCGTCTTCTTGCGTGGTGAGGGTGGGTCTACCAACTCGCAGACATTTCGGCCCAAGTATCCTTGACGAAGGCCATACTTCAGGGATTCAGACAGTATGCGGTGGTGCTGGTAAACCGTTCGGGCTGATACTCTGTCGCAAGCCGAAGATTCTTGGGAATGTGGATGAGGGCCAACTAGACCCACTGCGCCTTGCGGCTGGAATGGCTCACCTTTGGGGAACAAATCAATTCGAGGCATGGTTGCCACCAGGTTTCAAGAGTGGCCTAAAGATAGGCAACGACACGGCGGCTAGGATGATCATGCTTCTGGGGATTCACGGAGCTACGATAGCTGGCTACCAGCGGAAGGGCTTGCGTATGGTCAAAATCCTTGCGACTCGTGATTCATGTGAAGCCTGCGTGAGCCTCTCGATCAAGAGTTATACACTCGACGAGGTGCCGGAGTTGCCGTATGAACACTGTACATCTGAGAAGGGTTGTCGCTGTTGTTTCGCGCCCGTAAGAACTAGGGGATAGCAGGCTCTCCTCCCCCTACCCCTTCAGCCCCAGCCGATCCCCGGTCCGCAGGGCATTCCTCCGGCCACTGCGTGACGCACTATTGGATTGTGGGAACATACCTTATGACGAAGCAGTCGCCGTACCAGATTCCCTCGCCGCCAGTGACCCCAGCGACATAGACACCGCCCCACTGGTCGACAGCCACGCAGTAGCCAATGTCATCGTCACCAATGATGACAGGTCCGTTGTACCGGGACACCCAGATCTCGTTCCCATCGCTGTCGTACCCCACAGTGGCGCAGTCTCGGACACCGCTAATGCTCGAGCTCTCGCCGGTGACATAGACGTTTCCCCACTCGTCCACCGCCATTGCCCAGACGTAATCCAGGCCATCGCCTGGGCCTTTGTAGGTGCGGACCCAGTCCTGAGTTCCGTCGCTGTCGTATTTGGTGGTCAGGTAGTCGGAGTTGACCCCGTTTAAGGACGTGCCTCCAGCGACATAGACATTCCCCCAGTCATCCAGAGCCACGGCCCAGCCGTAGGAAGTATCGCCATGCCCGGGGCTGCTGTACGTTCTGTCCCACACAAAGTCCCCGTTGCTGTCATACTTGACAGTGGTGCAGCCCTGGCTAGTGCTCATCTCTGTCCAGGCACTGCCATCGTAGTGCAGTATCGTGCCTCTAATGCCCACAGCGAAGACGTTGTCTGAAGAGCTACCCCAGATGCCAGAAAGACCATCCGTGGTGCCGCTGGTCATCGGGCTCCACGCACCGTCCTTGTACTGCAGAATGGTGCCGCCATCGCCAACGGCATAGGCCACGTTGTCAGAAGAACTGCCCCAGATGCCAGAAAGATCATCTGTAGTGCCGCTGGTCATCGAACTCCAGGTGGTACCGTCGTAGTGAAGTATGGTCCCATCGTAGCCCACGACAAAGACATCGGATGAGGAACTGCCCCAGATGCCAGCGAGAGCATCCGTGGTGCCGCTGGTCATCGGGCTCCAGGCACCGTCCTTGTACTGCAGAATGGTGCCGCCATCGCCAACGGCATAGGCCACGTTATCAGAAGAACTGCCCCAGATACCGCGGAGACTGTTGGTGGTGCCGCTGGTCATCGAACTCCAGATGGTGCCATCGTAGTGCAGCATGGTGCCGCCCCAACCAACAGCGAAGACATCGGACGAGGAACTGCCCCAGATGTCATAGAGAGGCGTCGTGGTGCCGCTGGACATGGAGGCCCAGGTGGTGCCGTCATAGCGCTGTATGGTCCCGTCCCAACCAACAGCGAAGACATCGGACGAGGAGTTGCCCCAGATACCCGCGCAACGGCCTGGGGTGTAGCTGTACACGTAGCTCCATCGGCTACCATCGTAGTGGGCGATGACGCCAAAGCCGCTGTAGAACCCGGAGTAGTCACCAACGGCGAAGACGTCCGAACCTGAACTGCCCCACACGTCCACCAAGTACGCATATGAAACACTCTGCTCACTGATGCCAGTGACGTAAGTATTCCCCAAGCGGTCAACGGCTATAGACGTAGCGACGTCCCAGCCATTGGCGAGGCCGTCGTAGCGTTTGGCCCAGAGCTGGGTCCCATTGTCGCTTTGGTACTTCACCGTGGCATAGTCGAAATCAATGGATGCAACGCTGCTCTGGCTCTGGCCGGTGACGTAGGCGTTACCCAGGTCGTCCACAGCTATAGGCTGGCATGGGTAAGGTCCATACATCCCCGCAAAGCCAGGATAGTCATGCCCATGTGCCGGTCCGTCGTAACGGGCGACCTCTCCCCACACCTCATTCCCTGTGTCGCCGTCGTACTTGATGGTGGCGTAGTCACCTTCCGTGCCCGCACCCATGCTTGTGCCGGTGACGTAGACGTAAACGTCCCCGTATCCGTCCTCATACAGCGCCATCCCATAGGCTCCGTCGAAGTCATTTGCAGGGCCGTCATAGCGGGCAGTCCACTGTTCTTCCCCGGCGCTATCATATTTGATGGTGAGGTAGTCCTCCGCCGTTGCACTGGTCTCGCTATACCCGGTGACATAGACATTCCCTGAGCCATCTACGGCTATGGCATAGGCCCTATCCCCATAGCCTTCTTCTCCACTGTCATAACGGGCGGTCCACTGCGCTTCCCCGGTGCTATCGTATTTGATGGTCAAGTAGTCTTCCCCTGTTCCAATACCCTCGCTCCAACCGGCGACGTACACATTCCCCAATTCATCTACTGCCGTTGCCCAGGCCACATCCGTGCCGCTTGCCGGCCCGTCGTAGGTGGCCATCCAGGCCTTCTCATACCCCGGGATCGCGTAGTGCCATATGGTCCCGTTCTCGCCCACGGCAAAAACGTCCGACGCAGTACCGGAGACGGCCTGGAAGTTATCCTGACTGCCGCAGTTCATCGGCGTCCAGGTGCTGCCATCGTAGTGCAGTATCGTGCCGTTATCGCCCACGGCGAAGACGTTGCTGGAAGAGCTGCCCCAGATGCCAGTAAGGCCATTCGCAGTGCCGCTGGGCATCGAGCTCCACACGCCATCTTCATTGCCATCGTAGTGTAGTATCGTGCCGTTGCCGCCCACGGCGAAGACGTTGCTGGAAGAGCTGCCCCAGACAGCACGCAGGTCCAACTCGGTCTCGCTGGTCATCATGCTCCAAGCGCTGCCGCTGTAGTGCATAATAGTGCCACCGTAGCCGACGGCGAAGACGTCTGTGGCGGAGCTGCCCCAGACACCATGCAGGTCCCACAAAGTCTCGCTAACAGGGCTCCAGGTGCTGCCGTCGTAGTGTAGAATGATGCCACTGTAGCCCACGGCGAAGACGTTCGTGGCGGAGCTGCCCCAGACACCCCACCAGTTGTTGGGCTCATGAGGGGGCCAGCCGATCATATCGCTCCAACTGGTGCCGTTGTAGTGCAGAATGGTGAAGTTGTCATCCATGGAACTACCCACGGCGAAGACGTCCGTGGCGGAGCTGCCCCAGACACCATTAAGGACATTCGGAGTGCCGCTGGCCATGGCAGACCATGAACTTCCATCGTAGTGCAGGATAGTACCGGATTCGCCTGGACCAAGTTCGCCAACGGCGAAGACGTCATCGGAGCTATTGGCCCAGACACCATAGAGTGCAGAATCTGTGAAACCGGGCATCGGGATCCAACGGTCCCAGTCGCCCACAGTGGGCGCGCCTTTGCCGGTACACTCGGCAACGTTACCGGCACCATCGATGACTTGAACTAGGAGGCCGTCATTCAATCCGAGATCGGGGACTAGGATAGTGAACTGCCCCGAAGTGGGATACGGTGGAGTGAGCTCCGGGAGGAATGGGTGCGACGTTGTCCCCCCATCCTCATGCATGATGACAGCCTCAATGCGAGCAATGCCGCTAGAGTCATCGCTAGCCACGACAGTAACTGCCATGTTGTCGGTGGCCTCATCAATGCCCAGATTCACGCTCTCTATGGTGGGCGGCTGAACATCTGCTGCTGTCTCAGGTATTGGGCGCTGCAATTCAATGGTAAGGTCTGTATACAAACGTTGATTTCCTGTTACATTGGGGGTGCCGCTAGTAGCCCGGAATTGGCCAAGAACGATCACCAACGCCTGTTCCAACTGCCCATTCACCTCCCAGCTGTTTACAAACGCCAGGGTCGACGGCCAGAAGTTGGAGAAAGCTATCTGCGGCTCTAGTGCACCTACGTCCCACTCGGTACGGGGAAGAACAGTAACGGGATCGAAGTTGCCTATGTCAATGAACTGGGCACTTTTGACCACAACACCACGCACGGGTGTATCCCCACCGAGCCCAAGAGGAATGACAATGCGAGGCTCGACGAAGCGAAAAGGAGTGGGTTGGTAGTCACGGTAGTCCGTCGACGCAAGCCTCGCTGTGAAGTACCAGCCGCTTGGTGGATCAACTGGCTCAAGGTTGTAGGTGTATGTATTGCTAGCGGAGCCATCTTCGATAGTAAGACTCCCCGTGTAACCATTGGCATCTATGGTATCGGTACTTTGGCTCGGAGCAGAAAGATTGACGCCTGGAGCAACCCCGATTTCGTTGATCCTATACTGCGGCAAGCCATAGAGGGCAAACTGAATGCTTGACTTCTGGTCGTAGGGAGTCACGGTACTGAGCGCACTAAGGTAGCGCTGCTTTGCCGCAACCAACGCATCGCCGACTGTCTCATCACTCTGGAGCAATTCCTGCGCGAACACACCCATCAAGCGTTCGGTGCCGCCAATGCCCTTGTCATCCCCCAGACCGTAGCCAGTGCTGGCCACGTAAATAGCACGCTGGGCAGCCATAGCCTGAGGGAGGTCCAGGCTGGAATTGAAGTCAAGGCCAGTGTCTGCAGCTTCGAGGGCCGCCTGATCAGGTACGTTGAGGCCAGCATGGCAACCCATGGAGAAGACGAGACGATTCTCGAGCAGGCTGCCCTCTGCGTCTCTTATTTCGTCACTCGTCACCACATCGTCAACGTCATTTTCAAACCCGTAGGCGGACAAGGCCGCATAATGCGTGAAGTGGGCGTTGAGGTTGTTGATGTCATGGGCGTCGCCCAGGAACGCGGACCTGAGCTGATCAGCAGTCCATGGGCCACCTATGTTCCCTATGAGAGTATTGATATCCATATCCGCTAGTCCCGCAGCCTTCAAGATGTCGACTATGGCCTGGGCACCGTCATTGAAGAAGTCGTGACCCGTGACCAGGGCGCTTGCGGGGTTGAGTACACCGTTGCTTTCCAGGAAGGCGGCAGCAGTAGCCATGATCTCTTGAGGTGTTTCCACTAGTCGGCCCACAGCCAAGTCAGGTACTTGAAGCAACCGACTCTGCGACGCTGTAGAAGGGCGCTCACCAAAGTAGTCATCCGACAGAATGTAGCCTTGCAGCACGCTGGAGAATAGTGGACTCCCCGGCCTGAGCAGCGAGCTGATAGCGTAGGAGCTCTCGTTGCCGACAATGGTCACATCAGGTACTCGCCGATAAGGTATGACGTCATCGCTACCCACTATTACAACATACCTGATGCTGGCTTTGAAGGTAAGATTCTCCTGGATTACGCTGCGAATGACGGCCGCAACGCTGTTCGCGGCATCAACGCTGGAAGGGTCACTAATCCATTGTTGGTATGCATCGCTAGGCACCGATATGATGTCACCGCGAATATTGTCGCTATCCGCCAGTTCTATGAGCCGGTCCAGTAGTTCGTCCCACTCGCTTTCGCTCTCACAAAGTCCGGCAAGGCGTTCTTGCTGGGTGACGAAAAGTGTCTGAGGTTCACCGCCAGGATATGAGTGAGGAAGTCTATCGAAGTCCTCATTGTTCACAGGCACCTCGTAGGGCCAATCGTCGATAACCTCGCTGAAGTCCAGTGGCACTGATGTCTCTACCTGAAGTGAATATGGCTCATTATCCCTGAAAGCGCCGTTGTATCCGAGCACACCCACAAACACACTGGTGCCGGCAGTTTGACAACGGGTCAACACCACTTCCTTATCTAGCCCGTGATTGGCCGAGAAACCTATCACCTCAAGATTATCTCCGCCCACAGAGCCCAGGCCGAGTTCCGACAACGAAATATCGGTTTCTCTGATCTCGTCTCCGCCAAACCCAGTGAAGCCTACCTGGGATAAGGGATACTGATCAAACGGGCTCTTGGTCCAGGGGCTCTTGGTCCAGGGGCTCTTGGTCCAGGGGCTCTTGGTCCAGGGGCTCTTCGTCCAAGGAAGAGTCGTAAACGCGGCTGATTCCAGTCCGGCCGGCTGTTCCCTGAGAACGACGAGATCGTAGTCGGCCGGTAAGAGTTCGCCATTTCGTGGTAGGCCTTCCAGGGTAATCAGTATCTCGGTGCCTGCGGGCAGAGGCTGGCCGTCTGGCAGGACTACCTCAAACAGATCAATGTCGCCCTCCGCAAGGTAGGACAAATAGACACCGTCGCTGGCCAGCTTGGGAGCATCATCCACGGTGTTATTAGGTTCACGGCTGTTGGGGTCACTATCAACTACCTTCACGTCGAAAGTATCTTGAAAGGTAGCTACGTCGGCAGGGTATCCTCTGTCGAAGTCATCAACACGCAATGTCCCAGTCAGGTCAGTCCTAGTGCTGACACGTCCTACCACAACCCCGGTGCCAACGTAGGGAAAGTGATCTTCCTGAAGTGCTGCGTTAGGTTCCTGTGGAAGCCCAACACTCCACGTTGCTACATGATTGTCATCCCACCCGGTATCCAAGAAGCGGCCAACGATCGTAGCTTCCTCGCCAAGCAGGGTCTCAATGTTGAGAGCATTCACCTTTGGGGGAGCGTTGCCAACGACCAGCTCTGGTATGGGGAGACCGTCATTAGGGACGTGAAGCCAGCGATCACTAGAGAATTCACCAGAGTGTACGGTATTGGACATCCCATGACTGTCGGTTACAGTGAGTGATACGTCATAAGTGCCTTGGTTAGGCGGAATGAAGAAGGGGTTCCTCCAATCGGAAGACGCACTATCAATCTCGCTCCCCCAGTCGAGAGTCCACAACCAAGAGACAATGGCATCGCCCGGGTCGAGGTCATACGACAGATCCATAAACCCAACGAACTCCCCTTCCATCGGCTGCAGGGATGAAAATTCGAACTTGGCCACCGGCAGCCTGTTTCCGCCGTCAAAGTAGGCCCAAGTGGCATTTGCTCTATCGCTAGTCCCGCCGACAGAAAAGGTGAGCCTCAGCTCCTGGTCAACAGGAACGTTGGAGATCTTCACCACCACCCAGCCGGTGTCCAGGAAGTCCCCTTGATTGCCAACGTCGAGAGTCCATCTACGGGGTTGCGTGGAAAGGTTCACAGTCTTGCCATCCCGCATGGTGATTATTAGCGGGCCGCCGTTCAGATCTGTGACAGTTCCAACGGAGTCCTGCCACCCATTGCCCTTGCCAGCACGTCGCGCTTTGAGATCGAAGCTGAACAGGTCACTGCCCCGATATTCCCAGGAAAAGAGCCGGAAGGCGAAGTACAGTGTGTCGTCAGCAGGTGCGAAGGTCTGCTCCACACTATTCTGGCCCGTCTCCTGGCTTTCACAGGAAAGCTTGGGGGTCCCGAGGCCGACCATTTTGCTACCCTGCCATGGCTGGACTGTGGTTTCCGTCAGGGGGGCATAAACGGGAAACTGGCTGGAACCCTGTGCCCCAACCACGACCACGCGGTCGGGGGCAGTGCCAACAGTCCAGGGAAGTTTCAAACCGTCCTCAAAGCCGGGATTCGCAAGGCCTCCTCCAACAGAGGCGTACCCTGTCTGACTGGTTCCAAAGGCCACCACACTCCCCAAAAGCAATATCACCAAGGCTATTCTGGCGAAAGCAAGCTTCTTCGGATCCATGGGAATACCCCCCTTCCTTTTCACTGACAATATGTCAACAATGCTGGATACCTCAGAGCTGGGGTGACCGTGTGGTGCTAAATAGAAGAAGTTGCGCTGATCCGATACCAAGTGCAGGAAGCCAGACCATCGCCCCTAACACCCCCCCTTGGCTTGGTTGCCCTTCTGACCTTTGCAGATATGGCTCGGCTCTGACAAGCGAACTATCAGAAGCGTCTGTATCCTATCAGACATCGTGGGCGCTGTCAATAGATGGAATCAGGAATCACATAGTCGCCACGGTTCCCGAACACTGCATATGGACGGCTAGTCCTCGGGTCCAGCCACACTGACGGTGATGTAGATGCAGGCATTGCTCGGGCACATTTGATATGGTCAGGTGACACGACTGCGAATCGTATGCTTAAGTGCTCAGCATTTGGCAGTCTTTGACCGATCAATAGGCACTCGTGCAAGAGAACGGTGAGGGCTGGTATGATCAGACTACGCTTAAAGGTTCTGCGCGATAAGATTGCCAGACCCGCGACCACTTGCCGCAATGCAAACGCCGGAGATCATTGCTTCCTTCAGCGACTCGACCTTGGGTCATTCTGGAGCTGTAGTACTTCTGCTAGGTCCGCTTCAGCTCCTGCCAACCGGAAAATCGTCTCTGCCTCTCTCAGGAGGGATCGACATGCTCTGCGGGAGCCCCTCGTCTGCATTTGCCTGCTGTAGAGTTTAGCTAGACATAGGAGAGCGAGTCCCCTTTCATATTTCGCGTTGATGCGATGGGCCAATTCCGCGCTATGTTGAATACTGACTTTGGCCTGCCCGTAATCACCATGTGCAAACTGGATACGCCCCAGAACGCGCAGCCCACGGACCTCCATAGGCTTCGTCCCTAACTCGCGGGCAGCCTTCAATCCCTGGTGGCATTTGCGTAGCGCAGATCCGATGAGATCAACCTCCAGCAGCAATTCTGCCTCCTGAAGGACTGCCTCCAGAAGCGTACTGCGAGCACCAGCCTTCCGCAGTAGCGCTGTCCCCTGTTTCAAGGACTCGAACGCCATCTTGTAGTCTCGACGACGCTGATGTGCCCGCGACAGATTCACAAGTGCCAGACCAGCAGCCCCAAGCGGGTCACCTTCCCGATTGTAGGTATCAACAACACTATTGAAGTGAGTGATGGCTAGGTCCGCCTGGCCCCTTGCGAGCAGTTCCTCACCGATGTTGTTGTGCGATATAGCAGCCTCGATGGCATTACCGATTCGCTCGTCAATGTGAAGGCTTGCCGTGTAGTGCTCAAGGGCCTTTCCCCGGTTGCCCAGAGCATGGTAGCAGACACCAAGGTTATTATGAGCCCTTGATTGACCTCGGAGGTCCTCCAGCTCGTTGTAGATCCGAAGAGCTGACTGACGATAACGAATAGCTCTCCTCAGTCTGCCTATCTCGATGTTTGAGGCAGCTAACACCTCATTAGCATAGGCAACAGCATGCCGATTGACAGTGCGCCGGGCTACACGCAGCCCCAGACGGCCACACCCGATCGCCTCTTCATATAGGCCTTTGCGGTACAATACCCAACTCTTCGTGATATTAATCTTGGCAGCCTGCAATGGCTGCCTCGGAGGAAGCACTCGGGATGCCGATTCAAGCCACCCAAGTGCCGAATCGTAGTCGGACCTTCGCTCACAAGCGACCGCCGTCTTGTGACATAGCGATGACTCCCGTGCTCCAGTCACCAACCCATCGATCAGATCGGCAGACGCTCCCGCTGAAGCAGCAGGCCTGCGAACTGCTATTCGCCAATGTCGTAGAGCTTGAGAGTAAGCCGCAGCGGCTTTGCCATAGTGGCCAGACGCCTCATAGGAGTCTCCTATGCGCTCCAGAAAATAGCTCCGCTGATCGGCCAATGAAACACCCTTCTCGCCCAGGGTCGCCAGTCCGCGGCGGTAGTATTCAATTGCCTCACTGTGAGCAAAGACTTGGCGCGCCTTCGCTCCCGCTTTCAGGGCATAGAAGCGCGTCTTCTCACCATTGGTGCTGTGGCTATAGTGATGCACTAGCACATCGTACATTGGCTCAAGGTGTCTACTATGGTCATGCTCAATGCAAGAGGCCACCAGATAGTGAAGCTCACGGCGTCGAGCAAAGGGTAGACTGTCATAAGCGACCTCCTGAATCAGGCCGTGCTTGAACTGGTACGCAGGTCCCCGAGCCTCGTGCTTTCGATCAGCAAGGCCGAGCCGGACAAGCTCCTGTAATTGGCCTGGCAGATGGATGTCCCGGTCGACCTTGACCAGAGGCTGGAGACTATGGATGTCGAAGGCAAGGCCAACAACAGAAGCGGCACACAGTATCTCTTTTGTAGTTGGGTTGAGGCTGTCTATCCTGGACATGATCAATGTCTGGAGGCGATCCGGAATGTCGAGTCCTTCTATCTCCTCCGTTAGTCGAAAGAACGGAGTACTCAACATACTGTCAAGAACTCCAGACTGCCGCATGGATTGGGCCGTTTCTTGAAGAAACAGAGGGTTGCCTTGGGCTTTTGACAGAATGACCCCTGCGATTTGAGCGTCAAGCTGTGGTTGGCCCAATATGGTTCGGACGAGATCCGTGGCTGCAGATTGCGACAGTTCGGCAAGAGCAATGGTCAGGCTTGAAACTTGTGGCAAGTCCAGCTGGAGGTCTGCCCTGGGCCTATGGGTAAGACACAGCAGAAACGGTGAGAATGCTAAGCTGGCGCCAACATGGTTGAGGAGCTGAAGTGAACTCACATCTGCCCAGTGAAGATCCTCTAGTATGAGGAGCAAAGGTGCCGAGACGGCCGCGGCCTGTAGTAGCTCTGTTATGAGTTCGAACAGATGCCGACGACGAGTCTCTTCATCGAGTGAGAGGGTAACCTCACTCTGTGGTATGAACGCGTCAAGCAAAGGATTCAGAAGAGAAGCCTTCTCCTGTAGATCCCTCCTGCAGTTCCCAATTGTGCCCATGACCTTCTTGGTGCGGGCCTCTGGTGCATCTGCGGCGCAGATATCAAAATACGAGTCCAGGAGTTGTATCCATGGAGCAAAGGGCTTGCCAGCTGTGTGAGGATAGCAGGTGCCTTGGTGGATTGCCCACCCTTGCCCGTCGCACTGGTTGCGCATTTCCATGACCAGACGAGACTTGCCTATCCCCGGTTCCCCTGAGAGTACAATGGCTCGGCCAACTCCATTCTCAACCTCACGGCAAGCCCTCTGGAATGCCTCCATTTCAGCTTGCCGGCCAACAAGAGGACTCGAAGGCTGAGCGGTCACGGTGGGAACCACGCTGCGTTCTCCCTTGAGCAGGCAGACTCGTACCGGGTCTCTCTTCCCCTTCACCCGAATTGGCGCTAGCTCCTCTCCAACAAAGATCGGCCCAGCCTCAGCCATGACTCGACTGGACACAAGTATCTGGTTCACGGCGCCTGAACTCATCAGGCGGGCTGCCAGATTAACAGCATCTCCCATCACGGTATACTTCCTCGCATAAGGGGCGCCAACATCAGCGGAGAAGACAAATCCACTATTGATGCCGATGCGGTGGCTAAAGTGGAGCTTGAGCTGCGGCAACTCCCGGGCGAGCTCGAGGGCAAATCGCAAAGCGTTTGCTGAATCCTGCTCATGAGCCACCGGAGCCCCAAAAACAACGATGAGTTTAATGCCATCCGTATGGATATCGTTGTCTAGGAGAAAGCCACCGTACTGGTCAGATAGCCGCAGCACGCACGACAAGTACCGTTGGAGTTCGTCCAGCAGGGCCTCAGCACCCTGCTGCTCCAGGAGCTCAGTTACGCCGAGGCAATTGATGAAAGCAATGGTGACCTTCCGGTGCTCGCCAGCTATGGTTCTGGCTTGTCTGCCACTTCGCATCGCCATGGCAATAGGCGGCGGAACGTAAGCAAGAAGGTCAAGTGGGCTGCAAGGGGGTGGAACTTCCTCCTCCACCCGCCTTTGAGGAACGACTCGCTTCGAGAGGCGGAGAACGCGGTAGCCATTCACACACGGCTCTGTCACGCATAGCTCGCCGGCCCGATCCAATGCGGCGCTCGTGATCAGAAGTTCGCCAGTTGTGGCAGCAGCCTGGATCTCCGCCACTCCGCTTGCTTCGCGCCCTAGGATGAAGTGCTGCATTCGGAGTTCAGGCAACCCAGCGACTGCAGACCAGAAGAGGCCACTGTGAACGCCTGCAGTCATTTTGAGGCGGACTCGGTGCTCGCCAGCACGGAAGGTGGTGAAACGAGAGGTAGCTCGCTGCATAGCCGAGGCAGCTGCAATGGCTCTGGTGGCATGGCCACTACCCATGAAGGTAAGTATCAAGGCATCTCCGGCAAACCTTGTGTTGCAGCAACCGTGACCACGAGAAATGTGCAGCATCCTGCCGAAATAGCGGTTCATGATATCAGTAAGCCACTCGGCTCCTTCTTTGCCGGCCTGAGCCAGCCGCTCTGCCATGGGAGTGAAACCAGAGATGTCGGCTAGAGCAATGCTGCCCTCGATCCGCTCGATCCACGGTCCGTGTCGATGGGGTTCACGGCGAATGGCGTCCAGCACCAAGCCAGGAACGTAGGGCAACGCTGCCGACCAAATCTCCATATCGGGTTGGTCGTTGGTGTCACCATCAAGTGACTCTGAATGAACCTCGAATTGTGTATGAATATCTGACATGGCGATCGATCCGTCCCCTGTGCCGCTAGCGGGAGCCCAAGTCAATGCTCAGGCATGATTTGGAGTGGACAGGAGCAGGTGCCTTGGCTTCTCTCAGGTCATGGCCGCACTCACCACAGAATTTCTCGCGAGGCAGATGCTCGGAGCCGCATTTCGGACATATCAGCACCAACTCGGCACCGCACTCACGGCAGAACTTCCTGTTCTCGCGATTCTAAGCTTGGCACTTCGGACACTTCAGCGCCATCGCCCCGACCTCCGCCTCAATCCAATAGCCCTTCTGTTGTTCCGTTCAAGGATCAGATTGGCAAAGCACTATCGTGGTGTTTTGAAGGATTCGCCTCGGACAATAGCATTGGAGGACAGGTGGTGTCAACCTGAGCTTGGATACAGAGGGGCGTGGACGCATTGCTGGTGTGTCAAAAGGAAGCCCTTCCGGAGCCCTCGGATTCGAGAATTGTGTTGTTGTCCAGGGAATTTGCCGTAGCTCGGTTCAGCTATCCCCTTTCTAGAGCAGCGGTCAAAGACTGGGATTATGTCTACTCCAAACACAGAGGGATCGACCACATGACTACCGCTCATGACGTCGGACAATCGGATCCGCGGGCTCTTACCCGCTGGCGTTACACCCTGCCTGGCCATGCGGCGCGCACATTCAGGACTGTCAAAGTGAAGCCTCGTTTACACTCCTAGTGCCATCCGCCTGATAGCACCTCAGGGTTCACCTCCACTAACATTAGAGCTAGAAAACAAGACGAGGTGTGAAATGGAAAGAGACGGAAGAAGAATAGATGCCCTATCACTCTTTGGAATCACCTTGGGAGTAATCCTGCTGATACTTGGCCCGGGCACCGGGTTCTACGGCATCGCCACCAGTTGGTCTTAGTAAGGCACCTCCAAGAAAGGCCCCTAGCCTTTTTTGAACGAGAACCCTCCAGGGTATGGAGGGTTCTTCGTTTGTCGCTAATCAGCGCAGGGCGACGCATCGACTGAGTCTTCGCAAGGTATCGCAAAGGTATCTGGTTGTGATATCATCCCAGCCGAGGGTGTCATAGCCCACGATGGGTCAGTGGGAGGTGGTCAGGTGAAATGTCCCCAATGCCAAGCCAACAATCCAGATGATGCCGAGTTCTGCATTGAATGCGGTGGTGCGATGGAGTTTCATTGCCCAAGATGCGGGGCAGTAACTCCAGCCCGAGGCAAGTTCTGCAAGAAGTGTGGCCAGCCCCTAGGTGAGCAGAAACCACCCGCTCCAGTCGACTACTCCAAACCTCAGACCTACACCCCCAAGTTCCTGGCGGAAAAGATACTCAGCACCGGCAAATCCCTGGAAGGCGAGCGCAAGCTGGTCACCGTCCTCTTCGCCGACGTGGCCGGCTACACTTCCATGTCGGAGAAGCTCGACCCGGAGGAAGTCCACCAGATCATGGAAGGCTGCTTCCAGATTCTCATGGATGAGATCCACCGCTACGAAGGCACCATCGACAAGTTCACCGGGGACGGCGTTATGGCCCTCTTCGGCGCCCCCTTGGCCCACGAAGACCACGCCCAGAGGGCCTGCTATGCCGCCCTGGCTATCCAGAAGGCTTTGGAAACCTACGGCCACAAGGTGGAGAAGGACTGCCAGATCCCCTTCAGGATGAGAGTCGGCCTCAACTCCGGCCCCGTCATCGTTGGCTCCGTGGGCAAGGACCTTAAGATGGACTACACCGCTGTCGGAGATACCGTCAACCTGGCCTCCAGGATGCAGACCATGGCCGAGCCCGGCCGGATCCTGGTCTCCGCAGATGTCCATAAGCTGGCCCGGGACTTCTTCAATTTCAAGGCGCGGGGGAAGATGGCGGTCAAAGGCAAGGAGGAGGCCGTGGAGGCCTATGAGCTTCTGGAGCCCACTGAGGTGGCCAGCCGGATCGAAGCCTCGGTCCTCAGGGGACTCACCAGGTTCGTAGGCCGGGAGAAGGAGATGGCCACCCTCAAGGAGGCCTTCGATAAGGCTAAGTCAGGCTCCGGCCAGGTGGTCTGCATCGTGGGAGAGGCCGACGTGGGCAAGTCCCGGCTGCTCCTGGAATTGAGGGGAACTCTTGAGCAACAGGAATATACCTACCTGGAAGGCCAATGCCTGCACTATGGCAGTTCCATGCCCTATCTGCCCCTGCTGGATATCCTCAGGTCCTGCTTCGGTCTCAAGGAAGGAGAAAGAGAGTTTTTGGTCCGGAAGAGGCTGGAGGAGAAGACCTCTGCTATAGACCCGAAGCTCAAGGCTATCCTGCCGCCTCTGCAGGAGTTGCTGTCCCTGAAGGTGGAGGACGAAGCCTATCTGAAGCTGGAGCCCCAGAAGAAGAGGGAGAAGATATTCGAGGCCATCAGGGACCTACTGGTGGTGGAGAGCCAGAAGAAACCGCTATTGGTGGCCATTGATGACTTCCAGTGGACGGACCGGACCTCGGAGGAGTTCCTCACCTATTTCATTGGGAATCTGCCCAACTCCCGTATCCTGCTGCTTCTCCTCTACCGCCCAGAATACACCCATCAGTGGGGCAGCAAGTCTTGCTACAGCCAGATCAGGGTGGATGAGTTGCCCACCAAGTCCAGTGCCGATCTGGTCCGGGCCATGCTGGAGGAGGGAGAGGTAGCTCCGGAACTGAGGGAGTTGATCCTCAACAGGGCAGCTGGCAATCCCTTGTTCATGGAGGAGTTCACCCACACCCTGCTGGAGAACGGCTCTATCCAGAAGAAAGACCACCAGTATGTCCTGAGCCGCAAGCCATCCGAAATCCATGTCCCCGATACCATCCAGGGGATCATCGCTGCCCGGATGGACCGGCTGGATGATAACCTGAAGCGCATCATGCAGATGGCCTCGGTGATCGGGAGGGACTTTGCCTACCGCATACTGCAGACCATCACCGGGATGCAGGAGGAACTCAAAGGCCACCTGGTCAACCTGCAGGGGTTGGAGTTCATCTATGAGAAGAGCCTGTATCCGGAGCTGGAGTACGTCTTCAAGCATGCCCTGACGCAAGAGGTGGCCTACAACAGCCTGCTTCTCAAGAGACGGAAGCAGATCCACGAAAGGATCGGGAAGGCCATCGAGGAGATCTACACCGAGCGCCTGGAAGAGTTCTACGAGATGCTGGCGCATCACTACTCCAAGGCGGAGAACTGGGAGAAAGGCTTTCAATACCTGAGGCTCTCCGCCGAGAAGGCGCACCGCAGCTACTCCACCCGGGAGGCTTTCGGCTACTACCGCGAGGCCTTGAGCACCTTAGGACAGCTGCCAGACACAGAGGAGAACAAACGCACCAGGGTCGATATCACGCGGCCGATGTTTTCCGTGATGGTTGCCCTCAATGTCCCGGAGGGTTCTCTTCGTATCCTGGAGGAAGCGCAGAGAGCTGCGGCGGAACTGGGTGATCGAGCGGCTTCGGTGCGATTGTACTCCGTCATCGGGCAAGCCCACCAATACGCTGGAAGTATGCTCGAAGGCCTGAAGTTCACCCAGAAGGCATTCGAGGAGGCGGAGAAGATAGGAGATGAATCCACGGTATCAGGGGCTGCCGTAAGTCTCTGCAATGCCTATTTCCAATGCGGAGAGGCTGTTCAACTAACTGACGTGGCTACGAGGGCCATTGCCCTGCTGGAGAAACGTCAAGTAACGTCCACCGGCCCAGTCCCCCAGTTCGACCAGTATGTGGTGCTTCTGTACGACCTCGGCTGGGCCAAGGCCATACTGGGAGATTTCGACGAAGGGGAGAGACTGTGCCAGAAGGCCATTTCCGTCGCAGCTCAGATCCGAAGCCAGTACAGCCTGGCCACTGCACACGTGATCTTTGGCGCTGTATCGATATATCGTGGGAAGCCCGAAAGGCTTCTTTACCATGCCCGGGAGGCTATTAGGCTCTCTGGGGAGGCTCAAATAGCCCTTTTCACTGGAATAGGCTGCATGCTCGAGGGTTTCGGCCACTACTATCAAGATGACTTCGCAGCGGCTGGAGAATGCGCCGAAAGGTCGACCTCGCTCATGAAGGAGCACGGGGTGGCGATTACTCTGTCGCCTGCATATCTCTTGTCAGGGCTTGTCAGCCAGGCACTGGGCAACCTGCCAGAAGCCAGGCGCTCTCTCGAACAGGCCGTGAATGTGGCCCGAGAGAATAACCAGAGACACTTCGAAGGCCATGCGAGGATGGAGCTGGGGAGGGTACTGGCCGAGGAGGACATGTCGCAGGTCGGAGCCGCTGAGCAGTGCATCCTGGAGGGCCTGAAGATGGTGGAGGATCTGGGCATGAGGCCGCTTGGGGCGCGGGGTCATCTCTACCTGGGAGAGTCTTACGCTATTGCCGGCCAGAGAGAGAAGGCCCTGGCCAGCCTGAAGAAAGCCCGCCAGATGTGCCAGGAGATGGGCATGGACTACTTCCTGGCCAGGACGGAGAAGGCGCTGGAGGGGCTGAAAGCGCAATGATTTGGGATGTGTCTGGAGTCATCGCCGAACCAGTCCTTTGCAGAACTTCAGCCTTCGCCTCCATATCCAAGCTGAGGTTGGTCGTGAGCGACCTTGACAGTCTCTACTGCCTGAGTGGTATTATCGGCGAAGCTATCTTGAACGAATCCCGCATCCGCGCCGTCGACGGCGTGAGGCGGCCGTGCCACTATTCTGAGACGACAGGGAGGACCCGCATGGAGAAAGTATGGCTGAAGAACTACGACAAGGGTGTGCCGGCGACCATAGACTATCCGCAGATCACACTTCACCGACGGCTGGAGGATACGGCCAAGCGTTTTCCCGACAGCCCCGCCATCATCTTCCCCGGCGCTCTTGGCGATTCCTACAAGTTAAACTACCGTCAGTTGAATGATGATGCCGACCGGATGGCCAATGCTTTGGCGGGCATGGGGGTACAGAAGGGCGACCGGGTGGCACTGCTCATGCCGAACTGTAGCCATTTCGTGATCAGCTACTATGCGGCTCTCAAGCTGGGCGCTATCGCGGTCGCCTTGAATCCGCTGGACTCTCCGCGAGAAATTGAGCACCAACTCAACAATTGTGAAGCCAAGGTCATCATAGTGCTCAGCCTTTTCTACAAGGACGTGGCGGAGGTCAGAGCCAAGACAAAGGTGCAGCACGTTGTCGTTGCCTACATCAAGGAGGATCTCCCACCGGTCAGCCGGCTGCTCTTCACGCTGCTGAAGGAGAAGAAGGAGGGACATCGTCCCAAGATTGGCAAATCGCAGAACACCTACCTGTTTCAAGACCTGCTGAGAAAGAATGAGCCGAAACCGCAAACGGTTGATGTGAAGCCGGAGGACATAGCCTTGTTTCAGTACACCGGAGGGATCACCGGCGTCAGCAAGGGTGTGGTGGCCACTCACCGGAATGTGCTGGCCAATACCCTGCAGATCAAGGCTTGGGCGACAGGGGTCGGACTCGTCAGCGGCAAAGACGCGGTGATGGGGGCCATGCCACTGTATCATGTGTACGGCATGGTCACGGTGATGCACTTCTGCGTCATGGAAGGCCTGGGTATGATTCTGCTGCCGCGCTTTGTAACGAAGCAGGTGCTGAAGGCCATTGGCAAGTACAAGCCGGTCTTCTTCCCCGGCGTGCCCACGATGTATTCGGCCATCAACAACTTCCCTAGGGTTAAGAATTATGATCTGAAATCCGTCAAGGCCTGCATCAGTGCCGGGGCCCCTCTCCCAGTGGAGGCACAGCGGAAGTTTGAGGAACTCACCCATGGAAAGCTGCTGGAAGCCTATAGCCTGAATGAGGCACCGGTGGAGTTATTCTGCAACCCTATCATGGGCCAGCGGAAGATCGGAAGCATCGGCGTTCCCTTGCCCGATGTTGAGGCCAAGATTGTGGACCTTGGGAAGGGCGAGAGAGAGATGGCCATCGGCGAGATCGGCGAGTTGGTGGTGAAGGGACCCCAGGTAATGAAAGGATATTGGAACCAGCCTGAAGAGACCTCCATGATGCTTCGCAACGGCTGGCTGTACACCGGAGACATAGCCAAGATGGACTCAGATGGCTTCTTCTTCGTAGTCGACAGGAAGAAGGAGTTGATTATCGCCGAGGGCCAGAACGTCTACCCGCGGGAAGTAGAAGAGGTCCTCTACGAGAATGGGAAGATCAAGGAGGCCGCCTGCTACGGTGTGCCCGACGAGCACCAAGGTGAGGCTGTTAAGATTGCGGTGGTCCTTAAGGAGGGTCAGACGGCCACGCCTGAAGAGATCACCGAGTACCTCAAGACGAAGCTAGCTAAGTACAAGGTCCCCAAGAAGATCGAGTTCAGGAAAGAACTTCCCAAATCCCCAGACGGCAAGGTTCTGCGCCGGGTATTGGCGGAGGAAGACAAGAGGAAAGCCCAAAAGAGCAAGGAGTAGTCTCTAGTAGTACCGGCTGGGGCAATTTGTCGCGGGCGGCGCCGGAGCAGTGCCTAACGATCGTAACGATCGTACAGTCTCCGTGGTCTGTAGCCGCCGAACTCTTCATCCCGGTCCATGGCGACCGTGAGGACACGCAAAGTTCCTGCAATCACCCACAAGGCGACTAAGCCCACAACCCCCAATTTCCAACTGTAGGCATCGGTGAACACGCCCACAACAAACACTAATATGCCTAAACCAACCAGCAGAACCGCGACTGCATCCCAGAATCGTTGTTCCATGCTACCTCACCCCTCATTGCCTGGATAATACATCTAGGATTGTAAACGACCATTGGGGGAGAGTCAAGGTTCTCATACGTGTATCCACGCTGAGATTGACACCACCAATCCTCCAGAGTGTAGCTGCGTTTACACTCCCAGTGCCATCCGCTTGATAACACCCCATGAGTCACCTCCACTACCATTGGAACTAGAAAACAAAAGGAGGTGCAAAATGGAAAGAGACGGAAGAGAAATAGATGCCCTGTCAATCTTCATGATGGGCCTGGGGATATTCCTGCTGATCCTTGGTCCCTGCGCCGGGTTCTACAGCATCGCCATGGGTCTGGTTGCCCTGGTAGCCTGCTGGGTGCTGGCCATCACCATTAGGGTCTTCTACTTCGGTGGCAGCCGCGATGACCGACCCTATCGCTACTCTTGATATGGCACCTCCGAGAAAGGCACCCCCCTTTCTTGACCGAGAACCCTCCACCCGGAGGGTTCTTCGTTTTGTGGCCAACTTCCCGAAGCGTGATGGCCCGACGGAGTCTTGACCCTCTATCGCACAGACATCTAACTGTGATATCATCCCAGCGGAGGATTTCACATCGCCAACTGGTTCAGGGGGGTGATGGTCAGGTGAAATGCCCCAAATGTCAGTTTGAGAACAAGGAAGACGCTGGCTTCTGCCACAAGTGCGGCGCCAGACTCGAAGTTGCCTGCCCGAAGTGCGGGAGGCTGAACCTGCTTGTTGGCAACTTCTGCGACAAGTGCGGTAGTTCTCTCATTGAATCTAAGGCGCCCGCTCCAGTCGACTACTCCAAACCCCAGACATACACCCCCAAGTTCCTGGCAGAGAAGATACTCAGCACCGGCAAATCCCTGGAGGGCGAGCGAAAGCTGGTCACCGTCCTCTTCGCCGACGTTGCCGGCTATACCTCCATGTCCGAGAAGCTGGACCCCGAGGAAGTCCACCAGATCATGGAAGGCTGCTTCCAGATACTCATGGACGAAATCCACCGCTACGAAGGCACCATCGACAAGTTCACCGGGGATGGCGTAATGGCCCTCTTCGGTGCCCCATTGGCCCATGAAGACCACGCCCAGAGAGCCTGCTATGCGGCCCTGGCTATCCAGAAGGCTTTGGAAACCTATGGCCAGAAGGTAGAGAAGGACTGCAAGATCCCCTTCAAAATGCGAGTTGGCCTCAACTCCGGCCCGGTTATCGTCGGCTCCGTGGGCAAGGACCTTAAGATGGACTACACCGCCGCCGGGTTCGGCGGATTGGGTGACCATTTTGAAGCGGCATAGGTAGGCGCTATCTCACCGAATGGACTCTCCTTGAGTTGGCAAACAACGGATCGGTATAATGTCGCCGAGGAATGGTTCAATCTAGCCTTTCCAGCGAGAAAACAGGGAGAAGGAGGGTGACTAGGGTGATTGCGTCAATGATTGTGAAACGGATGGTACGCTCCAGCTTTGAGAAGTTCAACGAAGATGACTTCGATGTGGATGTCTTGCTGAAGCAGATGGCTGATGATGCCGTATATGACGTAGGTACAGAACTGGGTATCGGGGAGACCATCAAAGGCAAGAAGGCCATTACAGACTGGTTCGAGAAGTGGAAGAAGGAATTCCCCAAGAGGAAGTTTGAGGTCAAGAGTATCTGCTTTTCAGCTTGGCCACTGATGCCAAGAAATGTGATGACCGCCCAGTGGACTCTCACCGAAACCGACAGGCAAGGGAGAGAGTACGAGTGGGACGGT
>Ga0315276_10001221_pt1 | contig 22935 bp, 19 predicted proteins | sample YL17G05_0_MG_FD_204542 | JGI IMG/M metagenome (GOLD analysis project Ga0315276, IMG submission 204542) | Sediment microbial communities from Yellowstone Lake, YNP, Wyoming, USA - YL17G05_0 | ecosystem: Environmental > Aquatic > Freshwater > Lake > Sediment | place: USA: Wyoming | collected... | reverse complement strand
CTCGCGCCGCAGGCGCGGCGTCCGGACGCGTCCCCGGGGAAGACGGCTTGCTCGCATGCGACGCCGATCTGGCCCGGCTACGGGCAGTGATCGCGGATGCGCGGCAGGGGAGGGGAGGAGCGGTCGCCGTCGTCGGCCCGCCGGGAATCGGTAAGACGGCGCTCCTCGCAGCGGCGGAGCGGGAGGCCGCGGGCGTGCTCGTGCTCCGGACGACGGGGCTCGACCGGGTCGTGGAAGAGCCACTCGCCGGTCTCGCTGCACTCTGCCGCCCGCTGCTCGGCCTCCTGCCGGACGTGCCGGAAGCTCGGGCCGAGGTGCTCGCGATCGCGCTCGGGGAGCGCGAGGGCGAGCACGCGTCCGACGACCGCTTCGATGTCTACTGCGCGGCCGCCGAGTTGCTCGCAGTTGCAGCCGAGTCGCAGCCGCTCCTCGTCCTTGTCGACGACGCCCACCTGCTCGACGAGCCCTCTCGCGAAGCCATCGAGTTCATCTGCGGACGGGTCGCCGGCCACCGGATCGCGGTGATCATCTCGACGGAAGCGTCACCCGGCGAGCGAATCGAAGCGATCGAGCTTCGACCGCTCCAGCGCCCCGTTGCGCTGACCCTGCTCGACCGGCACTTCGGGACAAGCCTTGCCGGATCGGTTGCGCGGGCCGTCGCCGAGGCAGCGGGCGGCAACCCGCTCGCGCTGATCGAGATCCCCGCCGCCCTGACGCCAGCTCAGCGGCTCGGCTCCGAGCCTGCCGAACCGACACTCGCGATCTGCCGCTCGGCCGAGCAGGCGTTTCTCCTCCGCGCCTCCGCGCTGCCGCCGGATGTCCGGCAGGCGCTCGTTGTCGTTGCCCTCGGCAACGGCGAGGCCGAGAACGTCGTTCGAAGTGCGCTGTCGGCGATCGGATGCGACGACCGCAGCCTCGAGCCTGCGGTGGCCGCGGGACTGGTGGAGCGCGTTGACGGCAAGATCGCGTTCCGACACGAAGTCGCCCGGGCCACGGTGGCGTACGGAGCGCTTCGCACCGAACGACGTGCGGCGCACCGAGCGCTCGCGCGGTCGGCGGAGCAGGCAGATGCCAGAGCGTGGCACGGCGCACTCGCCTTATCCGCACCGGACGAGGAGATTGCGGCCACGCTTGCGGAAGCCGGCATCCGGGCGTCGCAAATGGGCGTGTTCGCGACTGCGGCAAGGGCTCTCGAGCTCTCGGCGCGGGTCACGCCCGCTGACAAGGTACGTGCGGAGCGGCTCGTCGCTGCCGCGGCCGCCGCGCACCGTGCCGGCCACGCGGCAGCGGCGATAGACCACCTCGAAGAGGCTCTCGCCGGCCTTTCCTCCGCCGAGTCTCGCGCAGAGGCGCAGCTCCTGCTCGGACGCGTGCTTGCCCGCTCTGGCTCGGCGTGGCAAGCCCGCGCGATCCTTCTGCGCGGAGCCGACGAGGCGGGAGCCTCGCTGTCTCCCCTGACATCCCGTCTGCTCACTGCCGCGGTGATCCCGACGCTGCGCGCAGGCGACCCGGCTGCCGCAATCGCCACCGGGCGGCGGGCGCTGGCGCTCGCACCCCCCGCAGGCACCGAAGAGATCACCGCGACGGTCGCACTCGGCACCGCGCTCTGTCTCGGCGGCGAGCCTGCTGAAGCACGCGACCTCGTCCACCGCGCTCAGGTGCTGGCTGCAGGCGCATCAGGTCGCCTGGCGCCCGAGACGAGCGTCTACCTCGGCGCCGCCCTTCGTCTCGTCGATGACAACGAGGCATCGCGGTCGCAACTCGAGGGCGTGATCGAGCGCGCGCGGTCGAGCGGGTCGGTGAGCGTCCTCGCATACGCACTCGTCCGGTTGGCAGACGTCGAGCTCGACGCCGGCGAGTGGGCGTCCGCCGCAGCACACCTCCACGAGGCCGCGACGTTCGCCCGGGAGACAGGGCAGGGAGCAGACCGCGGGCTCGCCCTGGCAGGGCTCGCTTGGATCGCGGCAACCCAGGGTCGCGAGCGCGAGTGCCGGCAGTACGCCGACCAGGCACTCGAGCTCGCCGGTCGGCTCGGCGCCGGTTCCCGGCTCGATCGTGCCCTGCCGGCGCTCGGCCTGCTCGAGCTCGGACGGGGCGACTTCGCCGCCGCTGCCGCCCATCTGGGTGAGGTCTGTCGCGAGCAGCGGGTGAACGGCTGGTGCGATGCCGCGGTGAGGCCTCACCGGACGCCGGATCTCGTGGAGGCGCTCCACGGAATCGGCGATACCGTCGCCGCAACCCGCGAGCTCGATTTCTTCGAGGCCGAGGCACACCGCACCGGCCGGGCGTCGGCCCTTGCGGCCGCAGCTCGCTGCCGCGGGGTGCTGGCCGCGGGGGACGTGTGCGGTTGGTTTCAGGCGGCGATCGGGACCGGCGTCGACGTCGTCGGCCCGTTCGAGTTCGGGCGCAGCCGGCTCGCGTTCGGCGAGTGGCTCTGCAGCCAGGGCAGGATGGACGAGGCCGTGCCGCATCTGGCGGCTGCGCAGGAGCTGTTTGCCGGGCTGGGAGCAGAGCCGTGGCGCCTCCGCGCCGAGCGGGCCGTGGCCTAGTCGGGCCCCGCGATCGTGACGCGTCCGTACACTGCGCCACGATGAGTGACACACTCCGCATCATCCCGCTCGGCGGGCTCGGCGAGGTCGGCAAGAACATGACCCTGTACGAGTTCGACGGGCAGAGGATCCTGATCGACGCCGGCCTTGCCTTCCCGCGGGACGAGCACCTCGGCGTCGACCTCGTGCTCCCTGATTTCTCCCACCTCGAAGATCGGCCCCTCCTCGCAATCGTGCTCACGCACGGGCACGAGGATCACGTGGGCGCCCTCCCGTACGTTCTCCGCGAGGTCGAGGTCGGCGAGGTGATCGCCACGAAGCTGACGCTCGCAATGGTGAAGTCGAAGCTCGACGAGCACAAGCTCGGCGCGTCGACGACCCTCCGCGAGGCGAACCCCGACAACGACGGGATGCAGATCGGCCCGTTCAAGCTCGAGTTCATCCGGATGGCGCACTCGATCCCGGACTGCGTGGCCATCGTGATCGAGACCCCTGCGGGGCGTGTCCTCCACACCGGAGACTGGAAGCTCGACCACACGCCGGTGGACGGGCTCAAGACCGACGTCGGCAAGCTGGCCTCGATGGGCAACCGCGGCGTCGACCTGATGCTGGGCGACTCGACGAACGCAGAGCGGCCCGGGATGACCGGCTCCGAGCGACTCGTCGGCGAAGCGTTCCGGCAGCTGATTCCGACGTGCACGGGCCGCATCCTCGTCGCCAGCTTCGCCTCGAACATCCACCGCATGCAGCAGGCAGCGGAGGTGGCGATCGCCAACGACCGCAAGGTCGCGCTCGTCGGCAGGTCGATGCGCAAGAACATGGGTATTGCGCGGAACCTCGGCTACGTGAACCTCCCCGAGGATGCGCTCGTCTCGCCGAAGGAGGCGATGGACCTGCCGCCCGACAAGGTGATGATCCTCTGCACCGGCAGTCAGGGCGAGCCGATGTCGGCTCTCACGCGCATTGCCTACAGTGATCACCAGAACGTCGATGTCCAGCGCGGCGACACCGTGATCATCTCGGCGAAGCCGGTTCCCGGCAACGAGCTGCGTGTCCACGACTCGATCAACCGGCTCTCGCGTCTCGGAGCCGAGGTGCTGCACGAGGAGATCGCGACGGTGCACGTCTCGGGCCATGCGTGCTCGGAAGAGCTGCGCACGCTGATCTCGCTCGTTAGACCGAAGGCTCTGATGCCGATTCACGGCGAGTACCGCATGCTCGCTGCGCACGCAAAGCTCGGCCGTGACGCCGGAATTCCGGCGGCCTCGATCGTGATCGCCGAGAACGGCTCCGTCGTCGAGCTGACGCCACGAGGGGTCAAGATCGTCGACAGGATCGCCGCCGGCGTCACCTTCGTCGACGGCCTCGGCGTGGGCGACGTTCAGGACGTCGCGCTCCGCGATCGGCGACGGCTCTCGGAAGACGGAGTCCTGATCGTCGTCACGACCGTCGCCATCTCCGACGGAGGCGAGATCGCGCCGCCCGAGCTGATCGCCCGGGGGTTCGGAGACAACGAGGAGCTCCTCGACGAGTTGCGTGACGAGGCAGACCGTGTCGCGGAGGAGCTCGCCGAGGACGGCATCACGGAGATCAAGCTCCTCCAGGAGCACATGCACGATGCAATCGCGAAGCTCGTCTACGACCGCACGCGGCGCCGGCCGATGATCCTGCCCGTGGTGATCGAGGTCTAGACGATGGCCCTGGCGCCGCCGCAGCCGGGGTGGTGTGACGTGATCCGCGAGTACGCCGCGAGCGAGCGCACGGCACGGCGGCTGACGGAGCAGCTTCGCGCCTGCGAGGCGGCGGCGCTCGCGTTCTGCCGGCTCCTCGAGCGCTGGAACCGCGGGGAGGCCATTCCCGCCACGCCGGGCGCGCGTGAGGCAGCGCTTCGGCACGCCGCCGACAGGGTCGAGACCGCGCTGGCGGGGCTGGAGGCGCCGCTCTCGCGCTATCTGCTCGAACTCGAGCCGGAGCGCGCCGAGGGCCGCTCGTGGTACGCCGGCCCGGGAGTGGGGGAGCTCGTCGAGTGGCGTCCGATTCTCGATCGCGCCGGTGTGCATGCGTGTCCGAACCGGGTGGCAGCGGTGTATCTCGAGCTCGCAGTGCTCGTGCGGGCGCTGGAAGGCCTCGCGGATGCGGCCCGCCTCGACAGTGCCCCCGACCGCTCGTCGCTCTGGGCGGGGCTCTTCGACCTGCGCGACACCCTGCTCGGCTCGACGGTCGACGATCTGCGCGCGCTGGCGGCGTAGGCGGCGCCGGGGCGAGGCTTCAGCCTCTCCCCAGGGTTTACGCTCTCTCCATGCCATCCCGGATCACCGTCGTCGGCTCCGTCAACCTCGACCTCGTCGCACGCTGCCGTACGCTGCCCCGCGCGGGCGAGACGGTGGCCGGTGCCACGCTGGAGCGGTTCCCGGGCGGTAAGGGCGCGAATCAGGCTGTGGCCTGCGCGCGGCTCGGTGCCGAGGTGCGGATGGTCGCCGCCGTCGGCCGCGACGCATTTGCCGGGGAGGCTCTCGCCGGGCTGCGCGAAGCCGGAGTCGAGCTCGACCTGCAGGAGTGCGACGAACCCACCGGCGTTGCGCTGATCACCGTCGACGCCGAGGGCGAGACGACGATCGTCGTCTCGCCCGGTGCCAACGACCTCGTCGGGGGCTTCGAGCTGCCCCCGTCCGACGCGGTCCTCTGCCAGCAGGAGATCCCCGACGAGGCGGTGATCGCCGCCTGGGAGCAGGCGACTGGCATGTTCTGCCTCAATGCCGCGCCCGCCCGCCGAATCGCCGTCGACCCCGATCTCGCGGTCGTCAACCGCTTCGAGCTCGAGTCGCTCGCACGCACCGACGGCCTGGTCGCACTCACTCTCGGCGCGGAAGGAGCGGTGCTCCTCGAGGACGGGGAGGAGGTGGCCCGCGCGACGTCGCCGGCCGTGACCGTGGTCGACGGTACGGCAGCGGGTGACGCCTTCACGGCGTGCCTGCTCGTCTCGTTGCTCGAAGGACGGGATCACCACGAGTCGCTGACCCGGGCCTGTGCCGCGGGTGCCCTTGCCGCCTCGCGCCTCGGTGCTCAACCTTCCCTGCCCACGGCGGCAGAGATCGACGCGATACTGCACGCATGAGCATTCCCGTCATCCTCGACTGCGACCCCGGGCACGACGACGCTATCGCGTTGCTGCTCGCACTCGCGAGTCCCGAGCTCGACCTGCTCGGTGTCACCATCGTGCACGGGAACCAGACGCTCGCGAAGACGACGGCCAACGCGCTTCGCGTGCTCGACCTCGTAGGGCGTGCCGCTGTGCCCGTCGCTCCCGGCGCCGACCGGCCCCTCACCCGGGAGCTCACGGTCGCGTCGCACGTGCACGGTGACAGCGGCCTCGACGGCCCGGCGCTGCCTCCCGCCGCGCACGCGCCGCTCGGTGAGCACGCCGTCGACTTCATGGAGCGGACGATCGCAGCGAGCCCTGTGCCCGTCACTCTCATACCGACGGGGCCCTTGACGAACGTCGCCCTGCTGCTCGAGCGCACGGGCGGCGCCAATGTCGAGCGGATCGTCCTCATGGGCGGAGCGATCGGCGAGGGAAACATGACTCCGGCCGCGGAGTTCAACATCTGGGCCGATCCCGAGGCCGCGCAGACCGTCTTCCATGCCGGCCTCGACACGACGATGATCGGCCTCGACGTCACCCATCGCGCCGTGACGACGCCCGCCCTGGAGGACAGGCTTCGGGCCACCGGGGCAATCGGCGCGTTCGTCGCCGATCTGATCGACTTCTTCGCCGTCTATCACCGCGAGACGTACGGGTGGGACGGCGCCCCGATCCATGACCCCGTCGCAGTCGCGCATGTGATCCGGCCGGATCTCGTGACGACGATCGAGAGCAATGTCGAGATCGAGCTCGGGTCGGAGCTCTGCCGGGGGCGCACCGTCGTCGACCGCTGGAAGCGGACGGGCCGGCCCGTGAACGCGCATGTCGGGATCGATCTCGACACCGACGGATTCTTCGACCTGCTCGTCGAGCGCATCGGAAGCCTCTGAATGCCCGACGTCGTCGTCTTCGTCGAGGTGCCGTCGGGCTCACGCAACAAGTACGAGCTCGACCCGGAGCTCGGCGGAATCGTGCTCGACCGCAGGCTCTTCACGTCGATGAGCTACCCGGCCGACTACGGCTTCATCGAGGGCACGATGGGGGAGGACGGCGATCCCCTCGATGCCCTCGTGCTCGTGGGTGAGCCGACGTTTCCCGGCTGCCGCATCCGGGTCCGCGTCGTCGGGGTCTTCCACATGACCGACGAGAAGGGCCTGGACGAGAAGGTGATCTGCGTGCCGCTCAAGGATCCCGCCTGGATGCGCGTCAGCGACATCCACGACATCCCGCCCGAGTTCCGCGACGAGATCGAGCACTTCTTCCAGGTCTACAAGGACCTCGAGGAAGGCAAGACCGAGACGCGGGGGTTCGGAAACCGGGCCGACGCCGAGCTGATCATCGAGCAGGCGCGGGCCCGCGCAGGCTGACGGCCCTGCGGCATGCCTGCGCTACTGCTGCGCGGGATGGCAGTGGTGAGACGCCTCGGGCGGCGGGACGTCGAGCGCGGGGTTGTAGTCGAAGAACCCGACCGGGCGCAGCTGGAAGCCGCACCGTACGACAGGCATCACGGGCCAGTCTTCGAGACGCGGGAAGTGATGAGCGCCGAAGACGTACCAGAGCACGACGTCCTGGTCGAGCAGCTCGCGGTCTGCCTCCGTCCAGTGCGCAAGCCCGTCGCCGCCCGCCGACTGGTTCGGATACTCGCCCGCCGGGTAGCGCTCGGCAGGGTCGTAGCGGGTCACCCACACGTGATGGTCGAGGAACCGCGCCCGCTCGCGGATCCCCGAATCCGGCTGCTGCATCGGCAGCACGTTGTCGCCGGGGACGAGCTCGTAGGCAACCGGGTCACCGATCCGGTTCAGCCTGCTGCGGTTCTCGACCCGAAACCGCCGTGCCGTGTGCGGCGACACGTGCCGCCGCGCCTGCGACTCGCGCTCGTAGGTCAACCGTTGCGGACGGAACGCGGTGCCGTCGGGATTCCCGTCTCCCCACGGCTCGCAGACCGCCTCGGTGTCGAAGGCGACGTTCTCGACGCCGTCGACGTCCAGATCGAGCCGCGCACAGAAGAAGTGCTGGTGATTGCTCGTGACGATCCCGTCCCCGAGTGGGAGCGAGTAGGGCGAGCGCTCGTCGGCGACCCAGCCCGCCGTATGGAGGATCCCCGTCAGCTTCCCCTCGAACTCGATCGAGGCGTCCTGGTAGAGGTACCAGAAGAAGCCGTACTCGTAGTTGCCCACCGTGGCAATGGACGAGATCACGAGCCGGCGCGAGCGGGCGCGGTCGATCGTGCCGGACTCGTCGTCGGTGTGCTTCCAGAGCAGGTTGAAATCCTCCTCGTGGATGCAGATCGCGTTCCGGATCGAGAGCGGCTCACCGTCCCAGGTGTTGGTGACGCCGTCCAGGTAGGCGATTTCCCCGAGACAGTCGCACCCGAGGTGCAGCGAGTTGGTACACGGGCCGAGCCCGTACTCGCCGATGTCGAAGACGTTCTTGAAGTGGGTGGTCGGGTTCGGGTCGCCGTAGGGGATCACGAGCTCCGCGATCGAGGCGCGGTGGCAGATCGACCGCCGCTCCCCCTCGTCCGTGTAGCCGATGTCGTGGAGCGTCAGCCCCTCGCGCGGATGGAACCCGACGTGCAGATCCCACTTCTGCCAGGAAAGGCGATTGCCGTCGAGCGTGAAGCTCGCTCCCTCGGGCTGGGTGATCTCGATCGGGCGGAGGTCGTTGCGATACGGCCGCCCGCCGGCGTCACGGTACTGGGCCCCCTCGCCGCTCGGGGGAGGAGTCCCGGGGCCGTGGTCGTCCACCCGCAGCACCCTGCGCTCGTGGAGGTCGACGACGGCGACGAGGCCGTAGACCGGTCGGGCGTAGAAGTTGTCGCCGTCGGAGTCCTCGCGCACCCATGTCAGTGATCGGTTGAGGCGGCCGGGGCCCGCCTCGAACGTGCCGCTCGCCCAGGGCTCGACGTGCACGGTCGCCGGGTCGATGCCGCGCGCTCGCAGCGCCTCGACGTAGCGCGGATCGTCGCGGACGATCTCGACGACCGAGGCGAACTCGTCTCCGTGAATCGCCGGCTGGACGCCCGGGGCGAGGTCGACAACAGACACGAAGCGATCATCCACGAGAGAGACGATCACCTCGACGCCGCAACCGCGACCGTTGTCGACCAGCACGCAGAACGCTTCTCGCGGCGGATCAGGCCCTCCTGCCTTCCACGCGTGATAGACGCTCTTCTCCGGCTCCCGAGCCTCGACCGACACGATCCTGACCCGATCGGAGAGACCGGGGGCGGTCCGGGCCAGCCTCACGGCACGGACGATCTCGGGCGCGGTGATCGGGTCGAGCGGGTGGGGCGTCGCAGAATTACTCATCGCCGAGGACACCGTAACGGGGAGCGGCACTCGGGTCGAGTGCGCGCGTGACGTAGTCCTCCGCCTGCGGTCGCCAGAGTCGCCACAGGCCACGAAGCTCCTCGACCGGGTCGCCGTCCGTCCAGTCGACCCGAAGGTCGCTGACCGGCCACGGCACCGCATCGACCACGATCATCCCCGCGGACCGCACCGGTCCCTCCTCTCCGCCTGCGTCGCGCCCGGCACGAAGTGCATCGACGAGACGATCGCCGAGTGACTGGCCGGGATCGCGCAGGAATCCTTCCGTCATCGCAGCCGGCACGCGCGCGTCCGCCAGCAGATTGCCTGCAGCGGCGCAGTCGGCGGCGGTGTGCGTCGCATGGACGCCAAGGGTGTGCGAGCCCGAGAACGCGGCGGAACGGCCTGCAGTATCGACGACGCTCAACTGCCGGTACTCGACGTGAGCCGCCCCGGCCGTCACTGCGGCGAGTGCCTCCTCCGCCGAGTCGCCGGCGGAGAGTCGGTCGAGCAGGGCCGGGCCGAGAGTCGGGTCGGTCACGTTCTGCGTGGCGGCCGCACCGACGCCCGCGCGGCCCCAGGCACATCGTGCCGCCACGGCGGGGCTCGACGACGCAACGACGGCGCCGAGCTGGCCGGTGTGCGCACAGCGTCCGACGAGGGAGAACGTCACGGCTTCACGGCCACGGCCGTGACTTCGACGAGCCACTCCGGGCGAGCGAGCGCCTCAACCACGAGACCCGTGAAGACGGGAAACACGCCCTGCATCCGCTCGCCGAGCGCTCGATACACGGGCTCTCGATGGACGATGTCGGTGAGGTAGACGTGGCAGGAGACGATGTGCTCGAGGGACGCATCGCACTCCGCGAGCAGGAGCTCGATGTTGTCCATCACCTTTGCCGCCTGACCGGCCGCGTCACCGACGGCGACGTTCTCGCGCGTGTCGAGGTCCTGCGCAACCTGTCCCCGAAGGTAGATCGTGTTGCCGGCGATCACGGCCTGGCAGAGATCGTTGCCCAGCGCTTGCTCCGGATAGGTGTCGCGCGTGTTGAACGGCCGGACGCGCACGTGCCCGCCGGCGACGATCCTGTCGACGTCGCTCATGCCGTCGCCCCCTCGGAGAGCCCGGCGTAGCGGCGCACGAGGTCGGCCGGGCCGGCGAAGTCGTAGTTGTTGTAGACGGCGAGGAGATGGGCGAACGCCGGTGACTGGGCGAAGAGCTGGAACGTCAGCCGGTGACCGGCGTAGTCGGAGTTCAGGAGATCGCGCGCGAATGCGAACAGCTTGCGCCGGTCGTCCGCGTCGGTCTCGCCGACGCGGTAGTACTTCTGCAGCCACGATCCGGTCTCCGGCGAGGCAAACGACGCCGCATCCGGCGTCACGCACAGCTGCCCGCCGCAGAGATCGCGGGCGAGGTGCATCATCGCCGGGAGCTGCGAGCAGGCGAGAACACGGCCCGTGTACAGGAGTGCCTGGTTGGGCATCAACAGCCCGCCGGGGCTGGGCTCGGCCAGCTCGATCGCGGCGGTCAGGTGGGCGTCGATCCCCTCGCGGTAGCACGCGAGCTCGGCGAGCTTCTCCCGGACGCCCTGGTGCATCTTCACGCCCGTCTGGGTCGCGTTCGTGTAGGCGATGCCGACGAGCAGATCGGCGAACCGGAGGTGCCGCTGCACGAACGGGAACATGCTGTAGCGATGCAGCGTCGCCCGGATGAACGCGGCCGCGCGTGTGTGGCGGTAGAAGAAGACGTTCTCCCACGGGATCTCGACGTCGTCGAACACGATCATCGTGTCGACCTCGTCGAACGCGCCCGAAAGCGGGTAGTCGTCGATCGAGCGGCCCGCGAAGCCGGAACGGCAGATGTGCCGCACCCCGGGGGCCGCCATGTCCGCGACGAAACCGACGGCGTAGTCCGAGAGCTCGGCGCCGCTCCAATCGCCGATCGTGGGCTTGACGAACGCCTGGTTCGCGTACGCGGCGGCGGTCTCGAACTTCGCCCCGCGTACGACGATGCCGCCGTCGGTCTCGCCGACGACGTGAAGCAGCACGTCGGGATCCTGCTCCTGAGGGCGTTTCGCGCGGTCGCCCTTCGGGTCGGTATTGGCCGAGACGTGAAACGGGTCTGCGAGAGCCGCGTGACGCACGTGGTGCTGAATGTGGGCCGAGTAGGCCGGATCGATCTCGTCGAGGATCTCCTGCCCGTCGTAGAGCGACCACATCTCACCGACGGTCTCGTCGCCCACGCGGGTGACGATGCCGCCGACGTCGTCGAGCACCGTGTCGACGGCGAGCCGCTTCGCATGCCAGTCGGCCTTCGACAACGGGAGTCGCGCGCCGGTCGGGCAGCGCTCGCCCGTCTCGGCATCGACGTAGGACATCACGTCGCGGGTCGCGCTTTCGTGCGCGAGATCGTAGATCCGCGCCCGGACGTCCACGATCGGCTTGAACGACGGGTGTGTGGTCACGTCGGCGACCCGTTCGCCGTCGATCCAGACCTCGCGTCCGTCGCGAATCGATTCCCGGTACTCGTCTCCTGTCCTGATCATCGTGCGTCCTCCCGCTGGGGTCGCCGGACTATTTCAGAACCCGTCACGGGGCGCAGAGCCGGCGCAGAACACCCTCGAGCTGAGCCCGCCCGAGCTCGAGCGAGGCGACCTCGATCCGCTCGGTCCGCGCGTGCATGTCGTGCCCCCGCGCACAGCCGATCGAGAGCGCAGGAATTCCGAGTGCGACGGCGGCGTTTGCGTCGGTCGATCCGTCTCCGAGGGCATCGGGGAGGCCGAGCTCGTCGCGCACCTCGCGCACGGCATCGAGCAGCGGGTGCGACCGGTCGAGCCGGCCCGCCGCGCGGCGACCGAGGATGTCGACCGCGAGCCGCAACGGGCGTTCGACCGTGAGCTCCAGCAGGCGGCCCTCGAACGCGTCGAGGGCGGCCATGTCGAGCGACCGGGCCTCCACCACCGCCTCGGCCCGCGCGGCGATCGAGTTGACCGTCTCGCCGGCCGAGATCGTCCCGATGTTGAACGAGGGGTCGACGCCCGCGTCCCGCGTGAGGGACGCGAGGAGCTCGACGAGACCGTGAGCCGCGCTCGCCCGCCCGCGATCCCACCACGAATGCCCACCGGGGCCGCTCACGGAGAGCCGCGCCCTCGTAGACCCGACCGCGTCGACGCGGACGATCTCGAGACCATGGCCTTCGAGCGCGATCACCGCCTGCGGCTCGAGCGAGGCGCACGCATGAAGCGCGCCGCGCAGGTTGCCGAGCCCCTCCTCGCCCACCGTGAAGACGACGGAGAGCGGTCGTGAGAGGTCTCCCGCGATCCGCTCGACGACGTCGGCCGCGACCGCAACGGCCGCTGCGTTGTCGCCGATCCCGGGGCCGTGCAGCCACCCCTCGTGTTCCGTCGGATCGTGCGGGACGTCCGCCGCGAACACCGTGTCGACGTGCGCGAGCAGCGCCAACGCCGGCCGGCCGCCGCCGAGGCGCCAGACCAGGTTGCCCTCCTCGTCACGCTCCCGCGTCCCCGGCGCGTCGCCGAGCCGCCGCTCGAGCCACTCGAGCCTCGCACCCTCGCTTCCGGTTGGCGCAGGGATGGACGCGAGCGCGACGAGATCGAGGAGGAGGCGGCCTGTCACGCCGGTTTCGCGATCTCGACGACAGATGCTCGATCGGGGCTAGGCAGCTCGCCCGACCTTCAACCCGAGCCAGACTGCGACGAGCCCGGCAGCCAGGGTGCCGAAGGCGTTGAAGCCGGCCTGGCCGGTGTGCCCTTCCTCGAGCAGCCGGAACGTGTCGAGGGAGAACGTCGAGAAGGTCGTATACGCGCCGAGGAACCCGGTCACGACCGCCAGTCGCACCCACGAGTCCTCGAAGCGGGGCTCCAGGGCTTCGACCATGAACCCGATCAGGAACGCTCCGGTCACGTTGACGACGAAGATGCCCCACGGGAACGCGCCGGTGCGGCGACCGATCAGCTCGTCCAGCCCGTAGCGGGCAAGGGCGCCGAGGGCTCCTGCAACTGCGATTCCGATCACGACAGGCATGCGGCGGAGGATACGGGACACCGCCGCAGAAGCTGCAAGCCCTATGGCCGCAACCCGGAAGAAGCCCGTCAAGCGGGCTCCCACGCCGCGCACTCCGTCGCGGGTGAAGAAGCGACGGACGAAGACCCGATCGCACCACCATCCCGAGTTGTGGGGGCTCGGGATGGTCGCGGTCGGTCTCTTTCTCGCCACGTTGCTGTGGTTCGGCTGGGACGGCGGCGCCGTGGGGGAGAAGACGGCCAACGGTCTGCACGGTGCGTTCGGCGCAGCTTCCTACGTGATCCCGCTCGTGCTCCTCGGCATCGGTGGGCTGATGCTCGTGCGCAGCAAGATCGTCGACCTGAAGCCGTTTCGAACGGGGCTCGTCCTGGGAGCGTTCGGCCTCATGCTCGCGCTCGGGCGCGACGAGGGCGGGGCGATCGGCAGTGGCCTCGCAGGCGGGCTCGCCAATGTCGTCGGAGAGACCGGCGTGCTCATCGTCGGTGTTGCGCTGTTCATCGCCGGCACGCTGCTCTTCACGGGCGGCTCGGCCGGAGCAGTGCTGCGCAGCTCCGGCGGCGCGATGCGGCGCGCGGGTGGTGCAGCGCGCCGCTCGTTCGACGGCCTCGACCGCTCCGACTTCGGGAGCTCGTCGGACGCGGACGACGATTTCCCGGCGGAGCGCCGCCAGCCCCTCGTCGACGCGGCCATGAGCTACCCCGATGTGATCCAGCCCGTGGCCACGTCCGCGGAGTCTCCGCAACTCGTGATGCACTCGGAGGAGCACGCACCCGACGCGGTCACCGGCAGCGACGACCACGAGATCGACTTCGACAGCGCCACGAGCGGCGAGTACCGACTTCCCGATCGTTCGCTGCTGAAGCCGTCGCCCGCCGTGAAGGGCGACAACGGCGTCGCGAGCGCGCGGACGGCCGAGCAGCTCGTGCAGACGCTCTCGCACTTCGGTGTCGACGCGACGATCGTGGGTCAGATCGCCGGGCCGCGGGTCATCCGCTACGAGCTCCAGCTCGCGCCCGGGACGAAGGTGTCGAAGGTCGCGGGCCTCAAGGACGACCTCTCGTACGCGCTCGCGACGACCGAGATCCGCATCCTCGCGCCGATCCCCGGCAAGCAGGCGGTGGGCGTGGAGGTGCCGAACCTCTCCCCGAAGCTCGTCACGCTCGGCGACATCTTCGGCGACATGCCCGGGCAGGCGAGCCCGCTCTCGGTGTGGCTCGGCAAGGACATCTCCGGCAACGCGGTCTGGACCGACCTCGCGCGGATGCCGCACCTGCTGATCGCGGGCACCACCGGCTCCGGCAAGTCGGGCTGCATCAACACGCTGCTCACGTCGATCCTGCTCCGCTCGACGCCGGACGAGGTGCGGATGATCCTGATCGACCCGAAGCGGATCGAGCTCAACTACTACGAGTCGATCCCGCATCTCCTGACGCCGGTGGTCTCGAACCCGAAGGAGGCGTCGGCGGTCCTCCAGAACGTCGTCGCCGAGATGGAGCGCCGCTACGAGCGCCTCTCGATCATCCGTGCCCGCAACCTGCCCGAGGCGAACCGGACGTTCAAGGCGCGTGGGGAGGAGCCGCTCCCGTACCTGCTCGTCGTGATCGACGAGCTTGCAGACCTGATGATGGTGTCGCCGCAGGCCGTGGAGGACGCGATCATCCGGCTCGCGCAGAAGTCGCGTGCCGTCGGCATCCATCTCGTGCTCGCGACGCAGCGGCCGTCGGTCGACGTGATCACCGGGATGATCAAGGCCAACGTACCTTCGCGGATCGCGTTCGCCGTCTCGAGCCAGACCGACTCGCGCGTGATCCTCGACACGTCCGGCGCGGAGAGCCTGCTCGGGCAGGGCGACATGCTCTTCAAACCGCTCGGCACCTCCCGCATGCAGCGTGTGCAGGGTGCGTACGTCGCCGAGGAAGAGGTCGCCATGGTCGTCGAGCAGTGCCGCCGCCAGCGGGGGCAGGTGCTCGACGAGAGTCTGCTCGAGGCGCCGGAGAGCTATGCGGACGAGATGGGAGACGGTCACGACGGTGACTTCGACCCCGACGAGGATCCGCTGCTCGACAAGGCGATCGAGATCGTCGTGCAGACGCAGACCGCGTCCGTGTCACTGATCCAGCGGCGACTCCGCGTCGGCTATACCCGTGCGGGTCGGCTGATCGACATGCTCGAGCGGCGCGGCATCATCTCCGGCTACGAGGGCTCGAAGCCGCGACGGGTGCTGGTCGAGGAGTCGCAGCTCGCTTCCGTCGTCGCGCGCGACTAGAACCGGGCACGTTCCCGCTCTCACGGCGCTCGTACCTCGACGCAGTCGCCATCAATAGTTGGAATGATGCGTCTTACAGGGTACGGAACCAACAGCGTCCCAAGGAGGACACGTGTCAGTACAGAAATGGATGGCCGGTGCCTCGGTCGCGCTCGTCGCGGTCCTCGCACTCGCCGTCGTCGCGGGCGGCTCCGCCGCTCCCGCCAAGAAGCAGGCGACGCCGCTCAAGGTGGCAGTGATCACCGACATCGGCGGCCTCAACGACAAGGGCTTCAACGCTCTTGCCTACAACGGTCTCAAGGTGGCCCAGCGCCAGTACGGCGTCAAGGGTCGGGTCTTCATCTCGAAGAGCGCCGCGGACTATGTCCCGAACCTCTCGACCGCGGCCAAGTCGGGCTACGACCTCGTGATCGCAGTCGGCTTCCTGATGGGCGACTCGACCGCCGCCGTGGCGAAGAAGTTCCCGAAGACGAAGTTCGCCATCGTCGACGTCTCGGCTCCCTTCCTCAAGGGCAAGCCGACGAACGTGCGCGGCATCGTGTTCGCCGAGCAGGAGGCAGGCTGCCTTGCCGGCGTCGCCGCCGCAACCGTGACGAAGTCGAACACGATCTCGTCGGTCGGCGGCCTCAAGATCCCGCCCGTTGACGCGTTCATCGCCGGGTACCAGAAGTGCGCCAAGGATGTGAAGCCGAGCATCACGACGCTCAACGGCTACTCGCAGGACTTCGTCGCACAGGACAAGTGCAAGTCCGTTGCTCTCGACCAGATCGGTCAGGGCTCGGACGTCGTCTTCCAGGTCGCCGGCGGCTGTGGCCTCGGCGCGATCTCGGCGGCTGCCGACTCGAACGCCTGGGGCATCGGCGTCGACAACGACCAGTCGTTCCTCGGCCCGCAGGTCCTCACGAGCGCCCAGAAGAAGGTTGACGCGGGCGTCTCGCAGACCATCAAGCTGACCCAGCAGGGCAAGTTCAAGGGTGGCGTCGACGGTCTCTTCAACGTGAAGAACGGCGGCGTCGGCTACGGCAAGGTGAGCGCCAAGGCGCCGAACCGCGCCGCGCTGATCGCCAAGCTGAACACGTGGGCGCAGCAGATCGCGTCCGGCAAGGTCAAGATCCCCCGCACCGTCACCGGCTAGCGGAAACAGGGACAAGCGAACGACCCGAGAGGGCGGGCCAACGGCCCGCCCTCTCTTCGTTCGACGCCCGTACTGTCGGCACCGTTCGCCTTCACCCGCCGGGGACCGTAGAATCGTGCCTCGATGACTGACGCCAGCCGCACGGTGCTCGAGATGCGCCACATCACCAAGCGCTTCCCCGGGATCGTGGCGAACGACGACGTCAGCTTCGACCTCCGCGAAGGCGAGGTCCACGCGTTGCTCGGCGAGAACGGGGCCGGCAAGTCGACGTTGATGAACATCCTCTACGGCCTCTATCACCCGGACGAGGGCGAGATCGAGATCTCCGGCAAGCCGGTGCGGCTCGGCACGCCGAGCGCCGCGATCGACGCCGGCGTCGGGATGGTGCACCAGCACTTCATGCTGATCCCCGTGATGACCGTTGCCGAGAACATCGTCCTCGGTGAGGAACCGACCCATGCCGGAGCATTCCTCGATCTCGGGGAGGCCAACGACCGCGTCCGTGAGATCTCGGAGCGCTTCAGCCTCGCCGTCGACCCGAAGGCGCGGATCGAGGACATCACGGTGGGGCAGCAGCAACGCGTCGAGATCCTCAAGGCGCTCTACCGCAACGCCGACATCCTCGTCCTCGACGAGCCCACAGCCGTGCTCACGCCGCAGGAGGCCAAGGAGCTGTTCGAGATCATCCAGGGTCTGACGGCGCAGGGGAAGTCGATCATCTTCATCAGCCACAAGCTGAACGAGGTGACCGAGGTCGCAGACCGGATCACGGTGCTGCGCCGTGGGAAGAAGGTCGAGACGCTGCCTGCCGAGGGTGCGACCGAGGAGAGCCTTGCCCGCCTGATGGTCGGTCGCGAGGTGCTGCTTCGCGTCGAGAAAGGCCCCGCGAATCCCACCGACCTCCTCCTCGAGGTCGAGAACCTGCATGTCTTCGACGATCGTGGGATCGAGAAGGTGCGGGGATTGTCCCTCGACATCCGAGCGGGCGAGATCGTCGGGCTCGCCGGCATCGACGGCAACGGGCAGACGGAGCTGATCGACGCGATGACCGGCCTGCGGGGGGTCGCGGCCGGGACGGTGACGGTGGCGGGCGACGACGTCACCACAGCGAGCGCCTACGGGCATTTCAACGCCGGCCTGGGGCACATTCCCGAGGACCGGCAGCGCCGCGGACTCGTGCTCGAGTTCTCGATCGCCGAGAATATTGCTCTCCACGACTACCGCCAGGCCCCGGATTCGAGGTTCGGCTGGCTCTACCCGCGCCGGCTGATCGAACGCGGGGCACGGCTGATCAAGGAATACGACGTGCGCGGCGGCGGCGCCCAGACGCGTGCCGGGGGCCTCTCGGGTGGCAACCAGCAGAAAGTCGTCCTGGCGCGTGAGATCGACCGCAACCCCCGTGTCCTGATCGCCGCGCAGCCGACACGCGGGCTCGATGTCGGCGCGATCGAGTTCGTGCACCGCCGGCTGATCGAGGAGCGTGACGAGGGCCGCGGCGTCTTGCTCGTCTCCCTCGAGCTCGAGGAGATCCTCTCGCTCTCCGACCGGATTCTCGTCATCTACGAAGGCGAGATCGTCGGCGAGTTCTCGCCGGATGCGAGTGAGGAAGAGCTCGGCATCGCGATGACCGGCGGCGGCCGCGGTCAGGAGGCGGCGGCATGAGCGACCTCGAGACGCCGCCGCCCGCGGATCCCTCCGGCCTCGGCCCGGAGGTGAAGCAGTCGCTCCTCGGGCGCTACGACGTCGCCCAGAAGGCCGGCGGCCTCCTGGCGCCGGTGCTGACGGCGGTGCTCGCGTTCGCGGTCGGCGGCCTCGTGGTGCTCGTCACGACGGGGAAGAACCCGCTCACGACCTACCGGGCGATCTTCGACGGGGCCGGCTTCAACTGGTTCTTCCCCTGGGTCACGGGCGACGAGAGGAGCATCGCGGCGCTCAACATGCAGCAGACGCTGATCCTCACGACGACGCTGATCCTCACCGGGCTCGCCGTGGCGTTCGCCTTCCGGTGCGGTCTCTTCAACATCGGCGGCACGGGTCAGTACATCGTCGGAGCCGTCCTCGCTGTGTGGATCGGCTCGTCGTTCCAGAACACGAACTCGCTCCTCCACATCTTCCTCGCGGCGATCGCCGGGGCGATGTGCGGTGCCCTCTGGGCCGGGATCGCGGGCTTCCTGAAGGCGACGGTCGGCGCCCACGAGGTGATCTCGACGATCATGCTGAACTGGATAGCCGTCTTTGTCGGCGTCTTCCTGTTCGGTCTCGGAGGACCGCTGCAGAACGACACGCAGGAGTTCATCCCGATCTCGAACGACGTCGTCGAGGGCGCGAAGCTGCCGGTCTTCTGGGGCGACCCGCTGCTCCAGGGCCTGCACGTCGGCTTCTTCGTCGCGATCGGTGCGCTCGTCGTCTACTGGCTGATCCTGAACCGAACGACGCTGGGCTACGGCGTCAAGGCGGTCGGGTTCAACCCCGAGGCGGCGCGCTACGGCGGCATCAGCGTCTCCACGAACTACTTTCTGGCGATGGCGATCTCAGGCGCGTTCGCCGGCCTTGCGGGGGCGATCGACATCCTCGGCTGGCAGTTCCGCCTCTCGACCAACGACGTGTCGGGGCTCGGCGGCGGCGGGGTCGCGTTCGTCGGCATCGCGGTCGCGCTGCTCGGCCGCAACACGGCCGTCGGCGTGGCGCTTGCGGCGCTGCTGTTCGGCGGGCTCCTTACGGGCACCTCGACCCGCAACCTCGACCCCGAGATCTTCAAGCCCGAGCTCGCGTCGAACCTGACGCTGCTGATCCAGGGCCTCGTGGTGATGTTCGTCGGAGCCGACCTGATCGTGCTCTGGCTGATGGCGCGCATGCGCAGGAGGAAGCCGGCATGACCTCGCTCGCGCTCCCGCTCGCAGCGCGCGCCCCGCGCGGCCTCCGCACTGTCGCCTGGATCGGCATTGCGCTGGGCCTTCTCGGCGCCTGGGTGGCGCTGCCGCCGATCTCATCCCGCTCGTGGGTCTGGAGCCTCGTGCTCTGTCTCGTCGCCGTCATGCTCGGAGCGGGCGTGCTCATCCGTGGTGAGCGGCGCTTCGGTGGTTTCGCGATCGCAGCCGGCGTGCTGGGGTTCGCCGTCGCCTACTTCGCCACGGTCTCGAGCCTCGGCAAGCTCGACACCGTGGTCGTGTGGTCGGCGCTCTTCGCCGCCATGCTGCGCTACGCGACGCCGCTCATCTTCGCCGCCCTGGGGGGCATGTTCAGCGAGCGCTCGGGCGTGACAAACATTGGGCTCGAGGGGATGATGCTGATGGGCGCGTTCTTCGGCATCCTCGGGGCGGACAAGCTCGGGGCGTGGTACTACGGGCTGCTCGTCGCGATCGGGGCCGGCGCGCTGATGGCGCTCCTGCACGCAGTGCTGTCCATCCATCTCCGCGCCGACCAGATCATCGGCGGCACCGCGATCAACTTCCTCTCGCTCGGCCTCACGGGCTATCTCTACATCGACATCTACGGGCTGGAGGGGACGCCGACCGACATCTCGGGTATCCCGCAGGTCAACATCGGCGTCATCGACGGCATCCCGTTCATCGGCGAGGTCTTCGGGCACCTCAACCTGATGGTCTGGGTTGCGTTGATCCTGGTCCCGCTCTCCTGGGTCGTCCTCTTCAAGACTCCGCTGGGGCTGCGGATCCGATCCGTCGGTGAGCACCCGAGGGCAGCAGACACGGTCGGGATCTCGGTCTACGGGATCCGCTACGGCGCCGTCGTCCTCTCGGGGATGCTGGCTGCCTGCGGCGGCGCCTACCTCTCGATCGGGTTCCTCAACTCGTTCAGCGAGAACATGACGGCCGGACGTGGGTTCATCGCGCTGGCCGCCGTCATCTTCGGCAACTGGCGCCCGTTCGGTGCTGCAGCCGCCTGCCTCCTGTTCGGGTTCTCGACCGCCCTTGCCTACCGGCTGCCGGAGTACTCGAGCTCCGCCGCAGTGCTCTTCCTGGCACTCCCGTACGTTCTCACCCTGATCGCCGTGGCCGGCATCATCGGCCGGTCGATCCCGCCGGCAGCCGTCAGTCGCCCCTACAAGAAGTCGTGAGCGTGCGGGGGCGCGCAGCATGGTCCGCCGTCCTCGGCCTGCTCTCGATGCTGACGTTGCCCGTTGCCGTCGTCGCGACCCGCTACTCGGCCTCGTACGACCTCCTGCACGCTGCCTTCGCAATCCCGGTCGCCGCTGCCCTCGGCATCGCCGCGATCGCGCTCGCCCGACGCGCCCGCGCGCTCGACAAGGCGACCGTTTCCGGGACCGGGTCGGGAAAGGCCGGCCGAGTGGGCCGGCTGCTCGGCATCCTGGGTCTCTGTATGGCAGCATCGGCGACGATCTCCGTCGCGGTCTACGAGGTGCTGATCGCGATCGAGTAGGACCGGGGCGGCGTCTTGCCGCGTCGCGTAGAGCCGCTCGAGTCTCGTCTACACTGGCAGTGCGTGTTCGACATCGGCTCAAGCCTGCGCGAGGCCCGCACCCGCCAGGGCCTCGACTTCAACGAGATGGAGTTCCGCACCAAGGTGCGGGCGAAGTACCTGCGCGCGCTCGAGGCCGAGGACTTCGACCAGCTCCCGGGGCACACGTACATCAAGGGCTTCCTGCGCACGTACGCCGACTCGCTCGGCATGGACGGCCAGCTCTACGTCGACGAATACAACTCCCGCTACGTCTCCGGCGAGGATGACCAGCCGCTGCGGACACGCCGTGTCCCGACGCAGAGCCGGCGCCAGCGCCAGCACCGCGAGTCACGCCTCGTCGTCATCGCAGTGGCGGCGATCTTCGTCCTCACGGCGCTCGTCATCGCTGCCTGGAAGTTCGGCGGCCCCACCGAGCCCAAGGTGCAAGGGGTGAACGCGCCGACCGCCGCCACGCCGGCAGCAGTTGCCCGGGGTGTGTCGGTCACCGCGACCAGGGGTGCGTCCTTCATGGAGGTGCGAGCCGGCACGGCAGCGGGCGCGCCGCTCTACCGGGGGACGCTCGAGCGGGGGCAGACGAAGCGGTTCGCGGAACGCAAGCTCTCGCTCACCGTCGCCTCGCCGCGGAACGTCGTCGTACGCGTCGCAGGTGCTCGCGTCAGGGTGCCGGCGAACGGGCACCTCACGATCTCGCCGCGCTCTTGAAGCGCCCGAGGGCTGCCATCGTCGTCACGGGCAGCGAGCTCGTGCGCGGTGAGCGAACCGACCTGAACGGCCCGTTCTACGCCCAGGAGGCGCTTCGGCTCGGCCTGCAACCGGTGCGCATCGCGATCGTCGGCGATGACCCCGATGAGCTCGAGACTGCTCTGCGCGAGGGATTCGAGGCCGACGTCTGCCTCGTCTCGGGGGGCCTCGGCCCGACCCACGACGATCGGACGATCGAGCTGGTCGCGCGGGTGGCCGGCCGGGAGATGCATGTCGACACGGGGCTCGAGGGCGAGATCGAGCAGATCTCCCGGCGGTTTGCCGAGCGGATGCGCCGGCCGTACGCCGATTTCGCCGCGGGCGTTCGCAAGCAGGCAACCCTGCCGGGCGGGGCGATCTCGCTCGGCATCGCAGGGACAGCACCCGGCATCGTGCTCGATGCGGGCTCCTGCGTGGTCGTCGTCCTGCCGGGGCCGCCGGGCGAGCTCCAGCGACTCTGGCCGCGCGCCGTCGCCTCGGAGCCGCTGCAGCGCGTCCTTGCGGCGACGACGACGCCCGACCGGCGGGTGCTCCGCTTCTACGGCGTCAGCGAGTCGGCTGTCGCCAAGACTCTGGCAGATGCGGGTGGGGACGGCGACGGTGTGGAGGCGACGATCTGTGCCCGAGAGTTCGAGATCCACGTCGACCTGATCGTGGAGCCCGGTGCCGAGACGCGGGCCGACGCACTCGAGGCGGGCTTCATCGAGCCGCTCGCCGAGTATCTCTTCGGGCGCGACGAGCGATTGGTGCAGGAGCTCGTGCTCGAGCTCTGCCGGGTTCAGGGCCTCACGCTCGGAACGGCCGAGTCCTGCACGGGAGGTCTCGTCGCGGGGCGACTCACCTCGGTCGCCGGCTCCAGCGACGTCTTCCGCGGCGGCCTCGTCGCGTACGACGACGAGGTCAAGGAGAAGCTGCTCGGTGTGCCGAGCGGCCTGCTCGCAGAGCACGGCGCCGTGTCGGCCGAGGTTGCGGAGGCAATGGCACAGGGTGCCCGGGAGCGGCTCGCAGTCGACGTCGCCGTCTCGGTCACGGGCATCGCCGGGCCGGGTGGGGGCACGCCCGAAAAGCCGGTGGGGCTCGTCTTCTTTCACGTCGCCGGCCCCGGCGGCGATCTTGCGCTTCGGATCGAGCTGCCGGGCGACCGCGGCGTGATTCGCTCCCGCTCCACCGTTGCCGCGCTCCATCTCGTGCGACGGCTGCTCGAGCCCTGAGCCGCCGGCGGACAGTCGCGCCGACACACTTCCGGCTCGAAGACGGCACGGACACGACACGGTTGCGGCGATAGCGTCGGGGGCAGGAACCCGATTCCC
>Ga0315276_10001220_pt1 | contig 22948 bp, 14 predicted proteins | sample YL17G05_0_MG_FD_204542 | JGI IMG/M metagenome (GOLD analysis project Ga0315276, IMG submission 204542) | Sediment microbial communities from Yellowstone Lake, YNP, Wyoming, USA - YL17G05_0 | ecosystem: Environmental > Aquatic > Freshwater > Lake > Sediment | place: USA: Wyoming | collected... | reverse complement strand
CGATCGCAGGAAGCGGGGCCGGTCCTTGATCACTTTGAAGACAAGGCCATAATTCGGCATCGTGAGGTCGATCATCACGGCGCCTTCCAGTCCCGGCGAAATGAAAAGCTGTTCCTTCGACACGTGGAACCGGTGGAGGTCCCGGTAGAGCTCGGTCTTCCCGTGGCGGTAGTACCCGAGCGATGTATAGAGCTCGGCGCGTTCTGCATGAGGGATCGTCGAACGGAGAAATGCGATGAGCGCATCGTAACGCTCAACATCGACAAACAAGTAAGAACAGGCAAAGCTGAAGACGATGCCCGTCTCCGCTTCGCGCAGAAAGACCGTCTCCGCACCAATTCCTGATTCAGCTCGCGATCTCCGTCTTGTCCGCTCTGCCGTTCGTGGCAAATCTGCTTGACCGTCGTGAGTCAGAAACAGGCGGGAAGAGTGGGTAACAGTGTCTCCTCAGACGCGTCAGGGCCACGACGAGGCCTTCGCGAACGACATTAGTCATCATCAGGGTTCTATGAGACCTCCATCCACCCCGCGAAGGCCCCCGCCATCATGGATTTCGCCGGGAGCCGTCGAATGCAGATATCTGAATTCAATTCCCCTCACCCACGTCGTTTTAGCTTCACGCCACGTCCCGAATCCCGCGTTGACTCTCGCACTCCCCTTCCGTATTATTACACCGTGCCGTTGGTCCTTGTGCCGTTGGGATTATTCACGCCCGTGGAGATTCCGGTGATCGGTAAGGTCGTTTCCCACTACAAGATCCTCGAGAAGCTCGGCGAAGGCGGGATGGGTGTCGTCTACAAGGCCGAAGACACCCGCCTGAAGCGAACCGTTGCCCTGAAGTTGCTCCCTCCCGAACTCACCAGAGACACCGAAGCCAAAGAGCGCTTCACTCATGAAGCACAGGCCGCCTCCTCGCTGCAGCACAATAACGTCTGCGTCGTCTTCGATGTCGATCAGACTGATGACGGTCAGATGTTTATCGCGATGGAATACCTCGAGGGCGAGACGCTCAAGAAGAAGATCGAGCGCGGACCGCTGAAGATCGAAGAGGCCGTCGACATTGCCATCCAGGTCGCGCAGGGACTCACCAAAGCCCATGAGCATGGCATCGTCCATCGCGACATCAAGCCGGCCAATATCCTGATCACCTCCGACGGTGTGGCCAAGATCGTGGACTTCGGCTTGGCCAAGCTGAGTGGGCGGACCTTGCTGACCAAGGCAGGCTCGACACTCGGCACAGTGGCGTACATGTCGCCCGAACAGGCACACGGCGAGTCGGTCGATCAGCGGACTGACGTCTGGGCGATAGGGGTGGTGATGTACGAGATGCTCGCCGGACGGCATCCCTTCGCTGGGGACTATGAAGAGGCGGTGATATATCGGATCTTGAACGAAGATCCGGAATTCGTGACGAAGATCCGACCGGAGGTCCCGACAAAGCTCGAACACATCATCGAGCGGACGATGGCAAAAGATCCGGCACGGCGCTACCAGACCGCTCATGAGTTTTCTGCTGACCTCGAGGCCGTATCGGGAGAACACACAGAGGGTCGGCGGGGCAAAGCGATCTTCGGCCGTATGGGAAGACGGCAGAGAAAGGTTGCGGCAAGGGTTCTGCCCGTGGCGATCGTTCTGATCGCCGTCGCAGTGTATCTTCTGACGCGGGGAGTTTCCCCTTCGGGACCGGTCTCGATTGTCCTCCTGCCGCTCGAGAACATCACCGACGATAAGGGCCAGGAGTGGTTCACCGACGGGATGACCGATGCCCTGATTACGAGCCTGGCCCGGATCAGCGGCCTTCGCGTGACCCAGAGATCGTCCGCGATGAGGTACAGAGGAGCGAACAAATCCGCATCCGAGATCGCTTCCGAGCTCGGGGTGTCGTACGTTCTGGAAGGGTCGGTGCTCCGGTTGGCGGACCATGTGAAGATCACGATCCGGCTCATCGATGCGTTGACGAACAAGTATCTTTGGGCAGAGGAGTACTCTCGCGACTTCACCGGCCTCCTGGCCTTGCAGGGGGAGGTCGCGAAGGCGGTCGCCGCCCAGGTTAAGGTGACGCTCACCCCGAAGGAACAAAATCTCCTTGCGCAGGAAAAGCCTGTCAACCCCAAGGCCTACGAGGCCTATCTCAAAGGAAATTTCTTCCTCTATAAGCTCACCCGGGAGGCAATCGGAACGGCCCTGCAATATTACGAACTCGCGGTCGGGATCGACTCCACGTATGCCCCGGCCTACGCGGGCATTGCCCTGGTGTGGGGGGGGCGAGCGCAAATGGGCTACATCCCGATGAGTGTCGCGGCCAAGCAGGGCGAGTGGGCAGAAGCGAAAGCGCTTGCACTGGATTCCTCCCTTGCGGAGGTGCACTATATGGTTGGCGCCCGGAGGGCCTGGCTGGATTGGAACTGGGATGGTGCGATGCAATCCTTGCGAAAATCAGTCGAGCTCAAACCGAATCTGGCGGAGGCGCACGCCTACTTCTCTCATCTGCTCTTCATGCTCAAGCGTCCTGAAGAGGCAATGGAACACATTGAGGAGGCATTGAGGCTGGATCCGTTTAACCCCCTGATTAAGAGTTTGTACGCCATGGATCTCATGTACGCCAGGCGGTATGATGAGGTCATCCGGCTGTTGCGCAAGACGCTGGAAACAAGCCCCGGGGAACCAATCGCATTGTCCACGCTCCGCTCTGCCTACCACCAGAAGAAGATGTACGACGAGGCGCTGGAGGCATGGAGGCTCTCCTACGAGGCGAGGGGGGATCGCGAGGCCATCCAAGCGCTCAACCAGGGACGCGCCGAAGGGGGGTACTCCCGAGCCTTGCAGAACCTCGCGGAGATGCTCATCGAGCGATCGAAGACCTCATATGTGACCCCCTGGCAAGTGGCCACCTTGTACACCCGGGCTGGGATGAAGGAGGAAGCCCTCGACTGGTTCGAAAAGGCGTACGAGGCGCACGACCCGAATATGCCGTATCTGAGCGTCGATCCTATCTTTGATGATTTGCGCGACCACCCGCGCTTTCAAGCCATCCTGAAGCGAATGGGCCTCGCAGTATGATCGGCCAGACGATATCTCACTACCAGATTCTCGAACACCTCGGCGTCGCACTCAAAAGAGCCGGCCCCGGCATTTCCGATCGAATGGAACGACCATCAGGGTTCTGTGGGACCCCCATCCACCCGCAACCGATAGACGATAGTCAATAGTCCATGGACTACCCTCGATCGATGCAGCCCGTAACTCGCCCTCTCCTTCCTGTCCATCGTCGTCTGCGCCGATTGGTTCACGCAGAAGCACGTTGAAGGTTTCATCGTACCACTGATTCTCACCCCACCGCTTCGACCGCCCGCAGTTCGCCCCGCAGCCGGCTCTCCTCAGCCCGGAACCCTATCAGGTGGCTTTCCATTGCTGTCCCTATGTCCGTCGCCAGCATCGACGGATTGTGCTGGCTGACGGCTTGCACCCAGTCACGGACCAGCCCGTAGTCACCCCCGCCGTGGCCGGATGCACTATCTGCAATGTCGCGGGCATTCCACTCGGTCTTGCTGTCCGTCCGGAAGTCAATCACTGAAAGGGACTGCTCGTCCCCCACGAGATCCCCGTTCGAACCCATGATGCGGATGCGACGGCCGGCGTAGCTCGTGTGCGCCTGCATGCTGAAGCTCGCTGTGATCCCCCGGTCGAACTCCAGCGCGACGACCTGGTGGTCCACGACGTCGTTGTCACACCGGTAGACGCACCGCCCGTACGGTCCGGTGCGAAGGTTCTCCATGATCGCGGGTCCCTGGTCGCCCGAGGTCGGGAGATCGAAATGGTGCAGCCAGGACCTGTTGCGATAATAGATTTTCAGCGCGGAATACGGGCAGTTCGCCTCCACCGTGCATCCGTCCGCACACTTCGCGCTGCTCCCCTTCGGCGCGTTCTCCTTCCGGAACCATGCGAGATTGCCGAACGAGGAGACCCGTACACAACGGGTGTCTGCATACCATCGAAGAAGGTCGAGGTCATGGCACGATTTCGAGAGCAGCATGGGGTTGGACACCGCCGCGTTGCCCCAGTTCCCCCGGACGAACGAGTGTGACATATGAATGTGCTCGACCGGCTCAAGGAGATCGATATTGATGACGCGACCCAGGGCCCCCGCATCGAGTATTTCCTTGATCTTCCGGAAGTAGGGCGAATACCGGAGGACATGGCAGATCCCGACCAACCTCCCGCCGTCCCTCGCGGCCCGAAGGATATCCGTGCATTGCTCCCATGTCTGCGCGATGGGTTTCTCGAGAAGCAGATCGTACCCCATCCTCAGCGCGGCCATCGCCGGCCCGTAATGCAGCGCGTCAGGCGTGGTGATGATAACGGCATCGGCGAATTTCGGACGTTCGAAGATGTGCTCCCACGTTGTGAAACGATTCTCTGCAGCGATCCCATACTTCGCCGCAAACCGCTCGGAACGCACCTTGATCGGCTCGGCAAACCCGACGATCTTCAACTCATCCAGGAATTTGAGCGAATACCCCGAGTAGACATTCCCACGATTGCCGGCACCTGCGACGATAGCCGTCACCGGCCGGTCGAGAGGCTTACTGAGAGGATGAGGCGGAAACTCGACCGGGCGATTCAAGAGCTCCGCGAGAGCTGTCTGTTCAAACAAAACTCCTGCTCCGGCGGCGCCAACGATCTGCAGCCACGTGCGTCTGTCAATATGCTGTTTCATGAGCGACTCCCGTTATCTCGAGGAGGAAAAGGGTGGTCCGGGAAGATACTCGATGGAGGGCAGACAAGCAATGCCGTTCCGCCATCCGGATCACCATCCGGATCACCATCCGGATCACTATCCGGATCGCCACAGCCGATCTGCAGCGTTCGCAGCAGCGCGCCTGCGACTTGTCCCTCCCATGATCACCGGGGAAAAAAGTCAAGGAAATGGTCCCGGCCGCACCGCCGGCTGTGCTCATATAGTATATGGGTTTGACTCGCGCATTCTTCCCTGCTATCCTTATTTTCTTACCTTTCCTATTCATGGATACTGAGGAGGAGAGCAGATGATCGGGGAGACTGCCGGCAGAGGCGCCAGCGACCGATGGGAGGCCATCGATGCAACGACGGCAGCGGGCGATCACCATTCGGTTCTGCTGGAGACCAAAGAGGTGAGAGTTCTCGATACTCGCATCGCTGTCCAAGCGTCCTCTACATCATGACCTAGGGCGATTTTGTTCGTCGCGACGCGGATGGAAGGGTGCTCCTGGACTCGCGGACCTTCGCCACAAGACCCGGAACGGGAACAGCCCTGTGGTCTCTCCCCCCTCGGTCAGCATTCTGCTGAAAACGTCGGCGACGAGGAACTGCGCATCATCGCCGTTGAACTCAAGGGGAGCCAATCCTGATTCTCTATGTGGAAAAAGAGGCAGGCCTGAGTACTCCCTGTTGACGGCTTTGCAGTTTCGCCGCGAATGGTACGACCATCAGGGTTCTGTGGGACCCGCATCCGCCCCGCATAGCAAAGCCTTGGATGTCAACGATTTCCAAGGCTTTTGCACCTTGATCGCCTGCCGACATTCTCCCATTGGTCGCCCGAATGGTTGCCCTGGCCTATCACGCTTTCCGGGTCAGTGCGCGCGATCATCCGTGATACTCAGAATCGCATCGACTGCCGACCCGCTGGTCCGTATCCCGCTCCAGTTATAGATGCATACGTACCGGCATTGGGGAATAGCGAGCGTGTGCGTGAGCGCGGCGCGCCAGGCCTCTGCATCGTGCTCACCCATCAGGAGCCACTCCGCGGCAGCCCAATAGGGCGCATCATTCTTCTGCAGCACTCTCATGACGCCTTTGTCCTTCGAAGGATCGCTTGCGTGCCTGTAGAAGCTCCATCCGGGGCAGGAATATTTGTTCAGGGCAGCGTTGTAAAGAAGCTCTTCCTCCTTCCATCCACCCACATGAGTAAACAACCTCCCGCGTGGCACCCCGAGCTCGGCGGCCAGCCCGCAGAGATCTTCCAGATGTCGCGTGACAATCTCGGCCAGGTCTTCTTCCCGCAGCGCGCCCCCTCCGGCCAGCCGGGCGGTCGAGACAGCTGCGTAACCGATCGCTGCCACTCCACGATCTGGCACCAGCTCCCCCCGTAGTTCAACGAGAGAATCCTTTTCCTCCGGGCTGGGGAGGAGCGCATTGCCATCCGGAAGATAAAATGAGTTAACGCCGATGGCACTTTCCCACCCCAACTTGATTCCGATCAAGAGATGCTTTTTCCCCTCGGGGAGTTGGTTCCACCACTGGAGAACAAGAGGGATGAGTAGCCTCATTTCATCATGACACGCTGTGCGATAGAGGGGACTCATCATATTCGGAGGCGGCAACACTCGTATCTGTCTTCCCCAATTCCGCCAGGCGATCTTCATGGCATATTCAGGCCCCCAGCCGAACCACTCGACATTATTGCGGTTCGACGTGTCGTATCCTGGACGTCCGGGCTCCCACCAGTTCCACAGGTCCGGACGAGCCCCCCACCACTGTTCGCCGTCGAGCTGAACGATAACGGGAATATCATGCATTTCTGAGAGCGATAGAAACTCGTTCAGATCGTTCCTGATTTGCTCCCGGGAGCTGTTGAGGTAAGAGAATATGGCGCCGATACCCAGGGCGACGTGAGCGGAGGTCCTTCTTTTCTTGAGTTGCGCGATTTCTTCAAAAATAGGCGGGTACGCCTCTCCGGGGATGATATTGACGACGACGTATTGTTCCTGTGCGCGTGAAACCGCCGGCCCGGGGGAAGGAAGTATCAGCCAGAGGAGAGTTGCTAGAATAATCCTTCGGTACGGGCATCTCTTCATGAATGCCAGGATACAAAACCGAACAGACAAAGGCAACGAACCACCCTCACGAGCCAATATGTGGATTTCCGAAAAGATCAATGACGTCTCTCTTTCTCGTGGCCAACTGAAGTTGCGTTAGCCCTTTTCAAACGTGAAAGCAGCCATGTGATCACTTTTTGTCGCCACGCTAAAGCTCAAGCTCAAATTCAAACGGCACGAAGGTTCGGTGACACCGCCGTGCACCCCGCACGAAACCCCGTCTTTGGCGGGCATTCGAATTAAGAATCAAGAACTTAGAATTCTTGGTTCTCTTAAATCCCTCTTCACCCCGCGTTTGACTCTTCCCTTCGTCTCCTCTGCATTTTCCGCCGGCCGTTGGTTTCTCTCGCCGTCGTGATCATACGCGCACCTGTAGGTTCCCGGAATCCGAGTCCTATTTGCCTGTCCAGGCAACCCCCGGGGCCCAGACGGTGACCACACCTACGGTAAAGCCATATTGCCTGCTGTAGAGGGCCCAGATTCCCGGGGAAAAGCTATTGAATTTCAAAAGCCCGGGGTAGATATTCAGCGTCACCGGGTTGTCGTATGCCCCGCCAATGAAGAGCGAGGCAAGAAGGGAATTGTTCCTGTCAAAAAACAGGCCCACCTCCCATTTCAGAACTGTCGTCAGGAGAAAGAAATCCGGATCCAGCAGCTTCAGGCTGACTGCACGCACGCCTGCTCCGATAGAGACGGATTCTCCGTCCTCGAACCGCCTCGACACGCCGAAGAGCCCCCGGAGGCCGAAATAGTGGAAAAGGGAGTACGAATCAGAAAAGGGTAACTTCCATTTCAGCGCAAAGTATTGTCCGTTGTTCTGCAATGTTCCATTGTTCAATGCGATCGAGGGTTGCAGCGACCAGTCCGTGAGGTGGAGCTCTTCGCTGAAGAAGCGGCTGACGGACTCCGAACCGAAAAGCAGAATCCCCCCAATGTCGAAGAGATAGATGTCCGCGATCGGATCGACGTTGTTCCCGGCATAGCTCCCGTTCTCGACGATCTCGTTCAGCATGTGGTAGGCCGCCATCGTCCCGATCGACCAGGCCATCGGGGATGAGAAGCCGTGGTCCTCGTACCACTCACGCATCATGACGGACGTCATCCCGCCTCCAATCAGGTGCAGTTCGTAGTTCGGCCACCACTGCCCGGACTCCACGTTGAAACTCAGCGGTAGCACTTCCCGGCGAATGAAATTCCCCCATCCGTATTCCGAGATCATCGCAAAGGGACTCGCAAGATTCCGGAAGACGTTCTTTGTTCCCGCCGCATAGGGCAGAGCAAAAATCTCCCGGCTACGGTTCTCCATCTGTACAATGTCGTAGCTGCCGTTCAGGATAACCGAGATCGGGTTGTAGTTGGCCTGGCTCCCGTAAGGGAGATTGTGGTAGTAGAGGCGCTCCTGAGATGAGGCTGGCGAGGACGCCGTGATCAGGACACTGGTGAGAAATACAAATCTGTGGTTCATTCTGCTCATGGTTGCGTGTTTCTGATGCCAGGGACATGACCGAATCTCACCAGATCGGGGCATATGGAATGTACTGCCGCTTGTCCTCCAATACAAGGAAAATTCCGTCTCACGCCGGTGCCACGGTCTGTCAACACGCACCCGTGCCTGCGATTCCCTTCCATGAAGACTGTCAACCGGTCTGCCTGGAGACGATCAACGGGTCCCGGCCTCGTTCTCCCACCTCCGATCGGCTTCGAAGGCAGCCCTCAATCAGTCATGGGTGCCCGCCCTGCTGTTTCAGAAAGAAATCCAACATACTGTATCACGGTTCGCCGGGAGCCCCCGTCCGCCCCGCGAAGGCCCCCGCCATCATGGATTTCGCAATGAAGCGGGGGCCTTCGAATCCAGATATCTGAATTCAATTCGCCTCACCCACATCGTATTTGCTTCACGCCACGTCCCGAAACCCGTGTTTGACTCTCCTCTCTACCTGGCGTATCTTTCCCACAGAATAGACTGTTTCACCCCGATCGGGTCCCCCGATGTGACCTGAACATTCTGTTGAAGCGTGACTTCTGTCTGTTGGAGGTGATGTGAGCGACGCCAGGCATATTCTTTCAAGAGAAGAAAGACAGGAGGCTGATCCAATGGCCATGCACATGAGGAGAAAGGTGACCGGTTTGGCAGTAGCATCAATAACGGCTCTGAGCCCGCCATGAACATCCACGTGGATTCTGTCCCACCCCCGGACGAACTTCTCAACCGGATCCCCCGCGTCCTGCTGGCTGATATTCCCACGCCGCTGCAGGAAGTCCCGCGGCTCTCTCGCACGGTCGGACTCAACAGGCTCTTCATCAAGCGGGACGACCAGACCGGCCTCGCGATGGGAGGGAACAAGGCGAGAAAGCTCGAGTATGACTTTGCAGAAATCCTGAAGCAGGGATCCGACGTCGTCCTCACGGTCGGAGGCGCACAATCCAACCATGCAGTCATGACCGCGGCCGCGGCGCGCAGGATGGGTCTGGACGTCAAGATCGTGCTGGGGGGGCCTGCCTTCACCGAGTATCAGGGTAACCTCCTTCTCGACGTGCTTCTCGGGGCCGAAATCCGCTATCTGAAGGACAACGACCGGAACGAAGACCTTGCCTCTGCCATGGAGGAGTGGGCCGATGCATTGCGGCGCGAAGGACGCAGGCCCTACACACTTCCCGTGGGAGGGTCAACAGGACGAGGCGCTCTGGGGTATGTTCGCGCGATGCGCGAACTTGCCCTCCAGCTCGGTCCCGGCCCTTCGCAAATCGTTCTTGCCGTAGGCTCCTGTGGAACGTTTGCCGGTGCGATTCTCGGCGCACGACTCTACATGCCCGGGGCCCGTGTCATCGGGATAAGTGTCTCCCGCTCCTCAGCCGAGATCGCGCGACGGACCACGGAGATCATTGCGGAAAGCACAAGAATGCTTCAGTGCGACGTCACGTTGACCGCGGCGGAAATCGAATCATACGACTCGTACCATCAGGAGTACGGCGTGCCGACAGACTCAGGAAGGGAGGCGATTCTCTCCTGCGCACGCCTCGAAGGCATATTGCTCGACCCCGTCTACACGGGCAAATCGATGGCAGGATTGCTGGACCTCGCGCGCCGCCGGATTCTCGATCCGGCCCTCCCCACGGTGTTCATACATACCGGCGGTTTGCCGATTTTGTTTGCATTCGAGCGGAGCTTCCGGAATCTTGCGCAATGCACGATCATCCCGTCCGCGCCACGGAGGGAATCAGAATGAAACTGTCTCGTCCACATGCTCTCGCGACGATATCGTTTACTCTCCTGGCCATACACGTCGAGGCGCCGGCTCAGTCAGGGGAAGGACACCGATCGGAAATCTCATCCCTCATCAGGGCGCTTGCGGACAGCGACGCTGTCATCCGGGAGAACGCTGCGGAAGCCCTCGGGAGAGCGGGTCCCGGAGCAGAACCGGCAATTCCGGCTCTCATCCTGCTCCTTTCGGACAAAGATCCTTTCGTCAACGGAAAGGCGGCCGACGCGCTTGGCAGGATTGGAAAAGAAAGCGTCCCGCACCTTATCACCGCACTAACGGACGGAGGCAGCAGCGTCCGCTGGTCTGCTGCGATTGCATTGGGGAAAATCGGAGCCGATGCCCGGGAAGCGGTCTCCGCGCTTTCCGGCGCCCTGCGCGACACCAGCGACGATGTACGCTGGTCAGCCGTCATGGCGCTCGGTGGCATGCGGACAGAAGCCCGTGAGGCAATCCCGGCGCTCATCCGGTGCCTTCATGACAGAGACGAGGACGTCCGTTGGGGTGCGGACGTCGCCCTGGATGCAATCGATCCCGGGTGGCGTTCCCGATCGCGTGAATGGCGGGTCACCGTTGCGGCGATCGACAGCCTCACTCCTTCTTTGATGAGTGAACTCCATGTGCCCGGCGTTTCTATCGCGTTGATAGACCACAGGGCAATCGTCTGGTGCGGGGAGTACGGCGTCGCCGATGTCAGCCGACAGACACCTGTAACGAGTGAGACACTCTTCGAAGCCGCATCGATGACCAAGCCGGTGTTCACCTATTCGGTGATGAAACTCGCCGATCAGGGGAAGCTCGATCTTGACCGCCCGCTGAGTCAGTATCTCAGGGAGCCCACGCTCCCCGATCAGCCATCACGATCGCTGATCACGGCACGCATGGTTCTTTCGCACACGGCAGGGTTACCCAACTGGCGGAAGGGCGAGGAAGAGAGAGACGGCCCGCTTCCGGTCCTCTTCGAACCGGGTTCGCGGTTCAGTTACTCGGGGGAAGGGTTCTTCTATCTTCAGCGCGTGGTGGAGAAGATCACGGGAGAGTCGACCGCAGGGTTCTCAAAGAGGACGCTCTTCGATCCCATGGGTATGACGCGATCGAGTTACCTCTGGACTGGCTGCATGGACAGCCTCCTTGCCGCAGGCCACGCTGCCGACGGGACATTCCTGCAGAAGACAAAATACACACACGCGAACGTCGCGTACACGCTCTACACAACTGCGAGGGAGTATGCGATGTTCCTCGTCGGCATTTTGAAAACGGACAGAACAGCGCCTTATTCGCTCTCCTCGGAATCGGTCGGGCAAATGCTCGCGCACCAGGTGACCGCCGATGTGCGCGCACCCATCGGACGGCCCGGACGGGCAAAAAGCCTGGCGGTGTACTGGGGTCTCGGCTGGTCCATCAATACGACGGCGGAGGGGGACATCGTTCATCACAGCGGCGCCAACAGGTCCGGGTTCCGGTGCTTCAGCCAGTTTTCACCCAGCCGGGGAAGCGGCATTGTTATCATGACCAACGGCCTCAGCGGGGACGACCTGTGGGCCCGTCTCATAGCCAGCATCGGGGATATCTGATCCGCCGGGGCCGGGGGCAGTAACGGAAACATCGCAACCTCGTGGCTGCGGGGTCCGAATGTAACCTGACGACTTGGGGCCTGAACCAGGCTTGCTCTTGCAATTCGAAGGCATGCTCGCTATACTTTCTCATGTTCTTTCCGGGGGCGGTCTTTTGTCTTTCCCAAAGGTCAACCGCCGCCTTTTTGTTTCCCCCCCCCTCCGTCAACGACATGTCGTCACCGGGAGACTCAGTACCATGAAACAAATCCAGATGATTATCGCATTATGCCTTTTTGTGACAACGAGCTCGACGGCACAGAGCTTCCGATTGTCGCCGGGAGACACATTACAGTCCGTGTCCATTTCACCCGATGGCACAACGACATTCCGAATTTATGCACCGCAGGCAAGCGATGTGACGATCGGAGGAACCGATATCCCTGAAAGGTTTCGAAATCACAAATTGAAGAAACAAAGCAGCGGCGTGTGGGAAGTGACGGTCGGCCCATTACCTCCAGGGGCATATCGGTATGTCTTCCTTGTCGATGGTATGTCGGTCATGGACCCGCGTAATCCCTCGGTCAGCGAATCCAACGCCAATTCGTGGAGCATGATCTATGTACCCGGCACCGAATTCGAAGAAGCGACGAATGTTCCCCATGGCGCAGTTTCCGAGGTACCGTACTATTCGCAATCGCTCCGGCGTTTCCGCCGAATGCATGTGTACATCCCTCATGGGTATGAATCGGGCAACGACAAATATCCCGTGCTCTACCTGCTCCACGGTGCTTTGGACTGCGATGATTCGTGGACAACAGTGGGGAGAGCCGGATACATCCTCGACAACCTGATAGCAGAAGAAAAGGCGGTGCCAATGGTTGTCGTTATGCCCGCCGGGCACACGGGACCGTTTTCGTTCGCCACGATGAATCACGGAACGTCAGAACCGACGAGAGACGAATTTGTCGAAGATTTCTTGAACGACGTCAAGCCGTACGTCGAAGATCACTACCGGGTCTTCACCGACCGGCAACACCGGGCTATCGCGGGACTCTCGATGGGCGGAACACAAACACTCAATATCGCCATCCCGCACCTGACAGATTATTCCTCCATTGGAGTCTTTAGCTCGGGACTTTTTGACCTCGGCCGGATGAACATTGGCGGCGGTGCCGCTCACGATTCATCCTGGGAAGAGCGGACCATGAAAACGCTTGATGATGGGCAGCTAAAAGAGGGTCTTCAGCTTTTTTGGTTTGCGACAGGCAAAGAAGACTTCCTGCTCGGGGTCTCCCGAAACACTGTCGAGCTCTTCAGGAAGCACGGGTTCAATGTTGTGTTTAAGGAGACCGCCGGGGCTCACACATGGAATAACTGGCGCGAATATCTCAATGAATTCGTTCCGCTTCTCTTCAAATGACGACGGTCCATCGAGGTCACGTGCCTGATAGCGGATCCTCCACGCGTCATACTCCCCCCCCCCTGATTCTTCTCAGCTCCTCCTCCACTAAACGCGGTTCATCATCCAGGAAATGCCGTGAGAACCTCCGCGAGCGACGTACGTCCGACTCGTCGATGTCTGCAACGATGAGGTCCTCTTCAAATATCCTGGCCGAGGCGATGACCGTTCCGTCAGGACTCACCAGCTCGGATCCTCCCCAGAAATTCACGCCGTCTTCGAACCCGACTCGGTTGCAGAATGCCAGGTACACCGAGAGGAGACGCGCATACGATTTATGAATCTCCGTGTTGACGGAGGCGATCGGCAGTTGCGGGCTCCCCCCTCCGACGCGGGTCGGGCTTGCGACCAGCGAGAGAATCACCGACGCGCCGTCCTTCGCAAGCAGGTACGGCAAGGGCAGATGCCACAGATCCTCGCAGATCAAGGCGCCGAACCGCCCGAACTTCGTATCGAACGCCCGGACCCTTGTTCCACGGCTGAAATACCTCATCTCCTCAAACATGCCGTAGGTCGGTGGATAAACTTTGCGGTGTACGCAACGCACGGTCCCATCTTCAAAATAGAAGGCGGAATTGAATATCCCGAAGGAAGTCCCCTCCTCTATTCCCCCCGCCAGGATGGACACCTCTTTCCCTTTCTCGACCAGCGGCGCGAGCAGCCCGGGATCCCGATGCGGATTCACCGCAAGGTCCCAGTTGAGATCCTTGATCGAATATCCGGTCAGACTCAGCTCGGGAAAGAGGACGAGGTTCGCTCCGGCTGCGGCGGCGCGATCGGCGAGCGCAACATGCTTCTCGACATTCGCGCGCATGTCGCCGAGCACAGGGTCCATCTGGGCGAGGGCAATGCGGAACTTCATGGGAGTCTCATGCGTGGGAGCCGGGGGGGGAGTGATCGTCAGGAACCGGAGAGATCGAACATCCGGATGTCCCTGATGTAGGGAACGGTCTTGTCCGTTTTCAGATCCTTCAACTGGGTGATCTTCTTCTCGATCCGCTCGAGGTTGTCCCGGATGATGGTGAGGTAGGTCTTCATCTGGTCGTTCTTGTGGACAGCCGTCAGGCTGTCCAGGCTCGTCCGCATGCCGTCCATCGGTTTGCGAATCTCCTGCGTGATCCGGATGACCATCTCCTGAATCGTTTCGAGCCGTTGCTGGGTGACTTCCAGAGAGGTGAGCTGGTCGCGCAGTTTCTTCCGCTCGATGACGTTGAGGATCGTCCGCGGGAGAACAGGCGTCGAAATCTCTTCTTTGACAAGATAGTCTTCGACGCCCAGTTTCATCACCTCGACGGCCAGGTCAAAATCCTTGTTCACCGTGAGGAACACCACGGGGATCGTTATCCCCTTCTCCTGCAGTGCGCGCGTGATTTCCAGCCCGTTCTGCCCCGGAAGAAAATAGTCCATCAGGATCACGTCAAAGGCGCCCCCCCCGGCAAGTTCTTCGAGGGCTTCCGGGCCGTTTTCCCGCCACGTGATGGCGAACTGGCCTTTCTCATGCTTCCGCAGGAACACCTCAACAAGATGCGCGAAGTCGCGATTGTCCTCGACGAGCAGGATGCGTATGGGGCCGGACTCTTCCACGCGACTATTTAGGTATGGTGAAATAGAATGTCGTCCCTTCGCCCAGGGCGGACTCCACCCAGATTCTCCCGCCATGGTTCTCGACGATCTTTTTGACGATCGTCAGTCCCGCCCCGGTTCCCCGGAAGTCTTCACTCCTGTGCAATCGCTGAAAAATGATAAATATTCTCTCGTGGTGCTGCTTCTCGATGCCGATTCCGTTGTCGCGCACGGCGACCACGTGCTCAATGTCCGCCTCGTTAACGGTGATATCGATGCGTGGGGCCGGGCTCCGGTTGAATTTGATCGCATTGGCAATCAGATTGCGGAAGACCATGCCGAGCTGGGTCCTGTTGTATCGAACGAAAGGCAGGCCCGCAGGCACGTTGACCTCCGCGTGACTCTCCTTCAGCGAAAACTCAAAGTCGCGCAGTGCGTCGCCTATGACGGCGGCAAGCGGGAGATTCACTTGCATTTCGGACACCCGCCCGATCCGCGAGAGGGTCAAGAGGTCGTCGATCAGGCTCTTCATGCGCTGGCTCGACTGGACGACCGACGTGAGATACCCCTTCCCTTCCTCGTCGACGACGTCGCGATAGTCGTCCAGCACGATCTTGCTGTATCCTTCGATGGTGATCAGGGGTTCTTTCAGATCATGGGAGACGACGTAGGTGAAGTCGTCGAGCTCCTTGTTGCGCTCCTGTATCTCCTCTGCTTTGGCGACGATGTCTTCATATAACAACGCCCGGTCCATAGCGATTTCGATCAAATTAGCTATACTTTCCAAGAGACGCAAGTGCGCACCCGCATCGGGGTCGCCTCCAGCGAGTGCGAGGACCCCCATCACGGCACCTTTAGAGAAGACGGGCACTGCCAGGAGCGATCCTCCCCGTGGAATCCCGCCGGCGAAGGCCTTCCCCCCGGCCGCCGAAAGAAGACCGGCGTGGGAGGCGACCGACGCGCGAAGCGCGTCATCGCCTGATCCCTTCTCAAACTGAAGGCGGTGAGCTCCCCCCACGGCGTCAACAGCGAAGTACATCAGGAGATCGAACGAGAGTGACCGATGCAGTTCTTCATGAACAACGGAGAGTATGGACTTCGTATCGAGCGATTTGTTGATGGCGGAGGCCACCGCGTTCAGGGCGACCAGCTCCGCATTCTGGCGCTTGATCTCGGCCTCGGTCCTCTTGCTGTACGTGATGTCCGTGTAGGTGAAGACCAGTCCTGTCACCCGCCCGTTGACCGCCATCGGCGTCACCGCCAGCTGATAACAACGCCCGCTTTCACCCTTGCCCAGCTCGAACTCGCGCGAGAATTCGTTGAGGGTCCCGTCGAACAACCGGGGCACGACGGCCATCAGCTCCACCCGGATCGTGTATGGCCCGATGATCGATTCGAGGGATTTTCCGATGACCGACGACTCGTCGCGCAGATCCGGGGTCCCCTGCACCACCGCGAAATCACGCCAGGCGGTGTTGACTTCCCGTACCGTCGATGTCTGGTCGACCGTGAAGACGACGCTCTCGATCGAATCCAGCAGGTTGTGGATGTAAGCGCTGTCATCGCTCACGCGCTGGAACAGCTGGGTCCGGTCGATCAGCGCTCCGATCTGATCAGCGATCGGCTGGAGGTAACTGAGTTCGTTCCCCGTAAAGGCATCGAGCGACGCGCTGCTCACATTGAACGTGCCGAGGATACGTTCGTTGAGCACGATCGGAATGCTTATCTCGGACTGCATCCCGGCAAGCGCGCCGAGAAGGGTCGTCCCCGCGTCCGGGATTCTCCCGATCACCACCGCCCGTCGATCTCCGACAGACAGCCGCGACACGGTGCTTTCCACCGGGACGACCGTCCCCGGCTGCGGAAGAGCGTTCTCCATGCCGACCGCCGCGTGGACAACCAGGGAAAGACGATCGTCAGAAAGGAGGCAGACGTTCATGTGGTCGTACGGTACGAGGGCCCTCACCTCTTCCGCGATGACGTCAAAGATCGGCGAGAATTGTTCGGTGGAGTTGGCCTTGCTGATGATCCGGTTCAGCATCTCGATCTGCCTGCTCTTACCGGAGAGTTCGCCTGCCAGTCGATGCCGTTCGGAAATGTCGCGGGCCAGATTCAGCATCGCGACAGGCTCGCCAAGAGCGTTACGGAGCAAGCTGGTGTTCAGGCTGATCGGCACATCGTGTCCGTCGTGCCGCCTCCACGTCATGTCGAAATCCCGCATGAATTTCTTCTCGCGCAGCGCGGCCAGCCATACGACGAAGCGCGACATCTCCTCCTCGATGAGCCAAGGATACGGAAACGTGGTACCGATGACCTCCCCCCGGCTGAGTCCGGTGAGGTTTGAGAACTCACGGTTGACTTCCCATACCTTACCCTGGAGGTCGCTGATCATCAGAGCGTCCCCCATGGTGTCAATGACGTTCCTGAGTGTCTCTTCGGATTCACGAATCTCCCGCTCCAGACTCTTCCGGTTGGTCACATCAGTCACGGTTCCCGCAACCCCGGCAATGGAGCCGTCCTTGTCGCGCAGCGGGGAAAAGCGGCACCACAGGACCAGCGTCTCGTTGGTGCCGGGGCGTGTGTAGTGCACGTCTTCGGAGCTGACAGGATCCCCCGCGAGCGCACGATGCAGTAGGTCGGGGAAGTCGGATAGTTCGAACCGCGGCTCTCCGTCAAATGCGCTTCTCTCTAGAACATTCTCTCGCGTGTACCCGGTAATAAGCTCCATTGCCCGGTTCCACTCACGGTAGCGGAGCTCGCGGTCGTACACCACAACCCCCTCCTGGAGACTCTGGAGTACGTCCGTGACAAGGGTCCGGGCCGTCAGGACCTGTTCGGCGCCAACGCGCTCTGTGACATCGCTGACAATCCCCGTGATGCCTGTCAGATTCCCGTCGCGGTCACGCCCGTACCGGATCGCCTCGCGGACGTGACGATAGGCCGCCTTCCCTTTCGGGACTAAACGGTATCCGATCTCAAACTCATCCTTCCCCACTCCCTGGTCCGAGATCCTCCGGGAGTACTCCGTCCGGTCGTCGGCGTGCAGGATCGCTCGCCAGAGATCGGGATTGCGGAAAAACTCGTCGGGCGTGTAGCCGAGGAGTCGCTCCACCTGCGGACTCAGAAGTGTGAATGCTCCCGCGGGGGTCGCCTGATAGATCACGTCCGGGACGCTCTCCAACGCAGTCCGGTACCGGAGCTCTGAAGACCGGACGCGTTCGAACCGTAGCGCGTTTTCGAGGGCATCCCCGGCATGGCGGGAAATGCTCGCGAGCAAGACGTTGTCGCGCGCCCCTGCGGTTGGTTCTCTGGCCGAGCAGAACATCATCAGACCGTTGACCGCCTCCCCGGAGAGCAGGGGAAGGTAGAGAACGGTCCTGATACCCTCCGCCTCAAACAACGATTTGTAGGGGAGGTAGGGGGGATACTCGGCGACGTCAAGAAGCTGGGGCTCCGCCGTCTTCATCGCCAGCCCCGTCGTCCCTTCCCCGGCGTGCTGCACGCGGAGGGCCGCCGCGACATTGTCCGACAGAGACTCGTTGATCACAAGGGTCAGGGTCGATCCGTCGGGTTCGAGCCCGTAGACTCCCCCCCGCTCAAAACCGAGCCACTTCATCGCGGAACTCATGCCCGAGGTCATGACCTCGACAGGCTCGAGCGAGAGGTGAAGATCGTGAGAAAGGGCCGCGAGGATGTTGTACTCGCGTGATTGTCGCCGTAGCTCTTCCTCAAGTTTCCTGCGGCCGCTGATGTCGGTATGATGGCATACGATCGCCGGTTTCCCGCCGTAGTGAATGCATCTGCCCCGGAGTTCAATGACGCGGGTCGGACCGTCCCCCTTCTTTGCGTTGTATTCGAAGAGGAAGTCTTTCGTTTTCCCGGAAACGCCGGCGGCTATCTGCTCGAGGAATTCCTTTCGGCCCCGGGATGATACCGGAGCGCTTGCCTCCTTGCCGAGCAGTTCGAGCTCTGAAGCGTAGCCGAACATTTCGGCGAACGCTTTATTGAGAAGGACGAGCCGGCCGTCCTGCACCACCGACACTGCTCCTGCCTGGTGATCGATGATCTGGCCGTAGGTCTTTTCCGACTCACGCAGCCCTCGAACCGCATCGTTCCTGGCGGTCACGTCGGTGAACGAGAAGTGCCAGGCGTCCTTCTCCTCCCACAGGGTCCGGGACGCCGACACGATGACCTCGAGACGGTTGCCGGAAGGGGTCTCGAAGACAGCGTCTGTCTCGTACGCCTCGGCGGGGGCCGCTCCATCGCTGCCGGTCAGGAGTTTCATTGCCGCGGTGTTCTTTTTCCCGAAAAAGTCACGGATCGTGAGATCGCCGGAGAGGGTGTCGACCCAGTTGAAGACCGTCCGGAACATCCTGTTGGCGAACACAAGCTTTCTACCGGCGAAGATGACCTGGGGGAGCGGTGATCCGTCCGCGATCGCGGTCAGACGCCCTCCCGCTGCCCGGAGCTCTTTCCGCACCCTGTAGCCGTCGGAGATGTCCCGAAGGATGACGACGGCGCGTCGATCCGCCATCACCGACGCCGAAATCGCGGCGACAAACGTCCGCCCGCTCCTGCGGCGGAGCTCGAGCTCAGCCGACACCTTTTTCTTCCTGCGTAGCGCGACGAGGTGTCTGAGGGCAGTCCTGTAGGCGTCGGGGGTGACGAGGTTCCGCAACGGTACAGCGCTCAATCCATTCGCATCGTAGCCCAGCATCTCGACCGCCCGTGGGTTCGGTTGCGCTGTGCCGTCACCAAGATTGAACAGAACTATCCCTTCGTGGACCTGATTGAACAGTTCACGGTACGGTTCCTGGAGAAGATCGACCACGGATGCCGATGCGTCAGAAGCGGGAAGCGATGCGGGGTCGAGCGGCAGGTCAGGATTTGAGAGGTGGAGCTTCCGGGGAAAAAAGAACGAAGGGGCATATGTTCCCTTCGCGGTGATAAACTGACAGTAGAGGGCCCCGCCAACGTTCGAGAGGTCGGCGACAAATCGCGGGATGTCCTTCAGCTTTCCTATGGCGCTGTCAGGGAGCAGAGGACGAAGCAGGATCCACACCGAGCGCGTTCCCTCGCGTTCAAAAAACGCACTCAGTTTTTCGTGGAATTCAAGAAGGCCCGATGCCTTCCGGTGCCATGGTTGGTCTCCCGCAGTGAGAGCGACCAGGACGTATTTTCTGCGCGGGTGGCTGGCGAGTGTCTTTTTCGCTGCGGTGACGGCCTCGGGAGGGGTCTTCCCCGGAAGCACTCCACCGACCAGCTCCCGTGCGCCCAGGGCCGTGAGGAGCGCCCCCCGAACGGCATCCCCCTCCTGGACGGAGGAAACGCACACGACAAGCTGCTCCCCCCTTCCCAGCCGTTCTGCAGCCTCGCGGAGCGAGGCGATGCTGTTACCAGCTTCCACTTGCACCTCCGCCACCGAAGGATCCTCCCCCTCCGCTGAATCCTCCTCCCCCCGAGAAACCGCCTCCCCCACCGAATCCGCCACCACCGAAACCTCCTCCGAACCCCCCACCCCGCCACCCTCCCCTTGCGAACCGCGAACCACCACGAATCACCATTCGCATGATCGCGATAATGAAGAAGAGTGCGAAGGCGATCATCGGTATGCTTCCCCCCCCCGACTTCCCCCCCCGTTGCGGATCAGCCTTGTATTCGTTACGGGTCGCCGCCATGATCGCCTTCACCCCCGCCGTGATCCCTCCGGAATAGTCCCCCTCCCGGAAGTGCGGCCCGATCTCCCGACGGATAATCGTCCCCGCCAGCGCGTCGGGGAGAGCCCCTTCGAGACCGTAGCCGGTCTCGATGCGCACCCTCCGTTCCGCCTTTGCGATGAAGAGCAGGGCACCGTTGTCCTTCCCCCCCCGCCCGATCTTGTTGGTTTCGGCGACGCGGAGTGTGATGTCCTCCAGCGAGCCCTCTCCCATCGTTGGAACCATCAGCACGACGATCTGCGTCGATGTGGCTCTGTCGAATTCGGCGAGCTGCGATTCCAGCTGTGCCAGTTCGCCGGAGGAGAGCGTTCCGGAGAGGTCGGTGGCATAGCGGGTCAGCCTCGGGATCGACATCTCCTGGGGAAACGACGCCGGGGACAACAACGACAGGACAAGACCCAGCCACAGGAGACGGAGCGGGGACAGAAAGGGGACAGGTGAACACGATCCCGCTCCCCGCCGGCGTCGCCGTAAGGAGTGCCAGAAGAGGGATTCCCTGTTCGTCTCCATGAGTACTCTGTTTGTCTCTCTCAGAACTTCACTTGCGGCGCGTTCTCCGCCCCCTCCTTGGCCGCAAAGTACGCTTTCTCTTTGAACCCGGAGAAGCCCGCCACGAATGACGCGGGGAAGCGGCGTATCGACGTGTTGAACACCTGAACCGACTGGTTAAAGCGTTGCCGCTCCACCGTGATCCGGTTTTCGGTCCCCTCAAGCTGGGTCTGCAGATTCAGGAAGTTCTCGTTGGACTTCAGCTGCGGGTAGTTCTCCGAGACGACCAGAAGGCGGGAGAGAGCTGACGAGAGTTGATCCTGCGAAGCCTGGAACTTTGCAAAGGCGTTCGGATCCTCGAGCACCTCTTTGGTCACGGTCATCTGGCTCACCTTGGCGCGGGCCTCGGTCACGCCGATCAGCACGTCCTGTTCCTGATTCGCGAACCCTTTGACCGTCTCGACCAGGTTCGGGATCAGGTCGGCCCTTCGCTGATACTGGCTCTGCACCTGGCTCCACGCCGAATTGACGCCTTCATCCAGGGTCACAAGATTGTTCCTCACACCGATCCCCCACGCAAAGACCGCGATCGCCAGCAACGCAAGTGCGCCGACGACAATCGCAGCGATCAAACAGCCGCGTGATTTCATTGCATCTCCTTACTTGGTGAATATGGTACTGGGAAAAATGGTTGACAGTCGCATGACCTTCGCCGCCACCGCGCTCGAATCGACCCCCGTGAGCAGTGACGCCCGCCACCCATCCACGAGCACCGGCATAAGCGCGTAGTGGGGCCCGTCGGGTGCGAGGCGGATTTCGAACAGGCCGGTTTGATAGGTACTCCGGCTGTTCCCGCCGAAGATAAGATTCCCCAGGGAATACGCGATGACGCCGGATTTGTACTTTTCGATTCCCTGGAGGACATGAGGATGATGTCCGATCACCGCATCGGCCCCCGCATCGATCAGGGCGTGGGCAAACGTGCGCTGGGCGAGATCGGGCGTCTCCGCCTTTTCGGTCCCCCAGTGAAGGTTCACAATGATGTAGTCGGCCTGGACGACATGCCGGAGGGACAGGATGTCTGCCGTCACCTGGCCGAGGTCCCGTCGGGCAACACCAGCGCTGTTCTTTTCCGCACCGGGGGCTTCTCCCCCTCCATAATAGGCGAGGAACCCGATTATCTTCCCCCGTATGGTAAAGACCGCCGGACGATGAGCCTCTGCCATGTTCCTTCCGGCACCCACCCTGAGAATACCGGCGGTATCAAGATACGAAATTGTGTCTAAAAAGCCCTCCATGCCGTAGTCGAATATGTGATTGTTCGCGATCGAGACGATTTTGATCCCCGCATCCGACAGAGTCCGGAGAAATCCGGGTTTCATCCGAAAATTGTAGGGCTTGGGGACCTTCGTCCCCCGTATTGTCACGGGGTTTTCCAGATTGACCATGGCAATATCGGCTTCGGCGAGGGCTTTGAATCCTTCGAACGCCCGCAAAGCGTTTTCTCCCACTGACTTCTCGTAGTAGCCCCCCAGCAACACGTCCCCCCCGAAACGGATGACGACAGGAGAGTCTGCTGCCGAGTCTGCGGCGACCGGAGTATCAGTCATGCCCTCCAGAAACGTCATCAAATAGGCGGTGAGCAGCAGGAATATCATGGCCACGGAACCCTCTCCTCGTACCTTCAATTCGTTTTTGCAAAAAAAAAGGAAGCCCGGAGGCTTCCCTTTGAGATAAATCTGCGGCAGATCAGATCGGGAAGTTCAAGCCTACCCGGCCGCCGAAGCTGCTGCTCCCGCCACTGGTCGCAACACCATCATAGCGGATGGACACGTCGACTTTCATCTTTCCGGCCGGAATTTCAACACCAACGGCCGGGACATAGTTGAAATCTGTGCTCGAGGCGCTTTGGCTTCCGCTTCCATAACCCGGAACATTGTAGCTCACCGATACTGACGAGAACCAGAATCCCAGTTCAAACATGCCATAGAATCGCGCCTTGCCTTCGGGCATGAAATAGTACTTGCCGAAGACACGGACGGGGACTGCA
>Ga0315276_10001219_pt1 | contig 22955 bp, 21 predicted proteins | sample YL17G05_0_MG_FD_204542 | JGI IMG/M metagenome (GOLD analysis project Ga0315276, IMG submission 204542) | Sediment microbial communities from Yellowstone Lake, YNP, Wyoming, USA - YL17G05_0 | ecosystem: Environmental > Aquatic > Freshwater > Lake > Sediment | place: USA: Wyoming | collected... | reverse complement strand
TTTGTTCTGCTGCACGGCCTCGAAGTTACCGGGTACCGCGCGCAGCTCCTTTGGATCCGCGACATTGACCGCCGTCAGTGCCACGTTCACCGTGCCGGCCACTGGGTAGCCCGAGCCGTCCACCAGCGTGCCGGCGGCGAATTTTGCGCGCAGCCCGCTCGGGCCGCTGATGATATTGTCGGCCTGGGCGTCGATCGGCTGCACTACATCATTGGCCAGCATCGTCAGTTGCACAAAGTGCTCGCGGTCGCCGTCAACGCGCGCGAGGCCGACCGTGCTGGCATAGCCTGGTGCCGTGGAAGTTACGGTCAGGTTCTTCGCCGCCGCCACGTTATCGGCATAAAAGTAGCCCTGCTCGTTGGATGTAATAGTGCCCTGCCCGGGCATCACAACCGTAGTAGACGCCAGCGGGTTGCCATCACTGTCTACCACTCGTCCGCTGATCGCGCCTACGCCGGGCAGCGGATCAGGACCAGGCTGCGGCGGCGGGACGGGATCGGGGTCGGGATTCGGGTCGGGGTTGGGATCCGGATCCGGATCGGGATCGGGAGTCGGCGCCGGCTCACCCAGCTCTACGTGCAAGTAGTCGGTGCGGATGTTCGCTTGCTCGCCGACACCGATCGGCGCGACCGCAAAGTAGCCCGACTTGACGGGCAAGTGCGAGTAAGCAGTCGTGCGCGCCATGGCGCCCGTGTCATGCGTGGGCGGATCCAGCACGGCGACCTGCTGGCCGCCGGCGACCTGCGGATCGGCGGTAAACAGCAGCTGGTAGCCGGAGATCGTCTCCCCGAAATGCATCCCGATCGGCGAGACGTCGGCGATGGTGTACTCGCCGTTGCTGTCGCCGTCAATGCGCAGATAGGGCTCATCGTGATCCATGACATACGGCACCGTCTGGCCGAACACCATGGCGAGCCCGGTCAGGTCGCTGACGTTGACCTCGCCGTTGTTGTCGTAGTCCCCCACGAGCCGCTGCGTCCAGCAGAGCAAACCCTGCTCGAAGCGCAGGTCCAGCGGCGGCTGAAGCGTGCTGGCGGTGCGCAGCCTGCCGGCCGCCCGCTCATTCAGCACACGCGTCAGTTCGCGCTGCAGCTGGCGCCACACCGGCGCCTCGACGCCAGCAGGCACCGGCGCGCTGGCAGCCGCGGAGATGGCCAGCTCAAGCCGCGTAGGCGGCAGCGCGCTGGGATTGAGTGCTGTCTGCAGTTTCCCGTTGCAGGCACCCAGAGTGATCATGAAGCAGGCCACCGCGGCTGTGGAGATCCATCTCTGGGGAGCGATACGCAGGCGGAGTAGATTAGTCATCTGGCCCTCCCAAGGCCACCCACTACGGCAAATACATCCATCAAGACGCTGGGTTTGGGAACCGGTTACAGTGTTTGCCACCCACAGGTCGGCGCTCAGTTGCTAGAATCTGACGCTGCTTAAAGCATGCCACTAGCTGCAGTGATGCCCTGATCAGCTCGCAGCGCTTGTCTGCAGCGGCTGCTGCTGGCAGGCGGGTGTTTTCGACTCTCAAGCCACGATCTGAGGAGCGAGATTGACAGAACTGCTCATCGGCGGATTGGCCATCGTCGCCGGCGCATTCGTTCAGGCCACGCTGGGTTTCGGCATCGCGCTCGTCGCCGTGCCGGTGCTCGTGCTGACGATGCCGCCGACGCTGGTCACGCCGATGATGGTGATCCTCGGGCTGCTCAACAACCTCGTCGTACTGGCGGCGACCTGGCGGCATGTACGCTGGCGGCTGCTGTTGCCGCTGGTCGCAGCTGGGCTGGCCGGGCTGCCGCTCGGCGTACTGCTGCTGAAGTTCGTCGATCCGGAGCCGCTGAAGCTGGGAGTCGGCGTGCTGACCATGCTGCTGGCCGTGGTGCTGCTGACCGGGTGGAACGTGCGCATCCGCCGGGAGCTGGCAGGCTCACTGGCCGTCGGCGCCGTGGGTGGCGTGCTGCACAGCTCGGTGTTCCTCAGCGGCCCGCCCGTCGTGCTGTTTCTGGCGAACCAGGGCGTGGACAAGTCCATCTTCCGCGCCAACATCATCGCCTTCTTCACGCTGATGAACGTCTCGACTATCCTGCTGTTCTGCGGCTGCGCGCTGATGACGCCGCGCGTCGTGGAGCTTGCCGCCTGGTACACGCTGCCGCTGATCGCCGGCTCACTGGGCGGCGTGTGGCTGGGCAGGCGCATCAACCAGCGGCTGTTCACCCGCGCCGTGCTGGTACTCGTCGGCCTGGTGGGCGTGATGCTGGTGGTCACAAACGTGCTGGCGATGCTGCCCTGACAGCAGCGCTGAAGAAGAGATTACGATTAGGGACTAGGGACTTGGGAGTAGGAAGAGAAATCCGGTAGCTGCGGGCCTTTAGCCCGCAGACATTGTCCGCGGCCTGAAGGGCCGCGGCTACCACTTAACATGGCCACACGACACGTGCCGCAAGCCGGCGGGCTGTGGCATAATCCCTGCATGCTGGCAGCGCACTATTTCGGTTACGACGTGCCCAACTACTGGCTGGGGATTCTGCTGGGCGGCAACGTGGTCTGGGCGATCATCGGCTATTTCCTCGCCGGTACGAAAAACAACGGCTGCTGGGGCTGCGGCCTGGGCTGCATCCTCGGCCCCTTCGGCCTGCTGATCTCGATGCTTATCCCAGACCAGCGCAACCGCTAAGCAAGCTTCACGCCCCTATATGCAGCTGGCGAGACGCCTGGATGGCTGGGGCGGTACAATCTAGCCCGTGACACCCGTCCGCACCGTGTGGTCCGACCTGCCCTGCGCCGCGCCTATTTCTGGCGCTGCGCCTGAGGGCGTCTTATGACAGGCCGGCTGATCACGCTGGAGGGCATCGACGGTGTCGGCAAGACCACCCACCTCTCGCTGCTGCAGGACTTCCTGCGCGGTTACGGTGTCAGCGTGCGCGCCTTTCGCGATCCGGGCAGCACGGCGCTGGGCGAGCAGCTACGCCTGCTGATCAAAGGCGGCGTGATGGAAAGCCCGCTGGCTGAGCTGCTGCTGTTCGCCGCGGCGCGCGCTGAACTCGTCACCACCCGCATACGTCCAGTGCTGGCAGCCGGCGGCATGGTGCTGCTGGATCGTTTCACCGATAGCACTTTGGCATACCAAGGCGCGCTGCTGCGCATCCCCGAGCCGGCGCTTCAGGCCGTATGTGAGGCGGCGGCGGATGGGCTGAAACCCGACCTGACGCTGTGGCTCGACCTGGATCCTGAGCTGGCGCTGCAGCGGCGCTACCCGCTGGCCCAGGCGTTGTTTGGCGACGCGCCGAAGCTGGCGGGCAACAACGCGCAGATCGGCGGCGGCGATGCCATCGAGCAGCGTGACACGGGGTATTACAGGCGAGTACGTGAGCGCTACCTGGCGCTGTGCAGGCGTGAGCCGGCCCGCATCGTGTGTATCGACGCCAGCGGGTCGAAGGAAGAGACGGCGCGGCTGGTGCGAGTCGCAGTAGCTGAGAAGCTGAAGGAGTGGAGAATTGGCTGAGTTTATCGCCCTGCTGTTGGCAACGCTGACAGGGATGCTGGGCAACGGAATCAGCGACAAGGAGCTGGCCGCCAAGGTGCAGCAGTCGCTGACCGAAAAGAAACCCGTACCGATGGAGAAAGTGCAGGTCACCTGCAAGGGTGTGTCGAAAACCGGAGTGGAGCAGCTCACCTTCACCATCGACGGGCTGCTGCTTGATCCCATGCTCATCGATCACGCCACGATCGTCATCGGGGGCATCAAGCCCGAGAGCGGCGGCAAGGTTGGGATGAAGAGCGTGAACTGGACGGCGGATATTACCGAGGATCAGCTCACCAGCGTGCTGCGCAGCCACGTGGACAAGCTCTCCGACGCTTCTGTAAACATCGCCGCGGAGGGCATCTCGCTGGCCGGCACGTACCCCGTGATGTGGAAGATGCGCGTGCCGTACTCCGTGCTGGGCGACCTTGCTGTCGAGCAGCAGACGCAGCTGATGTTCCGCATCCGGAAGAGCGGTGTTTCCGGGGTGAACATGCCCGCCGGGCTGAACTCGCTGCTGGAGAAGGAAATCAACCCGGTCTATGACCTGGCCAAGTTTGCGGCACGCTCGAAGAAGGACATCGAGAAGGCCAAGCAGAAGCTCGACTACGAATTCAAGCTGAACGTTGCTGAGTTGCAGCCCCAGGAGGGGCATATAATCGTCACCGGCAGCGCATGAACGCAATTCCTCAGTTGGCGGTTGCAGCGGCCGCGGCACAGTGCGGCAGGCTGCGCGCACTGCTGGCTGCCTGCTGCCTGCTCGCGCTCTGCGGCTGCCTGCAGCGCGCGGACTACGACATCCCAGTGGATGTCAAGGCCGCGGGCCAGCAGGCGCAGTGGCAGCTGGCGGGCAGCTTTGGCGGCGAAGCGGTGGTCGAGCAGCAGAGCGCCGATCCCTGGCAGGTGCGCTTCAAGCCCGGCGGGTTCGTGGAAACTGCCGGCATCTGCGTGACCGACAGCGAGGTCTGGGTCTGCGACCTGGGCATCAGCCGCATTCAAATCTTCGACTACGATGGCAACTACCTGCGCAGCACCGGCGAAGGCGTACCCATCGCCGGCACGCTGCTCACCGACAAGCAGCTGTACGCGGAGTCCAACAGCCGGCCGAAGGATCCGGCGCTGAAATGGGAGAACGGGCCGGGCGCGCGCTGGGTAGGCCAGGAGGGCAAGCTGTTCAAGGCCGCCGACGTGGCCGTCACAGCGCAGGGGATCGTGTTCGCGGACTGGGCGCAGACCAGTGTGGAGCGCTCGCCGAAGCGCCACGCCGGCGTGTACCTGGTGAACTCAGCCGGCGGCGTCGTGTATGCGCCGGATCGCGACATCAACTGGCCATCTTTCCTGGCGGTGGCCGGCACGACCATCGCCTTCGCCGATCCGCCAGGCAACGTCCTCACCGTCGGGGACATGACCGACGAGAAGTGGCCGCTGCACAAGGTCACAGCCGGCAACACCTTCGACCGTATCATGGACGCGAAGACCAAGTACAGCGGGACGGACCGCTACCTGAAAGCCATGGAGCTGGCCAGCAACGCCAGCAGCGAGCCGGGCAAGTTCGACGGCCTGGGCGGCGTGGCGCTGGCCTTCGACAAGCTTGTGGCCTGCGACAGCGCCAACTACCGCCTGCAGGTGTTCGAAACCCGCCGCGCCGACTTCAACCACTGGGGCAGGCTGATCCGCGTCATCCCGGCGCAGCTGGCGGATGGCGGGCTGCGCTTCGAGGCGCCGCTGGACGTCGACGTGTCCAACGACGGCACGGTGTTCGTGCTGAACGCGGCGCGGCTGGACAAGCTGCGCAACGAGATCGCCGTGCTGAACAGCCGCTTCGAGCGCATCGGCGCGTTTGGCAAGAACGAGCTGATGGCCCCCGTGGCCGTCGATGTATCGCCGGACGGTCGGCACTGCTTTGTCAGCGACCGCCGCAGCAACCTGGTCTACCACTATGTCGCGGCCGATTGAGCCCGCCGAGCTGGCGGACGAGACGCGGCTGGGGCGGCTGCTGTCCACACTGGAGGACGATCCGCTGGCCAGCGGTGAACTGCTGGCTGCGCTGCCATCCCCGCCCGCGCCGGCTGCCGGCCTGGGCTACCAGCGCGTTGGCGTCACCGGCGCGCCGGGTGTTGGCAAATCCACGCTGCTGCGGCGGCTGATCGCTGCCTACCGCGCGGCCGGGCATCGCGTGGGCGTGGTGGCAGTTGATCCCACCAGCCCGCTCACCGGCGGCGCGATCCTCGGCGACCGGCTGCGGCTGGCGCCCGATGAGCTGGACAGCGGCGTGTTCATCCGCAGCCTGGGCAGCCGCGGCAGCCTGGGCGGCATCACGCCTGGCGCCAGCGCGGTGGCCGCTGTGTTGGAGGCCGCGGGCTACGACCGCATCCTCATCGAGACCGTGGGCGTGGGCCAGACCGGCTACGACGTGATCTGCCTGGCGGACACCGTGGTCGCGCTGTTCTCGCCGGAAGGTGGCGACGGCCTGCAGATGCTCAAGGCGGGGATGCTGGAAGTCGGCGACATCATCGCCGTCAATAAAAGCGACCGCCCGGAGTCGGACGCGATGCTGATGGAAATCCGTTTAAGCCTCGAGCTGGCGACTCCCGGCGCCGCCGAGCTGGCGCACCATGGCTTGCCGGCTGAGCAAACGGCAGCGCAAGTGCCAGCCGGTACTACCGCAGACTGGCGCCCGCCGGTGATCCGCCTGGCGGCCAAGCTCGGCGAGGGGGTAGACGAGGTGCTTAAGGGCGTGGAGCGGCACCGGCAGTGGCTCGCGGCATTGCCCGAGCAGCACCCGCGCCGGCGTCAGCGCGCGGCGCGCGAACTGGCATTTGTCCTGCGCTCGCGCCTCAGCCGGCTGCTGGAGGCCGGCTTGGCCGGCCGCATCGACGCGCTGGCAGCGCGCGTGCAGGCCGGCGAGCTGGCGCTGTGGCAGGCGGCGGAGCAGCTGCGCGCCGACGTGCGCGAGCTGCTGTAATCCACCCGCCGGCCACTTGACGTTACACACGCGTTAAGTATAATTATGTTATGGCGAAACGTGTGACCGACAAGCAACGGCAGGTTTTGCAGTACATCGCCGACTACCTCGACGAAAACGGATATTCACCGGCGATCCGCGATGTCTCCTCGGCGTTTGTCTGCAGCGTGAAGGGCGCCTATGACCACGTGGTGGCCTTGGAGAAGAAGGGCCTGATCGAGCGCTCGAAGAACCGCAGCCGCAGCATCCTGCTCGCGCCCAAGGGCAAGCAGGTGCTGCGCATCGAGGAGCGCAAGCGCATCCCGATCCTCGGCCGCATCGCCGCGGGCCGCATGAGCTACGCCGAGCAGAACGTCGAGGACTTTGTCACCTTGCCGCTGGAAAGCATGGCCGATGACAGCGCGCCGCTGTTTGCGCTGCGCGTCAAGGGCGACAGCATGATCAACGCCGGCATTCGCGAGGGCGACATCGCCATCTTCCGCGAGCAGCAGTCGGCGAACACCGGCGATATCGTCGTGGCGATGGTGGAGGATGAGGCGACGGTGAAGTTCTTCTTCCGCCAGGCCGGGCGCATCGTGCTCAAGGCCGCCAACCCGCTGTACCAGGACATCTACCTCAACGAGGTGGCGATCAAGGGCCGCTTAAAAAGCCTGATCCGCGTCTACGGCTAGGCGCCATGGTGGCACGGGCGCCATCGCCCGCGGCACCGAAGACGGCGGCGTGCCGCCGCCGCCACGGCAACATTGGGAGCTGCGGCCCTTTGGGCCGCAGACAATTCCCGCGGCCTGAAGGGCCGCGGCTGCCGCGCTAGATACAAGCCAGCAAGCAAAAGCCCCCAGGCTGGTCTTTCGACCAGCCCAGGGGCAACTTCTGCACGTTCAGGCTGCTTTAAGCTGCCTCGCTTCAGCAGGGGCCATCGCGCGCTGCGCCCCCGCCAGAGCTGCCAGGCTTAACGCAGCAGCGTCAGGACGGCCTGCGGCAGGGCATTGGCCTGCGCCAACGCCGCAGTACCGGCCTGCAGCAGGATCTGGTTGCGGGTCATGTTGACGGTCTCGGCGGCCACATCCACGTCGCGGATCCGGCTCTCCGATGAGGTCAGGTTCTCCGCCGCCACGTCCAGGTTACGGATCGTGCTTTCCAGACGGTTCTGGATAGCACCCAAGCGGGACCGCTCACCGCTGACGCGGTTGATCGCGTTGTCCACGGTGCTGATGGCCTGCTGCGCCAACGGGCTGTCGACGACCAGCAAGCCCTGTACGCCCAGAGCCTCGGCGCTCATGTCGCCGATGAAGTTGTTGATCACCTGGCCCTGGTTGGCACCGATCTGCAGGGTGAAGTCACGCGGGGCGACGTGGATGAAGAAGGTCTCCACGCTGCCGGCCAGTGAGATCACCGGGCGCTCGATCGGCAGCGGATAGCCGAAGGTGTTGACGGTGTTGCTGCCGCCGGCCAGAGACAGCGGCGGCTGAGGATCGAGGCGCAGGCCCAGGGTGTTGTCGAAGAAGATCTTCAGGCCGGGCAGCAGGCCGACGATCTCGTTGGAGTCCGCCATCACCTTGCCGACTTCCAGGTTGCGCTCGATGTTGAACGCGCTCACGGAATAGATCGGGGCCTTGGCGACACGGGTTTCGACGAGCGACAGCGCCTTGAGGATGCTCTCGTCGCCGCTGAAGACGAGCTCCGCGCCCGGAACCGGCGTGGTGATCGACATCGTGCCCTTGGCGTCGCCGACGGTGTTGACGTGCACCAGGTCAGGCATCTGCTGCGGGTTGAGAATGCCGCTCTGGATGATGCCGTTGCCGGCGGTGTTCCACAGCGCGAGGCTAATCTTGTTGGCCATGTCCTCGTAGGTGTCGTTCTTGGACAGGTTGATCGTCACGCTGCGGTCCGTGCCGCGCTGGTAGATCGTCAGCTCGACGTTGTTACGCCCGTTGAACACGCCAAACTGGGTGAAGCGGTTCAGGCTGGCCAGCGTGTTGAGCTGGTCGCCGGTCAGCACGTTGTTGGTGCTGACGTTGAAGGTCGCCGTCTCGCCGAGCTGCATGATGCCGTCGAAGGCCAGCCGGACGTTCTCCAGCGGATTGCCAATGGCGCCGGCGCCGACCTTGCCGATGCTCCAGGTCTGGCTGTTCTGCGCGTTGCTCAGGCGGGTACTGCGGGCTGTACCCAGAGCAATCGTCTGGTCGGTGCCCCCCGCTACCAGGCTGGTGTAAGCGTCATTGTCGAACTCGTAGACGGCGTATGTACGAGCCGTGATCGCCGACACCAGGAAGGTGCCGCTGGAGGCCGCTGCGCCAACCTGCCAGGTCTTGCCATAGTCCTGGAGGCTGTTGCCGCCGGTGTACTTGCTCCACTTGACGGTGTCCTCGGTGGTCACGGCGGCCACGATCTGCGGTGTCCAGTCGAAGCGCGTGTCGAAACGCACGTTGATCGCACCGGTGGCTGCGGAGCCGAGGCTGAAGAACCGGCCGTTGTTGCCGGCAATACGGGCCAGGGTGCCCGCGGCGACGGCGCCGTTGTTGTAGAACGACACCTGGGCGTTGCTGATGAAGTCGTTGCTCACGCCCGCCGCATTGAAGCTCAGGTAGAAGTCGCTGCCGCTACCGTCGGTGTCAATGAAGCGTGTTTCGAGCACTGTCACGCCCGCCACGGAGAAGGCCAGGCTGACCTGGCCGGTGATGTTGAAGCCCGCCGTGCTGACCAGGCCCACGCCGACGCTGAACAGCGCGGCCAGGCTGGTGAAAGTCGTGCCGATGGACAGCGTGATGCTGTATGTCTGCACGCCCGTTGAGGTGTTCAGGGTCAGCATGATCTTGTCGCCGGTGGTCAGCTCTTCGGCCTGCAGGGCGCGGCCAATGGACAGGCCGGCACCCGCCAGGCTGGCGGTGCTGATGCGCAGGCGGCCGTCGACCGTGCTGTTGACGGCGATCGAACCGTTGCCGTTCTTCGGCACTTCGATCTGGTAGACGCCGGTGTTGCCGATGCCATCAACGCCCGCGGTGGCGACCGTGGCATCCGCGCGCCAAGTCTGCAGGTAGTTGATCTTGCCGACGGCGTCGCCGGTCTGCTGCGTGGTGAAGACATCGGTCTTCTGCGCCTGCAGCTGGCCGGTCGTCGTGGCGACGGCCTTGAGAACGAAGTTGCCGCCCTTGCCAACGTTGCCGACCACCGCCGCCCGCACCTTGGTGAAGTCGTCGGTGCTGATCAGGGCACCCAGCGTGCCGTCCAGCAGCGTCTTGGTGTTGAACTCGGTGGTCTTGGCGATGCGGTTGATCTCGTCGGTGAGCTGGCTCACCTCTAGTTGGATCGCCTGGCGGTCGCCGGCGGTGTAGATACCGTTGGCCGCCTGCACCGCCAGCTCGCGCATGCGCTGCAGGATGGAGTGCGTTTCGTTCAGCGCACCCTCGGCGGTCTGGATCAGGCTGATGCCGTCCAGCGCGTTGGCGCTGGCGCGGTTGAGGCCGCGGATCTGCGCGCGCAACTTCTCGCTGATCGCGAGGCCGGCGGCGTCGTCTGCGGCACGGTTGATGCGCAGGCCGGAACTTAAGCGCTCCAGGCTTTTGCTGATCGCGCTGCCCGTGATCTGCAGGTTGCGCAGAGCATTGACGGCGATCGGGTTGTGGTAGATACGCATTACGGACATTACACATTCCTCCTTGAACGTGTGACAAAGAACTACTGTGGCTAAGCAGGAGCTTTACGGGGAGATCGGGGTGGCATATGGGCTACGGCAACCTCGCGCCCGGGATCTTCCGGGCGTATCACCGTTGCGGGATGCACCGACCTCCATGTCGCCATCACCTCCTTGTGCTGGATTGCTCCCTCGCCGAAAGCCTACCAGCGCGCTAAAGTTTCGTCAAGCGCTGCCGATAAAACACTACGTGAAATTCGGCTGAAATCGGGTGGCAGTAACGTAGGGCGCGCTGTAAAGCGCGCCGTCTTAGTAGTGCCGCCGTCACGGCGGCTCTTCACGGAACACGGACTTGCAGTCCGCATCTTCAGCAGGGGCGAAGCCAAGCTCCGCCAGCGCTCAATCGGGGCGGCCCATTGTGGCCGCCTGCACGAGCTTCCAATACGCCTGCTGTAGCGGCGACTTCAGTCGCCGTGCGCACAGCGCTAGTTTTGAAGACGGCGGCTAAAGCCGCCGCTACAGTGTACTCGGTGGTGAATGACCAAGGAAGATGCAGAGTGCGAGTCCGCGCTCCGGGGAAAAGATGCGGACTACCAGTCCGCGTTCCGGGGATTCGGCGGCTGAAGCCGCCGCCACAGTAAATCGCAGGCGAGCCGCCTGCGTTCCCGGACGCCCTACGGCTTCACGCGGCACAGCGGGTCGCCGACGACGACTTCCATCCACGAGATGAGCCGCAAACCCTTGTAGGCCGCTTCGATCCAGCGGTCGCCGTGGTCGAGGTAACGGTCAAAGACCCAGCGCTCGTCGCCTACGCCAATGGTGAACGGCTCAAAGGCGTTGCCGATGGCCACCGTCCCGCCCATGTGTAAAAAGTCCGCAATTTGCCCCTGGCCGGGGTGGCCCTCTGTCGGGTCGTCGATGTTGGTGCAAGTGAAGGTTATGCCGTTGAAGCTCTCGTAGCTCATGAACACTGCACCGGGCCGGTAGTTGAAGCCGAGATCATTGAGGATGTATGTCGTGGGATTACCGTTGTGTACGCCCCAGCTACAATAGCCAATCACATTCTGCCAGTGGTCCGGCGCCAGCGCCGGGTTGTCGAAATAAACCTTGGTAGGAGTAACATCGGCAAGGACATTCATCCCCGCAGCCTGCAGCAGTTCCGCACCGCTATCCCAGCTATCATCTGCCATTGGCCAAACGGGATCGACCATCGTGTCGCTGTCTTGTCCGTAAGTACCCGTGGTGGAGTCGAACACGGTCCAGCCGGTACCAGTTGTGTCAGCCTCAAGCGAGCGGTCCACAATCGCTTTGGCATCGGTGTAGCTGTACGCGTCCAGCCGTCCAACGAGATAGTTAAGCGGGTAGGTTTGAGTAGAGCTTGGAGTGTCGGGATTCATCCAGCATACTTCGAACGTGTCTGGCTGGAAATCTGCATCGTCCTGTAAGTAGAATCCCTGACTATCCCAATCGAAATAATTGGGGCCGTTCCACATCCAATTTCGTGGATCAAAGTCGCTGTACAGCAGACACAAGTCGGCATCGACAGTTGCGCTGGAGGCCCAGGACCGCGGCGGTGAGTTAGCAATGCTGCCCTCATCAGCGCCGGAGATTCTATGCGGCACGCCCTTGCAGAGCAGGATGTACTTGATGTTAGCCTTGAAGCTGGGATTAGTGTCGAGCCAGGCCTTGATCGCGTCGCGGATCGCCGTGTTGTAGGTAGGCCGGTCGATCGTCTCGCCGACGCCCGCGTCGAGCAGCGTCAGCCCGAGGATGTACTGGCGGTCGATCGTGCGGCCGGTCTCGGGGCTGGAGTAGTACATCGCCAGGTCCTGGCTCTCGGGGATGTTGTAGTTGTAGACGACCAGCACTTCCTTCTCCGTGTCGGCGACGTCGACGCCGGCGCCGTCGATATCGCTGCGCGCCTGGTCGTTCTCCACCGTCACGGTGGCGATCTTGGCGCCAATGCTCATGTAGGTGTGTTCCACCACCTCCAGCGGATCGCTCGTTGCGTAGGTCGGCGAGCCGTCGCCAAAGTTGTATGTGACGGTGGTGATCGTGCCGTCGCCGCCGTCTGAGTTGGAGGCGCCAAAGCGCGTCGGCCAGCCGTAGGCGTTCTTCGTGCTCAGCACGTCGAGCGCCGCGTTGGGCCCGCCGGGCAGGTCGGCGTTGCAGGTCACGCGGAGGCTGGTGGCGTGCAGCGCGAACTCGCTGGCCAGCACGGCGACGTAGAATGAGCGGGCGGGTGCCGGCGACAGCAGGCCGGAGCCGCCGCTGAGCGGCAGGCTGCCGGAGAACACCTTGGTGATGTCCCAGGTGCCGCGCGCGTAGTTGCTGACGGCGATGTAACACGGCGCGGGCAGGTCCTTATCGATGGTCACGGCCGTGGGATAGACTGCGCCGTCATCGGGGAAGCCCGAGAGCTTGAAGATCGCCCAGGCCACGCCGACGGTTGGTAGGGTGGGCGGAGTGAGCGTCAGCGAGCCGGCGCTCCACACCGCGCCCTCCGCCGACAGGCCCACCATCGGGCCGTTCAGCAGCTCGTAGGTCGCCTCCGAGACGTGCTTGCGCGCGCCCGCGGGTGTGCCCGTCAGTTCGCTGAGCGCGGGCAGTGTGCTGGTCAGCGTATCCGCCGGCGCAGCGGTGATCAGGCCGCTGTCGCCACCGCAGCCGGCGGCGGCGCAGCACAGCAGCCACAGCAATGCGGCAAGCAGCAGATACGGATACAGTCGGCGGCGCGGCAGGTTCGGGTGCAGCATATTCTTCCCTTGACTGGTGTAGGTGTGGCCACCCTTATTGTACCCCGGCGGGGGCGGTGGCGCTAGACGGCGCGCTGTACTGCCCCGCTGCCGCGCAGTGGGCGGTGCCTCCTTGCCATTAGCGGGTATCATAATTGCGGAGGTGTGGGCTTGGGCAAGGCACACCGGGAGGTGCCATCGCGGGACGTGGCAAAGCCATTGAACATCTGGCGCTTGGCCGTGCGCATCGCCACGCTGGCGGCCGCGCTGCTCAGCGGCACGCTGTTCAGCTCCTGCACGGGTGCCGGCATGTACGGCCCGCAGCCCACCTACGGCGTCGTCCCGCCGCCGGATGAATCCGCGGTGCGGGTCACCGATTTCAGCTTCTACCCGGCCAGCCCGATCCGCCGCGGCGATGAGCTGACGTTCACCCTGGAGCTCAGCAGACCCGCGAACGCCGGCCGGGTCCACGTGACGATTGGCGAGCGCGACCAGGTCCGCCTGTATCTGGATGATGACGGCAGCTACCCGGACGGCACGGCTGCCGATGGGATCTTCGCCGGCTCAATCGTCTGGCAGTACTCGCAGCCCGAAGTGGTCACCCTGCCGGTCGAGGCGTACGTGTACTTGCATGATGCGCCAGCGCTGTACATCGACGGCCCGCCGCTGACGGTGCTGCCGGATGAGGAGGGAGGGCCATGAGCAGCGCCAGGAACTGGCTGCGCGCAGGAAAGCATGAAACGCTCAGGGCGCTGATGCGCATGGCGGGCTGGCTGGCCGGCGCGGGCTGCATGGCAGGGCTGACCGCGTGCTACGGCCCGCCGTCGCTGCCCCCGCCGCATGATCCCACGGTAGTGCTGCTGGACTTCAGCTACACACCGGCCAGCCCGGTCCGCGTGGGCGATACGCTGACGCTGCACGCGACGCTGAACCATACGACGCATGCCGGCTGGATGAGCGCGGTGTTCAAGAACTTCAAGTTCGTCAGCGTGGACCTGCTGGATGACGGCCTGCCGCCGGACGACTTGGCAGACGACGGCGTGTACAGCGGCAGGATTACCTGGGGGCCGGAGCTGGGGAACGGCAAGGGCCTGCGCGTGTTTGCCGAACTGCAATGGTTCGATGACTACGAGGGCCAGACGCGCGACGCCCCGCCGCTGACGGTGCTGCCGGCGGAGGAGGGAGGGCAATGATGACGCGGAAATGGATGGCCCGGCTATGCTGCGCCTTAAGCGCGCTGCTCGCGGGCTGCAGCTTCTCAGGGATGTTCCATGACAGCTATAACATCGGCGCGTATGGCATACCAACACCGCCATTGCCTCATGATCCAACCGTGCGTATCGAGGGCTTCTCCTATACGCCAGCCAGCCCGGTTCACCTGAACGACACGCTAACGCTGCAGGCGCATCTGAATAAGCCGACCGAAGCAGGCTACATGCAAGTGGTGGTAAAGAAGCCGAGTCTGGCGGTGAGCTACCTGAACGACGCGGGCTACGAGGCGGATGCCGTCGCCGGTGACGGCGTGTTCACGGGCGAGCTGGCCTGGACGGCCGAGCTGGGCACGGGCAAGGGACTGCCGGTGTGGGTCGAGTTGAGGTGGGATGACGGCGCGGAGGGGCAGCAACTCGACGGCCCGCCGCTGACCGTGCTGCCAGAGGAGGTGGGGCAATGAAGTTGCTGCGAACGGCAATTCGTGTTGGCTTGTTCGGTCTGGCCTTTCTGGCCGGCTGCGGTTTCCCTTGGTGGGGCCTGGGCGGGGGTGGGCCGGCGTATGGTGTGTCGTATCCGATGTACGGGATGGAGCCGACGCCGGGACCGCCGCACGACTCGACTGTCGTGCTGGAGGACTTCAGCTACACCCCGGCCAGTCCGATCCACGTTGGCGACTCGCTGCGCTTCACCGCGACGGCGAACCACACGACTGACACGGGATACGTTGTCGCAATCGTCGACGAGGGCCAATACGACTATCACGCGGCGGAGATGCGCGACGACGGCCAGGCGCCCGATGACGTGGCCGGCGACGGCGTCTGGCGCGGCGAGCTGGCCTGGCTTCCGGAGTTCGGCACCTGCAGCAAGGCGCTGGTAACAGTGTACCTGCACTGGTATGACTACACAGAGGGCTTAAGCCTGCTGGCGCCGAAGCTCACCGTCCTGCCGGAGGAGGCGGGGCAGTGAGGCTGCTGCGGGTGGCACTGCGCATAGGCTTAGCCGGACTGGCCTTTCTGGCAGGCTGCGGCTGGTTCGATATGCCAGGCGCGCGGAGTATGTACGGCGTGTATCTGCCGCCTTGGCCTCACGATCCCACGGTGACGCTCGACAGCTTCTCGTACACCCCGGCCAGCCCCGCGCATGTGGGTGACGAGCTGGTCTTCCGGGCGACGCTCAACAAGCCCGCCAATGGCGTCTATCTCCGCGCTGCGATTGGCCAGCCCGAGCGTGAGCTGTGCTCGATGAACGATTACGGCATACCCCCCGATGTGACAGCAGGTGATGGTGCGTATGCAGGGTGGGTAACCTGGGTGGCCGAGGCGGGCACTGGCGAAGATCTGCCAGTCTGGGTAGAGCTGGAATGGGACGACGGCGCTCCAGGGCAGACGCTTAGCGGCCCGCCGCTGACGGTGCTGCCAGAGGAGGAGGAGCAATGAGGCTGCGACGACTGGCACTGCGGATCATGCTGGCTGGGCTGGCCTGGCTGGCGGGCTGCGGCTGGGATGAGACTGGAGGTGGCCAGCCAGTTTATGGGCCAATGCCCGTACCGTTGCCCCACGAGCCGGATGTGACAATCACAGACTTCAGTTATGCGCCTGCCAGCCCGATCCACGTCGGTGATACGGTCACCTTTACTACGACGCTGAACCGCCATACCGATACCGGGCATGTCGGCGTGACGGTGAAACGGTTGATCGTGGCAGCCACATACTGCAACGACATCGGCGACGAGGCTGACGCCGTCGCTGGCGACGGCGTATACACCGGACAGATTACCTGGGAGGCAACGATGGGCACGGGCAGTGGCTTGCCGGTGTTCGCCACGCTGCGCTGGGATGACGGCGCACCGGGGCAGACGCTGGCCGGCCCGCCGCTGACGGTGCTGCCGGCGGAGGAGGAACAACCATGAACCTGACCAAGATGCTGCGCCGTGTTGCCAGCGCGATTCTGCTGGGCCTGAGCGGCAGCGTGTTCGTCAACTGCGGCGGTGCCTACGGCTCGCCCGTTCCGCCCGATCCGCCGCCGCCGCACGATCCGTCGGTTGTATTGCTGGACTTCAGCTATACGCCGGCCTCGCCGATCCATATGGGCGACGCGCTCCATCTCACGGCTACGCTGAACAAACCTACCGCGGCAGGTATAGTTTTTGTGGATATCGGTGATCCCTGGCGGATCACGCTGTTCCTCAACGACTACGGAGCCAGCGGTGACGCCGTAGCCGGTGACGGAGTTTGCTCGGCCTACTATGAGTGGGACGCGTGGGGTGGCACAGGAAGCGATCTGCCTGTCGTGGCAGAACTGAGCTGGCTGGATCACACGCCGGGGCAGACGCTCGACGGCCCGCCGCTGACCGTGCTGCCGGCGGAGGAGGGGCAGTGAAGCTGTTTAACCGGCTGTGGTGGTGGATCATGCTGGGGCTGTTGGCCTGGCTGGCCGGCCAATGGGTTTGGGGCGAGTATTTTAAGGTCAAGTACGGCCCGCCGCCCTATCAGATAAAGCGCGGCCCGCCGCCGACCGTCACGCCGAAGGAGCTTCCATGAATGTGCAACGTCTGTTATGGCGGCTGTACTGCAGCTGCGCCGTGCTGCTTAGCGGGGCGGTGCTGACCGGCTGCCCTAAGTACGGTGAGCCGGAGCCGAAGCCGATGTACGGCGCGCCAGCGCCACCGGCCAGCGCGCAGCCCGCACTGGCTGCTGAAGAATCCGGCGACGGGCAGGCTGCGCAGGCCCCCACGGCGGATGCGCCTGCGCCGGCGGCGCCCGACGCCACTGGGGCCGCAGGCAGATGAGACGCATTCTCAAACCGCTGCAGCGCCGGTTCTGGCGCGGCTACGTCCGCGGCGCCTCGCGCCTGCACGACCTGACGTATCTGTTCTGGGAGACCACGCTGGCCTGCAACCTGTCCTGCCGCCACTGCGGCAGCGACTGCGCGCCCAACAGCGCGCTGGCCGACGAGCTCTCCACCGCCGAGGTGAAGGCGGTCTTCGACACCATCGCCAAAGACTACGACCCGCGGCGCATCACCGTGGCCGTCACCGGCGGCGAGCCGCTGCTGCGCGCTGACGTGTTCGAGGTGGCGGCGCACCTCGCGCGCCAGGGCTTCCGCTGGGGCATGGTGACCAACGGCACGCTGCTGACCGACCGCGCCGTCGAACTCTGCCAGGGCGCCGGCATGGGCAGCGTCAGCGTCTCCATCGACGGGCTGAAGGAGCAGCACGAATACCTGCGCGGGCCACGCACGTTCGCGCCGGCCGTCGAGGCCGTAGCGCGCCTCAAGCGCGCGGGCTTCCTGCAGATCCTCGAAGTCGTGACCTGTCCCACCGGCGCGGTGGTGCGCGACATCGACGCGGTCTACGAATTCATGTGCTCGCTGGGGCTGGACGCCTGGCGGCTGCTGCCGCTGGCGCCGATCGGCCGCGTGCGTCGCCATCCCGAGCTAATGCTCACGGGCGCGCAGCTGCGGGCCCTGCTGGACTGGCTGAAGGCCAAACGCGCCGACAAGCGCGCGCCGCTGAAGGTGACGCTGGACGAGGAGGGCTTTTTGGGCGACGAGTACGAGCGCGAGGTGCGCGAGATGCCGTACTTCTGCTTCGCCGGCATCCACGCCGCCAGCATCCTGGCCAACGGCGACGTCTCCGCCTGCCCCAGCGTCGACCGCCGCTTCGTGCAGGGCAGCGTGCGTGAGCGGAGCTTCAAGGACATCTGGGAGAACGAGTTTCAGCTGTACCGCGACCGGCGCTGGATGCAGCGCGGGCCCTGCCAGGGCTGCAAGAGCTTTGCCGACTGCCTGGGCAACAGCTTCCACCTCTGGGAATCGCCGGATGCCCCCGGCCCGGCCTGCTGCCACCTGAAGATGTTGCAGGAGGAGCGGAAGTAGGGGCCGCAGTAATGCGGCCCGCAGCGATGCTAGCAAGACGGATCGCTTCACAGCGATCCCTACGAGTTGCGGCAAGAACCACGAGTTGCGGCAAGAATCTTGGGTCGGGGTGTGGGGGGGGGAAGGTCATTGTCACCCCTTCCGGTGGCCCAGGCCCGGTACCACCGGATGGGGTGACAATCTTTCGGCATCCTTTGAGGCCCGCTGGTGGCGGTAGCTCGCGGGTGGCGCCCGCTGTGAGGCTGATCACAAGCGCAACGCCAACATTACACTAGCCCGCGGCTGCTCCGTTCTGCCTGGCAAGACCCCCACTGGATCTTAGGCGCCGCAGCTTTACAGCTGCAACACTCTCATTGTCCCGTTATCCGCGCGTGGCGCAAGGGACACTCCTGGGTCACTTTAGGGAAACACTTCGCGCGGGCGCCGGCGGCTTACTCCTGTGCCACGTCCGCTTCGGCCTCTTCCGCCTCGGGATCCTCGGCCGGCGCGTCGTCGCCGATGCCGCGGTGGTTGGCGCAGTTCGGGTTGCTGCAGTAGCGGCGCCAGCGGTCCGAGCCCTTGATCTTCTGCTCGGCGAGGAACCAGTTGCACAGCGGGCAGTGCTCCAAAAGCGGCTTGCCCCACAGCACGAAGTCGCACTCCGCGCCCTTAGTGTCCTCGTTGCGCTGGCAGAGCAGGATCACCCGCCGGTTGGGCAGCCGGCGCTTGACCAACTCGGCGCCGCACTTCGGGCACTCGGTCTGCAGCTCGGAGGTGTAGTCGCACTTGGGGTAGGTGGAACAGCCGACGAACTTAGTGCCCCAGCGGCTGGCCTTGACCAGCAGCTTGCCGCCGCACTTCGGGCAGGTGCGGCCGGTCTCCTGGCCGGCTTCGCTCACCGGCCGCTCGATGACGTTGCCCTTCTCGTCGACGTTCTTGATGTTGCTGCACTTGGGATAGGCCGAGCAGGACAGGAACCGGCCGAACTTGCCGTGGCGCAGCACCATCGGGCTGCCGCACTTGTCGCAGGCGACGTCGGTCTCCATCGGCTTGGCTTTGAAGTAGCGCTTCTCGCCGGCCGCCGTGTCGAGGCGTTTCTTGAACGGCCCGTAGAACCTGGCCAGCAGCGCGCGCCAGTCCTCGTGCCCTTCCTCGACCTGGTCGAGCTCGCTCTCCATCTCGCGCGTGAAGCCCACGTCGACGATGTCAGGGAAGTACTCGGTCATCATCTCGGTGGTCACGAAGCCCCACTCGGTGGGCTCGAAGTGGCGCTGCAGGCGCACGACGTAGCCGCGGCCGATGATCGTCTCGATGATCGGGGCGTAGGTGCTCGGCCGCCCGATGCCGTTGTCCTCCAGCGCCTTGACCAGCGTGGCGTCGGTGAAGCGCGCCGGGGGCTTGGTGAAGTGCTGCTCGGGCTTGGCCTCCAGCAGCTTGACCGGCTCGCCGTCGGCCAGCGTGGGCAGCGCCGCGGCGGCCTGGTCCTCGGCGCGCTCGTCGCCGTAGACGGCCAAAAAGCCCATGAAGCGCACGCTGGTGGCGCTGGCGCGGAACAGGTACGGCCCGCCGCCGATCTCGAGGCTCTTGGTCTCGAAGTCCGCCGGGCGCATCTGGCTGGCCATGAAGCGCGCGTGGATCAGGCGGTAGAGCTTGAGCTGGTCGGTGCTCAGGTACTGCGCGACGCTCTCCGGATCGCGCGTGATGTCCGTGGGGCGGATCGCCTCGTGCGCTTCCTGCGCGCCCTTCTTGCTGGTGTACGTGTTGGGCCGCTCCGGCAGGTACTCCTGCCCGTAGCGCGCGACGATCTGGCGGCGCAGATCCTCGATCGCCTCGGCGTTGACGCGCACGCTGTCGGTACGCATGTAGGTGATCAGACCTTCCAGCCCGCCGGCGATCTCCACGCCTTCGTAGAGCTGCTGCGCCACGCCCATCGTCCGGCGCGCCGTCCAGCCCAGCTTGCGCGCGGCATCTTGCTGCATCGTGGAGGTGGTGAACGGGGGCTGCGGGCGGCGCGAGTGCAGGCGCGAGCTGTTGCCCGCCGCGCTGTAGCTGTGGCGCAAAACGTCGGCGATCAGCGCCTCCGCTTCCTCGCGCGTGGTGATCGTGCGCGGCGCACCGCCGTTGGCTTCATCCTCGCGGCGCTGTTCCTCGCCGGGGCGCGTCAGGCGCATGCCGTTGAAGCGCACCAGCTCAGCCTTGAAGCTCTCGGCGCGCTGGCTCTCGAACTGCGCGACGAAGGTCCAGTATTCGTTGGCGGAAAAGCCGCGGATCTCCTCCTCGCGCTGGCAGATCAGCTTCACCGCCACGCTCTGCACGCGGCCGGCGGACAGCCCGGGCTTGATCTTGCGCCACATCAGCGGGCTGATCTGGTAGCCCACCAGGCGGTCCAGCACGCGGCGCGCCTGCTGCGCGTTGACGCGGTCGTAGTCGATCTCGCGCGGGTGCTCGAGCGCCTCCAGCACGGCCTTGCGCGTGATCTCGTGGAACTCCACGCGGCGCACCGGGCGCTTGAGCAGCTCGGCGACGTGCCAGGCGATGGCCTCGCCCTCGCGGTCGGGGTCGGGGGCCAGGTAGATCTCGTCGGCGTCCTTGACGGCGTCGCGGATCTGCTTGATCGTCTTCGTCTTGCCCTTGATCACCTGGTACTGCGGCGTAAAGCCATTGTCGATCTCCACCCCCAGGCTGCTTTTCGGCAGATCGCGGATATGGCCGACCGTCGAAACCACGGTGTAGTCGCGGCCCAGATAGCGGCTGATCGTGCGGGCCTTGGTCGGCGACTCGACGATTAATGCTTTCTTTCCCATTCGTCCTTCCGATTTGGAGTTGCCCACTATAGCGTGCCGCCGCTCAATCGACGCCCCGCAGGCGTGAGACCGTTACGCAATCAGATTACCCATTACAGCCGGATGTAGTACCCGCCGCTGGCGGACGTGATTAAACCTTTGATCTCCAACATCGTCAAGTGCGCGATGCAATCCGCCGTCGTGATACCGAGCTTGCGGACTAATTCGTTGACGTGCGTTCCTTCGTAGCTCAGCGCCTCCAGCACGCCATGCTCCGCCGGCGAGAGGTCGAACGGCGCCTGGCTTGGTAGCGCGGGCATCCTGCCCGTGGCCCCCTCGGCCGACAGGATGTCTGCCCTGCCAGCGCCCGCGGCCTCCTCGTCGAACGGCAGTTTGGCCGTGGCCAGGCGCTCGGAGCGCAGTGTGGCGCGGTTAGTGCCGAACTCCATCAGCATGTCGTCGATGTTTTCCACCAGCTTGGCCTCGCCCTTCTTGATCAGGCTGTGGCCGCCCTTGGAGAGCGGGCTGGCCAGCGGGCCGGGCAGCGCAAACACCTCGCGCCCCTGGGCGTTGGCCAGCCGCGCCGTGATCAGCGCGCCGCTGCCCATCGGCGCCTCGACCACCAGCGTGCCGCGCGACAGCCCGCTGATGATGCGGTTGCGCTGCGGGAAGTGCTCCTTCAGCGGCGGCGTGCCCAGCGGGTACTCGCTGAGCACCAGCGCCTCCTTGCACAGCCGCTCGTAGAGCTGCTGATGCTGCGGCGGGTAGACCACGTCCACGCCGCAGCCCAGCACGGCGACCGTCGGCCCGCGCGCGGCCAGCGCGCCTTCGTGCGCCGCGCCGTCGATGCCCAGCGCCATGCCGCTGTTCACCGGCACGGCCAGCTCGGCGAGTTCGCGCGCGAACTGCTGCGCAAACTGCAACCCGCGCTCGCTGCACTTGCGGCTGCCGACGATGGCGATGCCGTGGTGGCGCATGCAGCGCACGTCGCCGCGGCAGAAAAGCATCAGCGGCGCGTCGGGGATCAGCGCCAAAAGCTCGGGGTAGTCGGGAGAGCCCCAGCCCACCAGCGTCACGCCCTGCTCCGCGACCTGGGCCAGCTCGCTGGCCAGGTTGCACTCGCGGCGCGCCTCGAGCAGCCGCTGGCGGTGCGCCTCGGGCAGGTCGCAGCGCTTTAGCTCCTCCTCGCTGCAGTCGAGCAGCGCTTCCAGGCTGCCGAGCTGGCTGACCAGCAGGTCGTGATGCGCGGGGAAGAAGTTGCGCGCCTGCGCCAATAGATAAAGGGCCTGAGTCCTACCGTCCACGTGGCAATGATAGCGCAGCGCCGGATAAACAAGCGCGCGAAGGTCAGTTGCCATACGCTCGCAGCAGCTCGCCCGCTGGTGCCAGCAGCTCGCTGCCGGGCGCGAGCACAGGCGTCGCTGGATAGGTGTACTCCGGCCCGCCGGTGGTCAGCCGCAGGTCGAACAGCAGGCCGCCGCCGCTATCCAACGCCGCCAGCCCGCCGGGGCCGTACTGCCAGCCCCGGCTGAAGTACAGCCGCCCGGCGCCATCCGCCACTGCCACGTCCCAGGTCGGCGGGCCGACCTCGCTGCGCCAGTGCTGCGTCAGGTTGGCATCGTAGGCCAGGACCTTCAGCATCACAGCGCCCGCCGGGTAGCCATATTCTTCCTCGTTGTTTTCAATCCCATTGAGCAACAGCGTGCCGCCCTGGCCCAGCGTGATGCCGAAGCGGCCCGGCAGGCCGTAGGTCGACTTGCGCAGCAGGCGCCCGTCGGCGCTGAAGGCGTACAGCGTGCCCAGCTTGTCGCTCACCAGGATCGAGCCGTCGTCGGCGACGGTGGGCCCGCCGCCCGGCACGCTCGGCAGATCCACCGACCAGCGCAGCGCGCCGTTGCGCCCCAGGCTGCGCAGCCAGCGGCCGCGCCAGATACCGCTTGCCGCGCGCGTCGCGGCGCTGTCGAGGTGCAGGTCGCCCGTATCGTCGTACCAGGAGCTGCTGAGGTAGATGTTGCCGCTGGCATCGATGCAGTAGCGGCCGTCCTGGTAGCGCTCGTCGGTGTAGGTCCAGCGCGTGCTGCCGTCGGCGTTGAGCGCCAGCAGCTGGCGTTCCCAGTTCACCGGCCCCACCAGGATCGTGCCGTCGGCGCCGACCAGCGGCGGCTGCCAGACATGGGACGGCAGCGTAATCTGCCAGAGCAGCTCGCCGCTGCGCCAGGTCAGCGCCAGCACGCACGCCAGAGCGATGGAGACCTCAACGGCACTG
>Ga0315276_10001218_pt1 | contig 22969 bp, 16 predicted proteins | sample YL17G05_0_MG_FD_204542 | JGI IMG/M metagenome (GOLD analysis project Ga0315276, IMG submission 204542) | Sediment microbial communities from Yellowstone Lake, YNP, Wyoming, USA - YL17G05_0 | ecosystem: Environmental > Aquatic > Freshwater > Lake > Sediment | place: USA: Wyoming | collected... | reverse complement strand
ATGCTTCGCCCTTCTTTGATGGAATCACGTAACCTGAAGATGGGCGAAGCATGGCTTCGCCCCTACCCAGAAGGGCGCGACAAGGATCGCGCCGACTAGTCCTCTGCCAGCTTTACCTTGGCCCACTTGCCGGAGGCGAAGCGCGCGTAGGCCAGGGCAGTCTCGATATAGACGGAGATCGTCATCGCCCACCAGATGCCGCTTAAGCCTAAGCCGTAGCCGAACGTCGTGTTTCCCAGCATGCTGAACGCCAGCAATGCAGCCAGCGGGATGCGGATCGCCCACATCGCCGTAAAGCTGATCCCGGCGGTGATCGCGGTGTCGCCAGCGCCGCGCAGCACGCCCATGAACGTCATGCCGGCGCCGAGGCCGGGCAGGCAAAGCGCGAGGATGCGCAAGAAGTTGGCTGCCGGGGCGATCACTTCGGGCGTGCTGTTGCCGATGCACAACCCCACAAAGTACTCGGGGAAGAAGAACAGCAGTGAGCCGATGCCCCACATCACGATCTGGCTGCCGATCACGCAGTACAGCGCCGCCTGCCGCGCCTGTTCGGGCCGGCGCGCGCCGAGGTTCTGACCGACAAGCGTCGCCGCGGCGATGGAAAACGCGAACGCCGGCATGAACGCCAGGCCCTCGGCCTGCAGCCCGACCTGCAGCGCGCCCTGGCCGACAATGCTGTTGGGCAGGAAGGTGATCATCTTGAAGATGGCAAGCATCGAGAGGTTGCGGAAAGCCATCTGCGCGGTGGCGGGCAGACCGATGCGCAGCATCTCCCAGGCCCGCCGCAGCGGCGCTGCCAGATGCAGCGCGTCCCAGCGCAGCACGCCCTCGCGCGTGAGCACGGTGACGGCCACGATCGCCGCCATCAGTGTCGTCAGCGCGGTCGAGGCGGCGCAGCCGGCGACGTGGTAGCGCGGGATAAGTATGATGTTGCCGGCGAAGTTAAGCACGTTGTTCATCACCAGCAGCCACATCGGGTAGGTCGTGCGCCCGAGGCTGTTGAAGACGCTCACCGACGCGGCCTGCATGCCGACGCCGCCGAGGCTGATGAACAGGATGCGCATGAAGTCCCAGGCGTACTGCTGGGTTGCCAGCGAGGCGGCTGCGTCCACGCCGCCGCCCTGGCTGGTGGCCATAATATGGAAGGGGGTAGGGCCGACCAGCAGGCCAATGCTCATCAGCAGCAGGCCGATCACACCGCCGCTGACCACGCCGATGGTGGCGTAGCTGCGCGCCGTGTCGTGCTCGCCAGCGCCCGTGTGCCGCGCGACGTGCGCCGTGATGCCCACGCCGAGGCCCATGAACACGCTCATCATCAGCATCATGCTGGGGCGCGCCACGCCCATCGCGGCCAGCGCCGGCGCGCCGATCGGGCTGACCATGCGCGTATCGACGAAGCCGAGCATGAACTGCAGGGCGTTGGTGGCGGCAACGGGCAGGGAGAGGATAACGATGATACGCACAAGCTCCGCTGGGTTACTCCAAGCGGTGAGACTCGTGCGTTGGATGGCGCGGGTGGCAACGGCCATGGGCGCCCATAATACCCTAACTTTGTATGACTTCGTGTACTGCTGGGCGCAAATGCTGAGCCTGCGGGGCCGGGCAGCCTGTAGCAATCTCGCGCGGCGCGCGGTATTGTGTTGGTTTCCATGAACCGCTGGAGGGCCGCTGAATGGTGAAAGTCGTGATGTATGGGGCGGGCTGGTGCGTTGACTGCGTACGCAGCAAGCGCTATCTCGAGCAGCATAAGGTGCCCTACGAGTTTCTGGACATCAACGAGCGCCCGGAGCTGGCGGAGACCGTGATCAACTATAACGAGCGCGCCGGCTTCGGCCCCAAGCGGCGGATTCCAGTAATCCTCGTCGGCGAGCGCATCCTCTCTGAGCCGAGCGATGAGGAGCTCGGCGCCGCGCTGGGCCTGATCCGGTAGGCACGGCTGGATTGGAGCGCGGCTTTTCAAGCCGCTCTTAAGATGCGGGTTACAAACCCGCGCTCCGGTCTGAGTCTCGCCCCTACACCGCAGTGCCGCACCAGGCGGCGATCAACTCCGCCAGCTTTGCCAGATCGCCCAGGTGGATGCGTTCGACGTTGGTGTGGCTGTACTGCACGGGCACCGACAGGCCAAAGACGCGCGCGCCAGCGGGCTCAAAAACCGACGAGTCATTGCCGCCGGCCATGAAGCCGTACTGCAGCTCGAATCCCAGCCCGACAGCCTTCTCCAGCAGCGAACGCCGCACCTGGTCAGGCACGAGCGTGGTTGAATCGAAGCTGCGCAGCACCGGACCTTCGCCCAGCCGCGCGCTGTCGAACTGCTTGTTGTCGCGCGGGCCCGCGCCGACGCAGAAGCTGTCGATGGCGATGACCTCTCCGCAATTGCCGAAGCGCTGCGCCAGCGCCCGCGCGCCGCGCAGGTTAATCTCCTCCTGCACCGACCAAGCCAGCACCGTCGGCTCGGCGGGCGGCTGGGCATGCAGCATCTCTGCGGCCAGTACCAGCGCGCTGCAGCCGAAGCGGTCATCCAGGCTGCGCGCCTGCACCACCTCAGCGCCGAAGCGCACGATGTTCTTTGGCCAGGTGACAGGATCGAGCAGGCGTACACCCAGAGCGGTGACCTCGGCGGGCGAATGGGCACCGACGTCCAGCAGCAGTTCGTGCTGCTTCAGACGCTCCTTCGTCGCCAGCCCCTGGCTGAAGGTGATGTGGTGGCTGACCGGAACGATGCAGCCGGGCACTGGGCCGCCCGCCGTGTGCACCTCCACCGGCGTGCCCTCCCAGAGCTGCGGGTCACTGCCGCCCAGCGGCTGCAGTGTGCAGCAGCCGTCGGCGCGGATGCTGGCGATGCGCTGGCCGATCTCGTCCATGTGGGCCACCAGCAGGCGCCGCGGCTCGCCTGGCGGCCCCAGGTGTGCCCAGCGGTTGCCGAGGTAGTCGGCCTGGATGTTCTCCTGCATGAAGCCCGCGGCCAGCAGCAGCTGCGTCACCTTGTGGGCCACGAGCTGCTCATCGCCGGAGACGCCGGCAACCTGCACGAGGTCTGCCAGCACTGTATATACGCGCTTGCTGTCGATCATCCTCTGATTGTACTGCGCGAGCCGTGATAGCAAGGCAGCTGTAATGCCTGTGGCGGCTCCGCTGATGCAGCTGCCGGCTTTGCCTTATAATGAGGCACCTCACGACCGGGGTAGCCCTACTAAGCAAGGAGAATTCGATGGATTCTAGTGCGACGCTTGCCGGTTCCACGCCTGACCTCAGCCAGCACGGTCTGAAGGGCCTGGCCCAGGTGTACTACAACCTCAGCAAAGCTGAGCTGTACGAGCACGCGATCAAGCGCGGTGAAGGTGTCATCAGCAGCCATGGCGCGCTGATGTGCGACACGGGTAAGACCACCGGCCGCTCGCCCAAGGACAAGTTCATCATTGACCAGCCGAGCATCCACGACAACATCGACTGGAACGACTTCAACATGCCCAAGGACCAGGCGACTTGGGACCACATGATGCAGCGGGTTGCCGAGTACGTGAAGGGCAAGGACGTCTACGTGGCAGATGTGTTCTGCGGTGCGGAAGAGCGATTCCGCCTGGGTGTGCGCGTGATCAGCGAAAAGCCGTTCGCCAGCCTGTTCACGCAGAACCAGTTCATCAGCTTGGACCAGGCTGACAAGCCGGAAGAGCACAAGCCGGACTGGGTGGTCATCAACCTGCCGAAGATGAAGGCCGACCCGGCCGCGGACAACAGCCGCAGCGAGGTGTTCGTGCTGGTCAACGTCGAGGCACAGATGGTGCTGGCAATCGGCACGGACTACGCCGGCGAGATCAAGAAGGGCATCTTCTCGATCATGAACTACCTGATGCCGGTAAAGCACAAGGTAATGAGCATGCACTGCTCAGCCAACATCGGCAGCCATGGCCGCAGCGCCGTGTTTTTCGGTCTCTCAGGCACAGGCAAGACTTCCCTGTCAGCAGATCCTGAGCGTACCCTGATCGGCGACGACGAGCATGGCTGGTGGGACGGCGGGCTGTTCAACTTCGAGGGCGGCTGCTATGCCAAGGTGATCAAGCTCAGCCGCGAGGGCGAGCCGCAGATCTACCAGGCGTGCCATACCTTTGGCACGGTCGTGGAGAACGTAGTCTTCGATCCGCAGAGCCGCGAGATCGATTTTGACGACGGCAGCAAGACTGAGAATACGCGCGCGGGCTATGACCTGCGCATCATCGAGAACTCGGCTCGCGACCTGAAGGGGCCGATCCCCAGCGACGTCGTGTTCCTGACCTGCGATGCCTTCGGCGTCCTGCCGCCGATCTCGCGGATGAGCAAGGAGCAGGCGATGTACCACTTCCTGCTCGGGTATACCGCCAAGGTAGCCGGCACGGAGGTGGGAGTCATCGAGCCGCAGGCGACGTTCAGCACCTGCTTCGGCGCACCGTTCATGATGCTGCGCCCGAGCGTCTACGGCAACCTGCTGATGGAGCGCATCAAGCAGCATGGCTGCCATGTCTGGCTGATCAACACCGGCTGGAGCGGCGGCGGCTATGGCGTGGGCAGCCGGATGCAGATCCAGTACAGCCGCGCGATGCTGCACGCCGCGCTGGATGGCCAGCTGGACAAGGTGCAGTACGTCACCGATCCGGTGTTCGGGCTGCAGGTGCCGGTGAAGTGCCCTGGCGTTCCTGACACGGTGATGATCCCGCGCAACGCCTGGAAGGACAAGGACGCCTACGACGCGATGGCGAAGAAGCTGGCCGGCATGTTCGTCGAGCGCTTCAAAAAGTACGAGACGCTGGTGAGCGACGGCGTGAAGGCTGCGGCGCCCAAGCCTTAGATGCCGACTGAAATAGAGCTGCCTAGACCTGGCTCGCTGCGCTGATGCTGTCCTGCGGATCGGGCGACACGGCGGTTGGGATATTCGCCGCGCCCGTGGGCAGCTCGCCGTTGACGAAGTGGAACTGCAGCGGCGGCGGCGCATCCCCGGGGTAGGTCAGGCGGTGGTGGCGCTGCGCCAGCAGGATGCGCACGAAGGCATCCTTGACGCGCTGCAGGTCGCCGATCGTCAGCCCGCTGTCGATCAACTGCCGCTGCTCGATCTTCTCGGTCACGATGTACTCGATCAGCTGGTTGACCTCGATGACGCTGATCTCGCCTCGCGCGCGGGTCATCGCCTCGGTAACGTCCGCCAGCATCAGCACGGCGCTTTCGCGGGTCTGCGGGATGGGCCCGGCATAGCAGTACTCGCGCAGGTCCGGGTCGGCATACTTCAGCGGGCTCTCCTCGTGCTGGCGCATCGCCTGGTAGAAGAAGAACTTGATCACATATGTACCGTGATGCTCGGCGACGAATCTGTACAAGTCGCGCGGCATCCGCGCCTCCGCCATCATCGCTAAGCCGTCGCTGACGTGGTCCTTGAGGATGCGTACCGACGTGTCCGGCGGCAAGCCCTGGTGCGGGTTCTTGCTCAGGTCGTGGATGTTCTCGGCGAAGAAGCCCGGCCGGTGCAGCTTGCCAATGTCGTGGTAGAGAGCGCCGACGCGCGCCAAGAGCCAGTCGCCGCCGATGTCCTTGACGGCTTCCTCCGTCAGGTCGGCAACCATCTGGCTGTGCACGAAGGTGCCGTGGGCTTCGCGTTTCAGCCGCTTGAGGATCTCGTTTTCGGCGTTGGCCAGCTCCGTGAGTTTGCCGACTGTGAGTTGGCTGGTCAGCGCCTCAATCACCGGCAGCAGGCCCAGCGCCAGGATGGCAGCCACGAAACCGGAAATAAAAGCGATGACAAACACCTCCCAGTGCATCGTCTGCACCGAGATCAGGATCACCATCAGCGCCAGCAGCGCGTTGAGCAGGCCCAGAGTGAATGCGAACATCACCTGGCGTTTATGCGGCGAGCCGGCGGAGAGGTAAACCGTGGGCAGTAGTGCGCCGCCCAGGGTGTAGAGCGTGAGGTGCGCCTGGAAGCCCAGCGCGATGGAGAGCAGTAGTCCCAGGCCCAGCCCGATATACACCGCCAGCACGGCATCGTAAGCCAGCACAACCAGCGTAGCCAGCGTGGCCACGGCAAAAGTCACCGAGTAGTAGAAATACGGGAACGGCAGGCGCCCGAGCAGCAGGCCGGCGATCAGCAGGCCGATGAACAGCGTGCTGAGCTGCACGATACTGCCGGTGCGCGCCTGCAGGCGGGGCGCGAAGCGCGACATGGACTGCTGCCAGAGGAACACCGCCGCCGCCAGCAGCAATGCCAGGCCGAAGTAGCGGTAGAGGTTCTGCTCCAGCAGGTGCGGCTTCAGCGCCTCCAGCTGCGCCTTGATGCGCGTATCGACCACGGCACCTTCGGCGATAATCACGCTGCCTTTCTGGATCTGCACCTGGGCCAGCTGCCGCAGGTCGCTGCCCGCCTCGGGAGCGTTCAGCCTGCTGAGGTTCGGCTTGAGAAAGTAGACGTAGATGCGCTGCAGGTTCTTGAACGCCTCGCCGATGCTCTCCTGCTTCAGGGTGCGGATGTACTCGTCGGTAACCGCGCGCTGCATCTCGAATGTCAGGCTGGTCTGCGCGGCGTCGAACAGGTCACGCAGGTTCGCGTCTTGTTCGGCGAGCAGCGCCACAAGCACGCGCTTCTCGATGCCGTACTTGGTTGCCAGGTCCTCGATAGCTGCATCCGCGTCACTGCTGGAGATGGGTACGGCCAGCCTGGCGCGTAGATCATAGAACTCGCGCTGGAAGGCAGCGAAGCTGTCGAGGGCAGCTTCGCGCTGCGCCGGATCGAGCACGGCCAGCTGCTCGCCCTTGTTCAGCCCGCGCAACTCGGCCAGCTTCTCTTCATCGGTGAAGACGAAGGTTACCGGAGCGAAGATCGTGTACGGCGCGATCTGGCCAACCTGCAACTGCTGCGGCCACAGCACGAGGTGGCAGTACAGCACAAGCATCGCCAGGGCGAAGAACAGTGCCACGGCAAGCAGGCGTGGCAGGCGGCCGACGGAGAACTTGCTTTCCACCGCGTTCCGCGAAGTTGTACTATTGCCGGGCACTTCTGGTACTTACCTTCCAATCCGACCTTTAGCCTAATCCTTGCGCAGAACGTTTCCCTCGTGACGCTCGTAGGCTTCGATGATCCGTTCCACTACGGGATTGCGCACGACGTCAGCGCGCGTCAGCTCCACAATCCCCACGGGCGAGCCGGTGTACTCAAGGATGCGCAGCGCGCGCACAAAGCCGCTGTCCTGGCCGTTCTCCAGGTCGATCTGCGTGATGTCGCCGGTGACCACGCAGCGGCTGCCGCGCCCCAGGCGCGTGAGGAACATCTTCATCTGGCTGTACGTCGTGTTCTGCGCCTCGTCCAGGATGATGAAGCTATGGTTGAGCGAGCGGCCGCGCATGAACGCCAGCGGCGCCACCTCGATCACGTTGCGCTCCATCAGCCGCCGCACGCGCTCGAAGCGCAGCAGGTCGTTGAGGGCGTCGAACAGCGGGATGAGATACGGGTTAACCTTCTCATAAAGCGTGCCGGGCAGGTAGCCGAGCTTCTCGCCTGCCTCGACCGCCGGGCGGGTGAGCACGATGCGCTGCACCATCTTGCGGCGGTAGAAGTCGATCGCCGCCGCCACGGCAAGGTACGTTTTGCCGGTGCCCGCCGGCCCATGGCACAGCACGACGTCGTTCTGCTCGATGGCGCGCAGGTATGTGTCCTGGCCGGCCGTCAGCGGGCGGAAGTTCGGCAGGTGCGCCAGGCTGGCGTCGCCGTCGGGGCGCGCCTCGAACAGGTCGTGCACCACGTCCTCGGACAGCTCGCCGTGGTCGCGGATCGCGCGCACCATGGCCATCAGCACCTGGCGTGCGCCGGAGACCTCGTCACTTTCGCCAGCGATGAATACGTCCAGCCCCTTGGCGTAGACCTTGACGTGGTAGCGGTCCTTGACCAGGCGGAGGTTGGTGTCGAAATCGCCGAACAGCTCCTGCATCTCCTCGCGGGAGCGGACCTGTATCGTGTCAGTGGTTAAGATATTGTGGCCCTCTTGAGACGTTGATCCGCGTGATTCTACCACCGATTGAGACAGCTCACGCTACTCTGCGGCTGCCAGCGTCAAGCGCAGCGCGGCGCAGCAGCAAAAGAGCTGAGCCTGTCAATGTTGACACGGCGCATCTGCCACGTATAATTACTGCTGCCGAGCAGGAGTAGTTCAGTGGTAGAACACCACCTTGCCAAGGTGGGAGTCGCGAGTTCGAACCTCGTCTCCTGCTCTCTCTTCTTCTATCCGCGGTCGTGCGCGCCACTCCCCCCGTGCTTCAGCATTGAGCGCTGCTGCGTTTGGCAGGCGATGTGCTGGACTTGGGTGATAGAATTATCGTTTTGCATAAGCTAACAAAGGATGCTCCACTCATGGCCAAGGCAGAGCTGATCTCCCGCGAAAACAACATCGCCCAGCTGAAGGTGACCCTGGACGCCGCCGAGGTGGACAAGTACTACCAGCAGGTCTATAAGGACTACGCCGGCCAGATCAAGGTGCCGGGTTTCCGCAAGGGCAAGGTGCCGCCGAACATCGTGCGCAACTACGTGGGCAAGGACAATGTTGCGGGCGCGGCGGAGGAGCAGATCAAAGAACATGCCATCGACGACGGCCTGACGCAGCTCAAGCTCACTCCGCGCCAGGGGCACGTGACGTGGGTGCAGGAGCCTGATCCCGAGGAAGGCCAGCCGATCACCTACGAGTTCAGCATCCCCGTGCTGCCCGAGGTTGTGCTGCCGGACTACAGCAGCTACGAGTTCAGCGTGCCCGTGCTGGGGATCAGCGAGGACATGAAGCAGCGCTACCGCGAGCGCCTGATCGAGAAGTACTCGGAGTACCCCGACAAGCCGGGTGCCGCGGAGAAGGGTGACGCGCTGCTGATCTCCTTCAGCTCCAACTACGCCGATGGCGGAGAGGCGACGCCGCTGAAACATGACGGCCTGATGTTCGTGCTTGGGCGCGACGGCAACATGCCCGGCTGGGACGAGAAGCTGACTGGCCTGAAGGCCGGCGACAGCGTGGACTTCGACTACCTCGTACCGGAGAACTTCGCCGACAAGCGCGTGGCGACGAAGCTGGTGAAGCTGCACATCGATGTGAAAACGGTGAGTACCGTTGTCGTGCCAGAGCTCAACGAGCAGTTCGTCAAGGACACGCTGCACATGGAGTCGATGGAGCAGTTCGAGGAGTACCTGATGCTCAGCCTGCAGCGCGAGCGTGACGCGCAGGTGGAGCAGATCAAGCGCGACCTGGTGATGCAGAAGCTTGCCGCCGGCATCGAAGCAGACATCACAGAAGACATGGTGTCCGATGAGATCGACGGGCTGGTGAAGGAAAATGACCGCACCCTGCGGCAGTACGATTCCAGCCTGGACCAGTACCTGCAGGGCAAGGGACAGTCACTGCCGGAATACCGCGAGTCGCTGCGCGAGGCCGCGCTGACGAAGATCCGCCTGTTCCTGGCGGTAAAGACAATCGCCGATGCCGAAGGCATCTTCGCCGCTTCCGATGACTTCCAGCGCTACGCGGCCTACCTGATGCAGTATGAGGGCATTCCGCTGGAGCAGATGCGCGAGCTGATGAAACACCGTGAGTTCTACACTGAGGCCGCGTACCAGATCGTGCGCGAGAAGGTCTTCGAGCACGTGGTGGCCAGCGCGAAGTTCAACGCCGAGCCGCTCTCGACCGGCGCGGCCAGCGCTGAAACAACCGACGCTCCGCCTGCGGACGAAACAGGCAACAGCTAGCTGTAAGGCAATTCGGCTATCAGAGCTTGGGGGGATGCAGGCGCGCGGCGCTGGAAAAGCAGTGGGGGCAGCTTGCGCTACCCCCCCTATTCTTGGCGATTGGTCATTCAACCACGGGTGCCAACCCGGTCTGGCGCTAGTACTGCGGGCGGAACTTGAACCACCACACCAGCAGCGCGATCAGCAGCACGCCGAGGATGACCTGCACCCACACGTTTTCGAGTAGACCCATGTCTCACTCCCGTTGAGCAGATTGAGATGGGCGATTATAGCAGATTCAAGGCTCTGAACAGCGCTCGGATACGCTGCCTGGCTTGCCTGCCTGGCCATCGCTGCAGCTGCGTCGCTGTGGCGGCAGAGACGGAAAGCTGGGTTATAATGCAGTTACCAACCCGCGGCTAACGCCACCATGTTCCCTTTCCTTGCCTGATGCTGTTGTTGCGTCGGATAGGCGCCGCGCAGGTGCTGTCCGGCATGCTGATAAGGGGCGATGAAGCTATGCCGCGGCTGGGGACGGCGAGGGGAGGTTGAGGATGGGCGCGAGGCCTTGGCACTTTGCCTTCCGCCAAAAGGTGGCTGTATGACGAAAGGGATCAAAGGAGCGATCAGGCCCAGCGATATCGCTACCTTCAACAACGGGCTGCGCACCGAGCGCCACAGCGGCACGCTGCTGGTATTCACGCCGGCTGTGAAATGGACGGATCTGGGCGTGAAATACGCTGGAGCGCTCGAGCGGATCCTCAAACCGGCCATCAATTACGAAGAGGAGGCGATCCTCGTAGCGCCGGATCGCTTTACGCACCTGATGCTGAAGCTGGAATCATTTCCGGCGCGCATCCCAGTAGTGCTGGGCGAGAAAGAGGCCAGGCGCCGCGCTGACGAGCTGGCCAGCGAGGCAGACAGCAACGCCAGCTAGCCTCTAAGCTTCCGCCAGGCTAAAGCAGTAGCTGCCGGAGCGCTATAATCCGCGAATGATCGACCTGCTGATCGAGCCCTGTGGCCAGCTGCTGACGCTGGCTGGCGGCAACTTAAGCCCGCGCCGGCTCGACGGCATGAGCGATCTCGGGCTCGTGGCACAAGGCGCAGTGGGGTGGGATAGCGCCAGCGGCCTGATCGAGTACAGTGGCCCATCCTCGGGCCTGGACCGCAAGCTGCTGGCTGGGGACTGCAGGATCGTGGACGCTGCCGGCTGCGTAGTTCTGCCCGGCTTCGTGGACAGCCACACGCACCTGGTGTTTGCCGGCAGCCGCGCCGATGAGTTCTATCGCCGCAGCTGCGGTGAGAGCTATGCCGACATCGCGCGCGCGGGCGATGGCATTCTCAGCACCATGCAGGCCACGCGCCAGGCCAGCGAGGATGAGCTGTACGAGCTGGCGCTGAAGCGTCTGCGGCGGCTGTATGCCAACGGCACGACGGCGGTAGAGGTGAAGACTGGCTACGGCCTGAGCGCCGAGGCCGAGACGAAATGCCTGCGTGTGATCCGCCGCCTGCGCGACAGTGCGCCTGGCCTGGTGCTTGCGACGTACTTGGGCGCGCATGCCGTACCACCCGAGTACGCCGGTCACCGCGCCGACTACATCCACGAAGTGGCGCGCCAGATCGCGGTGCTGGCGCACCAGGGGCTGGCGGACTTTATCGACGTGTTCGTTGATCCGCTGGCCTTCTCGCTGGAGGACGCCGAACGCGTTACGCGCGCGGCGGGACACGTAGGTCTGGGCATCAAGCTGCATGCCGACGAGTTCGGTGACGACGGCACGGCCGCGTGGGGGGTGGGGCAGGGCGCGCTGTCGCTCGACCACCTGGGAGGCATCGGCGAGGCGGGCATCGCCGCTTTGGCGGCCAGCAACACAGTGGCCACGCTGCTGCCGGCGACGATGTTCTTCAGCGGCCATGGCAAGTACGCGCCGACGCGGCGGATGATCGACGCCGGCTGTGCCGTGGCGCTGGCGACCGACCTCAACCCCGGGTCCAGCCTGGTCTACAGCATGCTGCTGGTGATGACCTTTGCCGTGCTGGAAATGCAGCTCAGCGCTGAGGAGTGCATCGTCGCCAGTACGATCAACGGCGCGCACGCCCTTGGCCTGGCCGCGAAGGCGGGCAGCCTGGAAGTGGGAAAGCGCGCTGACGTGATCATCGCGGATGTGCCCGACTACCACGAGCTGCCTTACCACGTCGGCTGCAATCTGATCCGCAACGTGTTCATCGGCGGCCGGCGCTTCGGCAGTACTGACATCGCCTAGTAAGAAACTCCGTGGCGGCGGCTTTAGCCGCCGAAAGGTATACATGGCGTATAAACATAGCGGCTGAAGCCACCGCCACAGCGCAGGGTGCTAGGGCTGCGCCCTGATGGCATCCCACAGCAGCACGGCGATGTCATGCACCGGCTTAGCCGCGGTGCCGCTGTCCTTGGAGGCGTCGTCGATCATCGTCATGCAGAACGGGCAGGCCACGGCGATGCTCTCAGCGCCGGTCGCCGTGAGCTGGAGGTAGCGCCAGTGGTTGACGCGCTCGCCCTCGGTCTCCTCCATGAACATCTGGCCACCGCCCGCGCCGCAGCAGTAGCCCTTGTCATGGCTGAACGCAGCTTCCGCGAGGTGCGCGCCAGTAGCGTTTAGCGCATCTTGCAGGACACCGCGCGGTTGGTGGTAGATCTCGTTGTAGCGGCCCAGGTAGCAGCTGTCGTGATAGACGACGGTGTAATAGCGGCCTGCAGCGGCTGGGGCCGGCAGCTGGAGCTTGCCCTGCGCGATGAGCTGGCTGAGCAGCTCGCTGTGGTGCAGCACTGCTTCGAAGTGCACGCTAAATTGCGCGTACTCATGCTTCAGCGTGTTAAAGCAGTGCGGGCAGGCGGTGACCACCTTGCGCGCCTTGGCCTGCTTGAACTGCTCGGCGTTGACCTCGATCAGCGACTGCGCCAGGTACTCGTGCCCGCAGCGCCGCGCCGGATCGCCGCAGCACGTCTCGCTGTCGAGCAGCGCGAAGCTCACGCCGGCTTGCTTAAGCAGCTGCACTAGCGCGCGCGCCGCCGCCTTGTTGCGCTCGTCGAAGCTCGCCATGCAGCCGACGAAGTAGATGTACTCAGCCTCGGGGTTGTCGACCAGCGTGGGCACGTCCAGCCCCTCAGCCCACTCATTGCGCTGGTGCGCGGCGATGCCCCAGGGGTTGCCCTGGCTCTCGAGGCCGCGGAACAGCGGCGTCAGCTCCTTGGGGAAGCGCCCTTCCTGCTCCAGCACGAGGTGCCGCCGCATCTCGACGATCGGCGTGACATGCTCGATGAACAACGGGCAGTGCGTGTCGCAGCCGCCGCAGGTCGTGCAGGCCCACAGCGCCTGATCGGGATGGACCTCGCCGACCAGCGCCGGCGGCTCGGCCACAGCGGTGGACGCGGCTGCGGCGGCCTCGCCAGCCTGCCCAGCAGCTGCAGCTTTGGCCTTCGCCAGGCTTGCCAGTAGCTGCGGCAGGCGGTGGTAGATCTGGTCGCGCGTGCCGGTGATGATTTTCTGCGGGCTGAGCAGCTTGCCGGTCTGGTTGGCCGGGCAGTAGTAGTCGCAGCGCCCGCACTCGGTGCAGGAGTATGAATCCAGCCAGTTGCTCCAGGTGAGCTGCTGGATGCGGCTGACGCCGAACTCCTCGACGCCCTCGTCTTCCAAGTTGACCTTGGGCAGCTCGCCCATCGAGCCCAGGTTGCGCAGGTAGACCTTGAACACCGACGTCAGCACATGGAAATGCTTGGTCAGGGGCAGCAGGTTCAGGAACAGCATGAACGTCAGCAGGTGCAGCCACCACGACACGCCGTGCACGACCTGCGAGACCGTATAACTTGCATGCGAGAACGCCGCGCCAAGAATGCGCTCGACGAACGACAGCGGGTGAGCGCTGAATCTGCCAAGCGCTACGCCGGTGCCGTCGAGCAGCATGCTGGTGATCATCAGCACGCTGATCAGCGCCAGGATCAGCAGGCCCTCGGAACTGAGCTTCAGCCGCTTGGGCTTGATCACCAGCCGGCGCCAGAAGCCATAGCTCACCGCGAGCAGCACGAGCAGCTCAAAGACATCGCGCAGGAAGATGTAGGCGGAATCCAGCACGCTCTCGCGGCCCATCAGCGGCGGGTACCACTCGCCGTGCTGCAGGAAGCCATTCACCAGGAACAGCGCGCCGTTCAGCGCGACCATCACGAAGCCCCAGAAGATGAAGAAGTGCATCAGCCCGGCGGGGAAATCGCCATGCAGCAGGCGCCATTGGCCGGCGACGAACTTGAGCACGCCGGTCACGCGCTCGCCGACGTGCCCGCGGGTGTCGCAGGAGCGCGGCACACGTAGCGCGCGCAGCCGGGCGCTGAGGTTGCAGCTGAAGCAGGCCGCAGCCGTGGCGAACACAATGATGTACAGCACAAGGTGCAACCAGTAGGGCAGCACTTCACTCTCCTGACACGCGGGGATCCTTGCTTCCGGATGAAGCTAGGCGAAAATGGGAATCCGTTCTGCGATGTTCTTCGTCAGCACCGCATTGACGCCGATGCGGCGGTGCTCGGTACGCATCAGTTCGTCACATAAATCAGCTTCCTGGTGCCCAGCCTCGCTGAAGCGCTGCAGCACGTCGTGCGGCGACAGCGCCGACCAGCGCTGCACAAACTGCGATACCGCGGCAACCGCCTTGGGTGCCAGCGGCTTGCCCATCAGTGCCAGCTCTCCCGCCATCTCGCGCGCGAGCGCTTTGTACTGGTCGGGCTGCGTCGCCGGGTCGATGCGCGCGGCTTCCTGTGCCGCCCGCGCCTTGAGCGAGCGGTAGCGCCCCACGTCAGTGCGCCGGCGCACCTCCTCTCCCAGCTCCTCGTCGCTGCACAGACGGAAGGCATGCTTGGCCGCGGAAGGCGCACCACCGGTGGCGAGATCAAAGGCCGCCTGCAGCAGCTGCGCCTGGCACTTCTCGGCGTGCGCAGCCCAGGCAGCCGACCACGCCTCGGGTGCCACTCTGCGCCGGTCAGGCGCCGGCGGCGTAGTAACCACCTGCTCCACAATGCCCATGTTCAGCATCTGGCCGGCGTCGAGCGAATTGCCGGTCTGCCCCATGTAGCGTACGTTCGCCGGATGCGTGCGCAGCACGGCATTGAGCAAGCCATTCCAACCTGGAATGATGCCCAGCGTGACTTCGGAAAACTGGATCCGCGCACGGTTGTCGGCGATGGCCCACTGGGCGAACAGCGGCCACTCGGCGCTGCCGCCGTAGCGGTCGCCGCTGATAATCGATACCGTGCGCATGCGCGCCCAGAGCTGCTTGACGCGCGAGTCCAGGTCCGTGCCGCGGTACAGGTGCGCGCGGATGTGCGCGTAGTCGGGGTCGCCCGCGAACTGCGTGATATCCGCGCCGGCATGCACCGGATCGTAGGCGCCGTAGAACACGCAGAACGCCAGCCCACTGGCAGCCTCGACAGCTTCGACAGCGGCGCTGAGCTCGTTCATGCCATCGGCGTCGATCGCATGCAGCTTGCGCGGCTCGGGGTTGGCGTAGTAGACCAGCGCGCCCTGCCGGCCGTTGTGGGTGATCAGCTCTGCGCGGGCGTAGCCGTAGTCGCCACGGTACAGCACGTCAGCCACGGTATTCGCCTCCTTCATCTGTTGGATTGAGGCGCAGCTGCACGGGGGCCGGGCGGCCCGCCGCGCGCATTAGCCTACGGTTCGTATCCTCGTTCATTATCGCACGAATGCGCGGCGTAGTGTGCGCCCCGCCGTGCTGCGTGCCAGTCGCGCCGTTGCGCAAGGCAGCTCAGCCAGCCTGGCGTATCGCGTATGATACGTGAGTGGATGAGCGATGGCAGCGGCTGCTGGATGAGCATGGCGTGTGGCTGCGCAGCGTGCGCTGGGTCAGCGCGGGAGAGTACGCACTGTGCTGGCTCGTCCCGGTTTGCAGCCTGCTGGCGGGGGCGGCAGGATGGCATGTTTCAGGCTGGAGAACTAGCCTTGCTGCAGGTGCGGGGCATCTGCTGCTGGGGCTGGACGCCGCGATCGCCGTGTCCCGCCGCGGCGCATGGATGGCGCTGGCATTCGTCGCGCTCTCGGCGCTGAACTACGCGCTGTCCATCACGCAGGTGGCAGCGGCATCGCCAAGTGCCCAGGGCATGCACTACGTTGCCGTCGCGATCCTCGCGGCTGGCATGCTGCTCGCCGGCTTGAGCTTAACCTCGCTTCGCTCGCAGGGGCGCCGCTGGCACGCGCTGCTTAAGGCGAGCACTCGCGACGATTTCCGCTGGGCACTGACCACGGCGCCGCTGCTGTTCCGCTGGCGGGTCACCGCGCGGCTTAATGCTGATGGCGCTAAGCCGCCGCTTGCAGGCAAGTAGCTGCTCACCCAATCGCGCACGCTTCGCTATGCTGGTTTGACACGACTTCAGCCGCACGATAGACTCTTTCTGCGGGGTGGAGCGGCTGGTAGCTCGTCGGGCTCATAACCCGAAGGTCGTGGGTTCAAATCCCACCCCCGCAATGCCGCTTCCATGTGCTGGCGTTAACCTGGGAAGCAACGCCAAGTACGTGTTGGCCATCTCCCCCACTTGACTCGCGTGCCTATCTGCACGTATATGCAGGAGCGTTCATCAGCGTAACAGATCGTGTATGGCAATGACTGCCATTGCTCGCGGACTTGCGGCAGGACAGGGTGGCTATCCGCCTGGCGGTGGGCCTGGGAAAGCGCCAGGATCGGCTTTAGCGACGTGGAACGCGGCCCAGCCGTCACCCCTGTCAAACGCCATTACCTGCACCAGGTCACCAGGCGAGAACGCGCTGCGGCCATAAGCATCGGAGCCTTCCACGATCCACATCGTTGTGTTGTCGTAGAAGAAAGTCACCTCACGCTCAGAAAGGTCACTGATGGCAAAGCTGTCCAACCCGATCCACAGCAGCACGCCACTAAAGAACTGACCGCCGCCGGGATCGCCCTGCGCCGTCGCCACGCCGGTTTCTTCACCCAGCAGATCGCGCGGCATCCCGGCGCTCAGCCCGTAGTACTTGTAGCGGTACTGCTGCCCCACAGCGACTTCGTAGTCGATGAAGCTGGTGGGGCCGGCGGCGGGAAACTCCAGCGGCATGCCGGACATTCCGTAGCCGAAACCGGGGTAGTACTCGTAGCGCTCGATGAGGTAGCTGGTGTAACCCACCAGCGGCACCCAGCTGACTTCGATCTGCCAGGGCTGGTCATCGCTGGCGGTCAGCTGGCCATTGCTGGCATCGTTGTGCTGCAGCCGCTCCGCATGCCCCACCCAGAACACTGGCGGCATGCCGCCGCTGGGATCGCTCAAGCGCAGCAGATCCAGCGAGAGATGGTCGCCGGGGCTCCAGCTGTTGGGATTGAGCGCTTCAGCAAACGCCGTATCCTCGGTGGTGAACAGCGGGGTCTCAGCCAGAGGCGCGGGTTCGGTGCCAGAGATGAGCTCGATGTTGGTCAGGGAAATGGAATGCATCTGCGCGTCGTACCACAACAGGTCACCCTGCACTACCAGAGGCTCGGGCTGGGCGGGGTACTGCTCGTTGTCCACGGCTTGCTCGATACGCTGGTTGCTTACCTGGTCGCGGTCGTCGTCCAGGAATTGCGCCTCATCGCTGAAGGCGCCGTTGCCGTCGGCATCGCCACTCAGTACGCCATCGACATAGCTGAGGCGCGAGTTGCAGACGATCTCCGGCTGGCCGGTCACGGTGGTTCGCGTGGTCAGGTAGACGTAGTAGCCGCCCGCTGGATTCACAGCCACGTTGACCTCAGCGGAGATGACCGCCGTGCTGGCATTATCGGGCAGCATGAACGGTACGGCGGTGATCTGCAGGCCCGCGGCGTCGTCGGCGGCCTGGGATTCATGCAGCGCAGACGATGTACGTATGGCACCCGTGGCGAGGTCTACGGCAGGCAGGTAGCGGATGTCTAGCAGCAGCTGCTTGGCGCGCGGCAGCGCCGTGTACGCCGAGTTGGCCAGCGTGGCGACGGTGGGCTTGGCAAGGGTGGGGCGGCCGATGATCTCAGTAGGATCGATGACGCGCGTGCTCCATTTCACCACCAGGTCATCGCCAGAAGCATCGTCGAGCAGGTCGAGAAGATCAATGCCGGTGATGTTGACGCTTACAGACAGGTCTGCCAAATATGGATTGGCAACGCCGGTTGCGCCCTCAGCGCCTTCCGGACCGACAGCCGCGACGGCCCACGTATCGGTCGTCAGCCCTCCCATCTCGACGCTGTAGCGTGGCGGCAGACCGGCGCGCGCAGCCGCCTGCGCGATCGGCACGGTTGCGATGCTGCCCGCCGCAGGCGAGATCAGCTCGCCGTTGCGCCGCACGTTGTAGCCAGCTAGGCTGGCGCCGTAATGCTCCAGGATCGTGCCGATGTCATCAGCCTCTACCGAGCCGTCGCCCTGGCCGTCCACCCAGTACGCCGTCGTCTCCTCGGACGCTGGATTAAGACGGTCGACGCTCTCGCCGTACTGCTCAGCCACGGCACGCATGTCGGCAAGGTCGACATTGCCATCAAAGTTGTAGTCACCCGCGTTGTGCTGAGTCCAGCTCAGGCTGACGCGGCCAGCACTTGCCGGTACGACCCGCAGATCGTCGACGGTATTCTCTTCGCCCGTCGGCACGCTGTTGGCTTCGTGCGAAGTGCCGGTAAGCGCGGCGAAAAAGGTCAGGCGGTTGCCGCTGTAAGTCGCAAGCGGAACCGCGCCGATCTCCACGCCATGCTCCGTGGGAACAGCAAGCGTCAGTACGGCCGGCTTTTCAGCCTGGACATCGTCACCAACCCAGGCGAACTTTTCCGGCGAGACGCCCTCAGGCAAGCCAATGTGGATGAACTGGCCGCTGGCGGCCAGGCCGCTGAAGCTGACGATGAGCTTGTCGCCGCTGCTTGAATAGCTGATGCCAGAAGCTGTAGAGCTATACAGCGGCTGCATCGTCAGCGCAACAGGCTTCTGCTGTCCAGGCTGTTCGTTGTCATCCGGCAGCGTCCGGCTGCTCGCGCCGCAGCCGGCGCTAACCACCAGCGCTGCTGCGATCAGTAGTCCTCGATACCACCCATATTTCGTCATCGGTAGAGATCCTCGTACCCGGCGGAAAGACCGCTAAGCAACTCAGGCTGGTCAATGCAGTCAGCGATCACGCTGCACAGGATATTTACCCCGACTTCGATATCCTGAGGAAGGTTCCGCGCAAAACTTAATCTCAGCGCCGGCGCGTCACGCCGCTCAGGCATCATAAACGCCGCCGGGCTGAAATCGACGCCCGCCTGGCGCGCCAGGGTGAGCAGCGCCAGCGAGCTCATACCCTCGGGCAGCTCAATCCAGACGCTCAGGCCGCCCTGCGGCACGCGGAAGCGGCATGCCGCAGGCAGATGCCCGGCTAGCGCGTTGCACATCAGGTCGCGGCGATGCCTGTACTCTTTGCGCAGCTTGCGGATATGCCGGTCGAAGTGCCCCTTCTGGATGAAGTCATACAACAGCGCCTGCAGGAAGAAGCTGTCGCTGCAGTCAGCAGCCGACTTTGCCCTTACTAGCATGAAGCTGATCGCCGCCGGGCACGTAATCCAGCCGATGCGCAGGCCCGGCAGGAAGCACTTGCTGTAGGAGCCAGTGTGGATCACATAACCGCCGCGGTCCAGTGCCTTGAGCGGCGGGATGTCCGATCCTTCATAGCGCAGCAAGCGGCCCCAGTCATCCTCGATCACCGGGATCCGATGTTGCATCGACAGGCGCAGCAGATGCTCGCGCCGCTCCTGGCTCATCGTTACGCCAGTCGGGTTGTGAAACGTCGGCGTGGTGATGATGGCCTGCGCTTCACCGCGAGTGAGCACTCCCGCCAGAAACTCTGTATCCATGCCCTGCCCGTCAATCGGCACAGGTACAAAGTCAATGCGCTTGGCAATCAGCAGGTTCAGCAAATTGGAGTAGCTGGGCGATTCGATGGCAACTTTCTGGCCGGGTTGCAGGATGAAGTCGAGCAGCAGCGAAACCGCGCGCTGGAAGCCGCCGGTGAGAATGATGTCGTTCTCGCCCTCCGCCATCGGCACGCCGGCAAGCGCCATCTCCTTCTCGAGGTGCTCGACGAGTGGCTGGTAGCCCTGCGGGTTGCCGATATCAAAGAAAAACTCGCGTGGGTACCATAGCATGTTGGTGGCGACTTGCTTGATCCGATCAAATGGGAACAACGCTGGGTCAGGATATGCCTGCGTGAACCGAATCATTTCGCCGCTGCGTTTGGAGAGCGGCATCCTGAAGAAGTCGGTTCTGAAGTAGTACGGCTCCCAGCGCATCGGCGGGAACTCGCCAAGGTCCGGCATCATTTCCTGGCGCCGGCTGAGGTCTACTCCCATCACCAACTCTGGGTTCTCACAGACAAACGTGCCGCTGCCGCGCCGCGTCTCGATGATACGCTCGGCGGCTAGCTCGTCGTATGCCAGCGCAGCGGTGTTCTTGGAGATCCCGAGACTCAGCGCCAATTGGCGCACGCTGGGGATGCGTGAGCCCGCTTCAAGCAGCCCGCTTTGCACCAACTCGACGATCTGGCGGCGGATCTGCTCGTACACCGGCTCTTCCGACCGCTTGTCGATACTGAGGTTCATGACTTTCGGAATATTAACACAAATGTACCAGTTGACCTGGGACACTATGACCTGATATCAGCTGGCACACTGGGACACTAAGGAAAACAGCTACTGAAGCTGAGCCAGTTGTATTGCGGCGACATATCCCACTAGTAGCCTCGATTAGCCTTGTACATGCCGTAAGCAGGGCAAGTGTCCCAGCGAAATTGAGTATGCTGTGTCCCTTGTGACGCTGGCAATGGGCAGGTACACTTCAGCCGTCATATTGGAGGTGTTTCAATGCACAGACGGTTTTCCATTAAAGGACGGAACACGCTGGCAGTGCTAGTAGCGCTGCTATCCATCCTCTTCCTCGCAGCCTGCGGCGGTGCGAGCACGAGAATTACGCCAGCTGCGGGCGGAACTGACGCGTCGGACAGCGCGAAGGTGGATTCGCGGGCACTGGCTCTTGGAGTGGCAATCCCAGCGCTGCCCGCGGACCTGGGCGTAGCGGCAGACCGCAGTGCCAGCTCTGCCGGGAGCTTTGAGTTCACCGGCACAGGCGATGCGCTGCTGAATTACTCTGGTGGCACGATCGACGGCGACAACCTGATTCTCACCAGTTCTGCCGATGAAGAAGCCTGGGCGATGTATCGCGCTGGAGGTCTGGATGGACTGTGGGTAACCACCTTCGGCCTGCTCACGATACCGGGTGATCTCGATACCACGTACTACGTGGCGCTTGGAGACTTTACTAAGCAGACCTGGGACTGGAACATCACCACGAAGCTGCCGGAGGTGGACTACGACCTGCATGACAACAACATGCGCCTGGTGAGTTCGCTGGGCTACATGTACTGGGTCGTTGCTGTGCCGGCAGGCGGCAAGAGCGTCACGGTGCAGCTGGCCAAGATCATTGCCGAGGAGCAGCCCGTCCCGAATCCCTGGCGGCCGGGAGGCGGCAACCTCATCTTTGCCAGCCAGGGCATACCGGGTGTCATCCATGTTGAGTGGGGCGCGATCGACGGCGCCACCGGCTACGAGCTGTACCGGCGCCTGGCTGCCTTCGATCCCATGCTCGGCAGGGATCCAGGCGGCGATCCAGCGCAGGAAGGCGACTTCGAGCTGCTGGCCACGCTCGGCGACAACTTCTACGAGGATGCCGATGTCGTTGCTTTCCAGCCCTACGAGTACAAGGTACGGGCGATCAACAAACAGAAATACGGCGATTACAGCGAGATTGCATGGGGATGGGCCGGGCCCGCTGATGGTGGAGGAGGCCAGCCGCCGGACATCGGTGACGCATCAGCGCCAGGTGAAATCACCGCTTACGCGGAGGATTCGCTGACGCTGAATGCGTTCTGGCCAGATCCGAATGCGCAGATGAAGGAACTGACCTTCGTGCTGAACGCTGATACTGTCTACCTGGACGAGACCGGCCAGTCCGTTGGCTGGGACTACTTCGCCGTCGGCGATCACGTGTTCGTGCAGGCCATGTTCGGAGAGAATGAAGAGCGCATCGCTCTGGCGGTCATGGCAGACCGCTGCGACGGTGGAGGCAATCCTCCCCCGCCGCCGGACAACCCGCCGTTCGTCGGTACGATCACTCAGCTTGACGATACGACCATCAGCATCCTGGATCCGCGGATTGGCGAGGAGCCCATCATCTTCGGCTGGGGTGCGGATACGGCATGGGTGCTGGCTGACGGCACGCCGGGGAGCTACGCGGACTTTGCTGTGGGGGACTTCGTGATGATCCTGCCCAGCGAAAACTCCGATACGCCGTACGCAGTGCTCGTGCAGATGATCGGCGATGGCGGCCCAGGCGGTGACCCGCCCGGCAACAAATAGTAGTAGCTGCGAGCCGCGGCATGGCAGCGGCTTAGCAGTGCACTTCTGCTGCATAGCCTGGCAGCAGAAGCGAGATTACCGAATCAGCAACCTCAGGCAGGTTGGGCGGCCTTGCGCTGGAGACAGCGAGGGCCGCCTTTTTTGTATCACCAATGCTGCGAAACAACGGGCGCAGCGACGAGATGAGCGCGTGAAGGGCAACATGAGAAGCAAGTGGCACCTGCATGAGAGTAGGGGAAGGGAGGCAGCCCACCCGGTAGCTACGGGCCGCCCCCCAAGCCTACAAGTGCAAACTGGTGCAGATATCAAGTTTGGTGGCGGCGTCCTGCCGGAGACTCCGCCGTGGCCCCCGCAGATTGAACGGAGGCTTTCATGCTGCCAACAGAGTACCCCGCCAGCAAGCCGTTGCCAATGAACACTTGGAGTACACTTTGAGGTGAACACTTTGCCATGGTTCTTTGGTAACTCAGGTTGTTGGCAGAAAGCGCGCGTGATATAGGGGACTCAGGAGAACCTCGAAAGCCACGCTGGTAATTGGGAAGCTAGTAAAGAGTTACCTGATTTACACTACAAACTGTTCCTTGTGTATACCAGACCGTGATGGAATAATCTGTACGGCCGATGAATCTCAAGATCGACAAACATATCGCCGAGCCCGTGTACGAGCAAATTCGGCGGCAGATCGCCGAGCTCGTGCGCGACGGCCTGCTGGCGGCGGGGGAAAAGATCCCCAGCGTGCGCGAGCTGGCGCGGGCGCTGGGCGTGTCGGTGAAGACGGTCTACACGGCGTACGAGGAGCTGGCGGCGGAGAATATCATCGAAAGCCGTCACGGCAGTGGC
>Ga0315276_10001215_pt1 | contig 22985 bp, 21 predicted proteins | sample YL17G05_0_MG_FD_204542 | JGI IMG/M metagenome (GOLD analysis project Ga0315276, IMG submission 204542) | Sediment microbial communities from Yellowstone Lake, YNP, Wyoming, USA - YL17G05_0 | ecosystem: Environmental > Aquatic > Freshwater > Lake > Sediment | place: USA: Wyoming | collected... | reverse complement strand
ATCCGGACGAAGCGGAGTTGACCAGGACCCGCAAGCTGCGCCGCGAGTTCATGGAAATGCGCTATAAACCCGTCATAGATGCGATATACGGCGGTAAAGAGACACTGAACGTTGACGCCTCGGTTACTTACCGTGACGGGAGAACCGGCACTGTATCAACAATAATCATGATCCGCGATATTTAGAGTGAAGGAAAATGGATACATTAATTCAAAATAGCATGACCGGTATCGCCATTGGCATGGTTTACGCGCTGATTGCGCTTGGTTTTGCGCTTATCTGGAAATCCAGCCGGGTGGCTAACCTGGCCCTGGGCCAACTGGTACTGATATCGTCCTGGTTCACCTATGGCATGCTTATGCAACTCAAGTTTCCCTTCTGGTTCGGGATGATCATGACTGTTGCGTTCGCAGTGCTACTCGGCTGGCTTATTGAGCGGTTGGCCCTGCGGCCGCTGATCGGTCAGCCGATATTGTCGCTCATAGCAGTTACATTGGGACTTGCCTATTTTCTTGAAGGTCTGACCGCGTTTATCTGGCCCCAGGGTCAGGGATATTTACCCAGGGTATTCCCCCAGGAATCAATTAAAATCGGCCCTGCAACGATTCAGCAGGAATTACTCTGGGGCGCCGTTATTTCACTGATCCTGTTTATATTGCTTTCTCTTTTCTTTAAATACCACAAAATGGGCATTGCCATGCGCGCGACGGCTGATGACCAGCTGGCTGTCCAGGCATGCGCCGTCCCGGTGACCAGGATTTTTTCTATGTCATGGATCTTTGCCTGTATCGTAGCTGCTGTCGGCGGCATATTAATTTCAAGTATAGCAGCCATTAATTACGGGCTGGTTGAAACCGGGTTTAAATCATTTTCGGTTGTTATTCTCGGAGGTATGGAGTCATTCCTGGGTTGCATCGTCGCCGGTCCTATTATCGGACTTTGTGAGACATTTGGAGGTTCTTTACTCGGGTCCAGTGTTAAAGAATTGATCCCCTTCCTGATAATAATGATCGTTATTATGTTCAAGCCTTTTGGCTTATTCGGGGAAGAGAGAATTGAAAGGATATAGCATATGAGCCTTCCCTGCGGTACGAGAAATTACTCCTATAACACGGATATGGCTATTATCCGTACAAAAACCCAGTGGGTTTTATTCTCCCTGTTTCTACTAGCGCTTTTCACTATGCCCTTCTACTTACCATCGTCGTGGTTCGATATCGTCAATTCCATCGGTATTCTTCTGGTCGCTATAATCGGTCTTAATATCTTGATGGGTTATTGCGGTCAGTTGTCGTTGGGGCACGCCGGGTTCATGGCTGTGGGGGCTTTTACAACAGCTATTTTTACCAACAGCCTGCACCTGCCCTATTTAGCATCGTTTCTCTGCTCCGGGTTATCCGCAGGATTGATCGGATTGATATTTGGCATCCCTTCATTGAGAGTCAAGGGCTTTTACCTGGCTATTTCAACAATCGCGGCACAATTCATAATAATCTGGGTGCTGAAAAACTGGACGGATGTTACGCATGGCGCCAACGGGCTTAACGTTTCGCAGGCGTCAATAGGAAACTTTGTCTTTGACAGCGAGGCAAAGCAGTATTATCTCATATTTTCAATTGCGTCTTTGAGTGTTTTATTTGCAACAAATCTGGCCAGGAGCCGTATCGGCCGCGCTTTTATTGCCATCAGGGATAACGACCTGGCTGCAGAAGTGATGGGCATCAATGTTTTTAATTACAAGCTGCTGGGTTTCTTCCTGGGCTGTTTTTTTGCCGGGTTGGCAGGCTCGCTATACGCCCAATACAAAGGCCATATATCTTACGAGGATTTCACGTTTCAGCAATCGATCTTATACATCGGTATGCTTATAATCGGAGGACTTGGCAGCTCGTTAGGACCTATCCTGGGTACAGTGATCATAGAATCCCTGCAAAAAGGGCTCACTTACTGGGTCGCGCCATGGCTGGAGCAAACTATAACCTTCCTTCCCACAGGCTTTTCCTCGGGTCTTAATTTGATGGTCTTCGGGTTGGCTTTCATCTTGATCCTTATATTTGAACCGAGGGGACTGGCACATCTATGGTCTTTATTCAAAGGATCTTACCGGCTATGGCCGTTTTCTTACTGATTACCGATGAACAAAGGTATTCTGATATAATGACTTTCCTTTTAATAAAAAGTGAGGTGGTTTAAATGAAGAAGGCTCCGTTCGCAGTGGTAATTACGTTATTATTGGTGTTTAGCTTTATCTTTACTAATGTACTGGCATGTAGCAATCAAACGCCAACCCCAAAGAAACCCTTGAAGGTAGGTTTCAGCATCCCTCTAACCGGGCGGGCAGCCGAGAAGGGCGCCCCCATCGGGCAGGGCCAACTCGACGCTATGAAATATATTAACGATGAGCTCGGCGGCGTGGACGGTAACAAAATCGAAGTCGCCTGGTATGATACAAATTACGATGCCCCAAAAGCCACTGCCATTGTCAAGAAACTCATGGAAGACGGCTGCCTGTTTTTTACTGTGGTAGCTTCCGCAGATATGAGCGCTTCCAAGGAAATTGCCAACAGGGCGGGTTTCCCCGGTATGGTATGCTTCAGTTCCCCATCACTTACGCATCCCCCCCAGCACATCTATGCTCAACTCCCGGATTATGGCGATGACTGGGCGGCATTCTCGCGCTACTATTTGAAAAATATCTGGAAAGGCCCGGGCAAGCCCAAAATGGCGCTGGAACTTCTGAGTAATTCTACGGGTTATGGCGTCAGGGATGCTGCCAGGGCTGCTGCCGATGAGTTGGGCATCGAGATTATTGCGGTCGAAGAACATTCGGCAACCACCATATCTGAAACCGATGCGCTGACCCGGATCAAGGCCAAAAACCCCGATATCCTCTTCATCTCCAGCACACCGGCGCCCACAGCCATATTGTTGAAAAATGCCAGCGACTTAAAAATGATACCAGGTTTAACGGTAGCCTGTGCGCACGCAAGCTTCACCAAGGCGCTGATCGATTCGGCAGGGAAAGATGTGTGCCAGGACGTCTACGGGGTCTATCCCACCGTAAACTGGGGAGACAATGTGCCCGGCATGGCCAAGATGGTTGAATACGGCAAAGCCAGGCATCCGGAATATACCGGCAACAATGATTACATGATAGGTTGGGCTTCGAGCCTGATCAATGCTGAAATAATTAAACAGGCTTTGAAAACTTCCAGCGTCGATGCCCTGGCGAAAGGAGACGCAACAGCCTGGCAGCTCGTGGAGAAAAACGGTTTCCTGAATGTGAAGGGCTATGATGTAGGCGGGCTGCATGGTCCTGTTGATTTCTCAGATCCGGTTGATAAGCGGGGATCAAAATCAGTCAAGATTTTCCAGATTAAGAGCGGGCAAATGGTTGCCCTGACCACCGATTGGGTCGACGCACCCAATATTAAATACGAAACCCTTGATTGGTTCGGGAAATAGAACACTGTACAAAGTCTAATATGCTGAAGCTAAATAACATCGAGGTTTCATACCTCAATGTTGTAAAGGTACTGCATGGTATCTCAGTATCCGTTGATGACGGAGCCGTAGTAGCCGTCCTGGGTGCCAACGGGGCTGGAAAAACGACCACATTGAAAGCCATTTCCGGCCTACTCAGAATCGAAGAAGGCGAGATCAATGATGGCACCATTGAGTGGGACGGCGAGCGGATTGATAGAAAGAATGCCGTTGAAATCGGCAAACTTGGCATTGTACAGGCGCTGGAAGGAAGGCGTGTTTTCGGACACCTGGCTGCCGAGGAGAACCTCATGGTCGGGGCCTTCAGCCGGACTCACTCCAAAGACGTAAAATCAGACCTGAACATGGTCTATCAGTACTTTCCGCGCCTTGAGAGTTTGAAGAATAGCGTTGCCGGCTACCTTTCCGGCGGGGAACAGCAAATGCTGGTCATAGGCCGTGCGATGATGGCCGCGCCCAAATTGATGATGCTGGATGAACCCTCCCTCGGCCTGGCGCCCATGGTAGTTCAGCAGATATACGAAATTATCCAGAGGTTTAACCTGGATCGCGGGACGTCCATTCTACTGGTAGAGCAAAATGTCCGTGTGGCGCTGGACACGGCGCACTACGGTTATGTCATGGAGAACGGCCGCGTCGTCCTCGACGGCTCGGCCGATTACCTGAAGGGGCGGGAGGATGTGAAAGAATTCTATATGGGGATCTCAGCAACCGGGGCCAAGAAAAGCTTCAAGGATATCAAGCACTATAAGCGCCGCAAACGCTGGCTGTGATCAATCATTACCCGCCCTAACCTGTCATTGCAAGGCCGCCTCCCCCTTCATCTTCATTGCGAACCCTAAGGGCGCAGCAATCCTCGTACCCCGTCATTGCGGAACACCTCCCCCTTCATCGTCATTGCGAGGCCGCCGCAGCGGCCGCGGCAATCTAAAAGCCGGTGATAGATCGCCGCGCTTCGCTCGCGATGACGAGTAAAGATATTTGTATTACCCTTCTCCCAGGTATGCGGCAATTACCCCGGGATTAGCGGCTATCTCCGCGGGCGTGCCTTCCGCGATCTTGCGCCCGAAATCCAGGACAATGATCCTGTCGGCCAGGTCCATCACCACCCCCATGTCATGTTCGATGAGCACGATGGAGTCGACCCCGTCCCTCAATACCGGGGTAGCCGGATAGGTTTCGCCCTGGCCCTCAAAGATATCATAGATGAAACGGGCGACGTCCTCTTTTTCTTCCACGTTCATCCCGGCCATGGGCTCATCGAGCAGCAGCATGCGGGGTTCCAGCGCCAGCGCCCTGCCGAGTTCAACCCTCTTCCTCAGACCGTAGGGCAGTGAACCTACGATGCTCTTCCTGATATGCTCGATCTCCAGAAAATCGATGATATCCTCCACCGTTTTCCTATGTTGGATCTCCTCCCGGTGGGCCGGGCCGAAATACAGGAAGGTGCTCAATATATTCTGTTTCATGAGGATGTGGCGTGCGGCCAGGATATTGTCGAGCGAGGACAGACCGGAATACAGCTCGATATTTTGAAATGTACGCGCTATGCCCAGCCGCGCGATCTTGTCGGACCGTATCCCGTTGATTTTCTGACCCCTGAACCTGATCTCACCTTTCTGCGGCTTGTAGAAGCCGTTGATACAGTTGAGCAGGCAGGTTTTTCCTGCCCCGTTGGGGCCGATGATGGCCAGGATCTCGTTCCTGTAGATATCCAGGTTGATGTCCGTAAGGGCCCTGACGCCGCCGAACCACAAGGACAGGTCCCTGATGCTTAATATGGTTTCTTTATCAGTCATGATCAATAATACAGGCCGGGCAAACCGTTTTTACATACGGAATGCCAGGCACGTATATTACCATTAAAGGCACCTCGTTTGAAAGTCCGCGGTGTATTCACCGGAAATAGTCTCAGGGAAGATACCCTGCCCGCTGCATTATCAGACTAAAGGTTTTCGGGCCTGGTGGCATTGGTCAGAAGACCAACTTCATAAGCCTGCTTTTCAAGCTCTTCCCTGAAGTCGGGGTGCGCAATGGATATCATCGCCTTTACCCTGTCCGGAACGGACCTCATGTAAAGGTCTGCAACACCGAATTCCGTCACTATATACATGACATCCTGCCTCGGTGTTGTAATCACGGTGCCGGGCGTCATGTTAAGCACTATTCTCGAAGTGAGTGTCCCGTCTTTTTTCGTTGATGTGGCCTTCAGCGCCATGAACGACTTGCCGCCCCTGGAAGCCGCCGCGCCCCTGACAAAATCAAGCTGTCCCCCCGTGGCGCTGTACGGCGTATGGCCTATCGTCTCGGACGCAACCTGTCCGGTCAGGTCAACCGTGAGCGCGGCGTTAATGGAACAGAGGTTGTCATTCTGCTTGATGACATCAAGGTGGTTCGCCGTGGCAATCGGCATGGCCAGTATGGCGGGATTATTGTCGACAAAATCAAACAGCTTCTTGGTTCCTATGATCAGGCCGCCGACGGCGATTTTGCCCGGGTAAAGGGTCTTTTTCTTTCCTGTTATGACGCCCAGCTCTGCAAGCTCCGCAATGGCGTCGCTCAATATCTCCGCATGGACGCCGAGGTCCTTTTTCTCGTGAAGGAAGTAGGCCACGGCATTGGGTATGCCGCCTATGCCGAGCTGTATGGTCGCCCCGTCGGGAATGTGCTGGGCGATGTTTTCACCGATCTTCTTTTCGACGTCGGTTATCTTGATCTCCGGTATCGGGGTAAGATCATGGTCTGCTTCAACAATCATGTCCACTTCGTCGACCCTGACGAGGTTCTCTATGCCATGTATCCAGGGGACCTTTGAGTTGACCTGCACTATAACCTTCTTGCATTTGTTTATGGCATACCTTCCGTAAACCACCCCGCAGGGGCCGAGGTTCATGTAGCCGCGGGCATCAGGCGGTGTGACCTCCAGCATGGCGACATCGGATACCCCCTGCCGGTCCAGGGCGATCGAACTTTTTGACAGGTGCATGGGGAAGGGCACCACGTTTCCCAGGGGGTGGAACATCCGCTCGGCCGGACCGAAATAGCCGCTGTAATAGGTTATGTGGCCGGCATAATCCCCATTCAGGAATGCAAACGGGTAGGTCATAAGGTTGCTTGCGAGTTTCACTTTGTGAAGCTCTTCCTTCCTGGCGGCCAGCGCATTGAGGATGTCAATGGGCATGCTGTTGACGGGTGAGAGCAGTACCCAGTCCCCGGATTTGATCGTAGCTGCAGCCTCTGCGGCAGTAACCAGTTTGCTCTTATATTCTGCTTTCCAATCGGTTATTGTAGTCATATCGTTATTCTCCTTAAGGGTGTTATTATGAATTAATCCGGGATTTCGCACATCGCTCAAAATACCGATTATGGATAGTGATAAAATATTACGCAAATGGAGCACTTGACAACGTGGTGCATTGAAAACCCGTTCTCGATCATTATGGCGTTTCTGATTATTGCGATGATCGGGGTAATGATATGGAGGAGCCGTATTCCGCGGTCGAAGGCCGGTGGTGGAGCATCGTCCAAAAGTGAATTCAATGTCATTACTGGCGTCACACTGATATTGATCATTGCCGCATCGGTTATCGCCCTGCAGCAGCAAAATTTTGCATTGTTAATTGAAATCGGGATCGCAGTGCTTGTCTATGCTTTTCTCATGGGATGGATTTCAAGGGGGCGGGGCGGGCGGGGCGGCCGCGGTGGAGGGTGATCATACATTCCGGAAACTGTCAATAAAACAACCGGGCGCGGCGTCATATAGTGAGTGTATTCGGGTCTCCGTTAACTGGGGATGCTGTATTTTCCATCACCAGGCGCTGTTGACAACCGTGGGCACCCAATTATAATTGTGGCGTCCGTCACGGGCAGGCCTGCAAAGCAGTAAAGAGGAAAGGAGGAACACATGCGGAAGTTCGTTTTCTGGACAGGTATCTACGATATCGTCATGGCGAGCACCATCTCCTGCCCCTGGGTAGTAAAGATGCTGGGGGTACCGCTGCCCGAGTCCTATTTCTGGCTATGGTTCGCGGCGGCACTGGTGATATACCTTGGCGTCGTGCTCGTGATTTCTTCAAGGAACATGAAGGCGCGCGCGCCGGTCATCTACTGGGAAGGGATACTGCGGTTGATTGGTTTCCTCCTGATGGCCGGTTTCGGCATATTCGGCGGCCTGGGCCCCGCGGTTACACTTCTCGGCGTAGTGGACTTTATCATCGGCCTGGTTTATCTGGTCGGCCTGCCGAAGGCACTGAACACCACGCCTATGAATATACTACTTGACCGGTAACTGCATTTTGGCAATAACAACCAATACCGTGCTCAGACATCTGCTTCGGCAAAATTGACGTAGTAACATACGTCACCATAAACCAAGAGTGGAAACAGTCAAGAAAACATTTGACCCATGACTTTAAGGTGACAGCTAATCGGTCAGTGTAGAACCGCCAGCTTTCTTGCCCTTCACCGCCGCCATCTTCTGCTCGATGCGCTTATCTTCGTCGGTGGTTTTGTAAGATTCCAAGAAGTTGCTCCTGAACTGTGGGAAGGTGTTTTCCGCTATGGCCGCCCGGGCATATTCAATCAACTTCTGCATGAAGAAGAGGTTGTGAATGGTGGCAAGCCTGTATCCCAATAGCTCTTCGCTCCTGAAAAGGTGGTGCAGGTAGGCGGCGGAATAGTTACCGCACGTATAGCACCCGCAGCCGAGCTCGACCGGGCCCATGTCCTCCTTGAAATCGGCACGCCTGATGTTCTTCCTGCCGACGCGGGTATACAGGGCGCCGTTGCGTGCCACGCGCGTCGGCAGCGCGCTGTCGAATATATCGATGCCCCTTGAGATGCCTTCGACGATGTCCTCGGGCGAACCCACTCCCATCAGGTAGCGCGGCCGATCCGAAGGCATGCAGGGCACGGTCGCCCCAACCGTCTCCCACATGGCCGCCTTGGACTCGCCCAGGCTTAAGCCGCCGATGGCGTTGCCGGGGAAATCCAGTGAGGTTATCTGCTCCGCCGCCTGCCTGCGCAAGTCGGGGTACGTGCCGCCCTGGATGATGCCGAAGAGAAGCTGTCCGGTGGGACGATGGGCTTCACGGCAGCGCTTTGCCCACCTGAAGGTGGACTGCATGGCCTTCTCCTGCTTATCCCTGGCGGCTGTGCTCCCGGGGCATACGTCCAGTGCCATGATGATGTCGGCCCCCAGCTCCTCCTGCATGGCCGTGGACGTCTCGGGCGTGATGCTGTGCTCGCTGCCATCGATGTGCGAGCGGAAGACCACACCCTCCTCCGTCAGCTTGCGGAAGGAAGACAGGCTGAACACCTGGTAGCCGCCGCTGTCTGTGAGTATGGGGCCGTCCCAGCGCATGAAGCGGTGCAGGCCGCCGGCCTTCTTTATAACATCTATACCGGGCCGGAGGTACAGGTGGTAGGCGTTGCAGAGCAGCATCTTTATGCCGATGCGCTCCATGTCAGGGGTGTCCAGGCTCTTGACCGTGGCCTGGGTGCCGACAGGTAAAAAGATGGGTGTGGTGACTTTCCCGTGCAGGAGCGCCAGTTCTGCCGCCCTCGCACCGGTCTGCTCGCAGTAATGCATGATCTTGAACCGGCTGTCAGGCATAGGCGCTACGGGTTAATCCGCTTCCCCTCCCAGTAGCCGACATACTTTGCCAGGGCGCGTACGGCCTCCGCCGTGGTATCAAAGGCCGGTACCCTTGCCGCGGCAAGCTTCGTCCTCTGCTCGCTGATGGTCTTCCAGCGGATATTTTGCAGGTCATCGTACCCAGGCCTCGCACCGCTGAGCACCGCGACTACGGGCTTTTTCTTCTGTTTGTGGATGTCGATGATGCTGTCCACGTCCATCCTGACAATGGCCGTCCACCACTCGTCATCCAGGGGATTGTCGTCGGACAAATTCATTACCAGGCAGTCAAAATCGGGGTTTTCGGTCATCAGTTGCCTGACCTGCCCGGCCTTGTGGGCCTCATCCCCCCAGATGGAGAAATCGATGGGGTTGCCGATCCAGTCCCACAGCGACGGTACCAGCTCTTTCAGCTTGTTTTTTACATCCATGGAAAGAGGGGGCACCGACAGGCCCGCCTCTTCGGCCAGGTCCGCCGCGATGACACACTTGCCACCCCCGCCACCGATGATGCCGACCCTCCTGCCCGCCACCGGAGGCAGGCTGTTAAACAGGCAAAGCAGGCCAATCATTTCGTCAACGTCCCTGACCTGCACCACGCCCGCCTGCTCAAAGGCCGTGTCCCAGGTATTATGCGAACCGGCCACGGCAGCGGTATGGGAAGCCACGGCCCTCGTACCAGATTTGCTCCGGCCACCTTTGATGGCTATAACGGGCTTCTTCCGCGCCGCTGCGCTCAAAGACTGCATAAACCTCCTGCCGTCCCTGACCCCCTCAAAATACGCGCCGATGACCTTCGTCTTTTCATCGTTGGCCAGGTAATCGAGGATATCGCTCTCATCCACCTGCATGGCGTTGCCATAGCTGAGGACCTTGCTGAACCTCAGGCCCAGCAACACGCCGCTCTGGACAAGTATGGAAGCGGCGCCGCCGCTTTGAAAAACCAGGCCGATGTTGCCGGGTTCGGCCGGCATACCGTAGCCGAAGGCTATCTTTGACTCGGGGCAATAAATGCCCATACAGTTGGGACCTATCAGGCCGATACCGAGTTGTGCAGCGGCAGCCTCTATCTGTTTCTCCAGTTGCAGCGCCTGCGGCCTTCCCGTCTCGCCAAGACGCGCAGTAAAAAGATGCACTGCCTTGACGTTCTTCAATTTGCATTCATCCAGCAGAGGCAGGACCCTGTCTGTGGAAACACAGCAGATGACCAGGTCCACGTCGCCGGGGACGTCTTTCAGGCTTGGGTACGCTTTGAGGCTCAGGATAATGTCCTTTTTCGGGTGGACCGGGTATACGCCACCGCTGAAACCCAGGTCGACCAGGTGCTTGAGGAAATGGTACCCGGCAGAAAGTACCTGATCCGATGCCCCCACCACGGCAATACTGCGGGGGTAGAATGCATAATGCAGGACGGACTGGGGATCCGGGATCAAAGAAGCCACCTGTCGATTACCATCGCGGTGAAAATAATGCCCAAGTATGGGAAAGCAGTAAATTTATAAACGGACCACGAATTCTTGGATGTCGGTGAAAACATCAGGCGCAGGCTGGCCCCTATCATAAGCAGACTGAGGACGCCGCAGGCCGCCAGGTAGATCCAGTGAAACTCCCCGGATAAAACATAAATGAGCACCGCGACCAGGGCCAGCAGGAACGACAGGAGGGCCAGCAGCCTGATCACATTGCCGTCCTTCCAGCTGAGCGGGAAATAGCGCAGGCCCGCCTGTTGATAATCTTCGCGGTTGGCCAGCATCAATGTCCAGACATGCAGCGGCGTCCATGCGGCTATCAGGCAGAAAAACAGCACCGGTAAAACTTCGATGGAAGACTGGCCCGAGACCGCGTACCAGCCAATGAGCACCGGGGCGCTGCCGGCGATAATGCCGAAGTAGGTGCAGGTAACCGTCTTGCGCCATATCCCGGAGACGAGTATGCCGACGGCCCCGATTAAAAAGCAGGCGGGCGACAAAATCCAGGCCAAAACCAGCCCGCCCAGGATGCACGCTACGATGAGGGGCAGCGCCTTTTGGGGTGGATTTATCCTCCCCGACGGCAATGCCCTGGAGCAGGTGCGTTTCATACGGGCGTCAACATCACGGTCAAGGTAATTGGTCAACCCGTTGGCACCGGCGCTTCCCAGCGTTATGGCCACTACGGTCAGGATAAAAGTGGCCAGCGGGAAACCGGCCTGGGTGATGGAAGCCGCGACCAGGGCAGCACAGGCACCGATGTAGACCAGCAGGCTGGTCTCTTTGGGCTTGAGTACATTAATGTAACCGGCAAGGCCCGAAGGCGAACTAACTTTTTTGCTCAATCTGAATTAACCTTATGTAATAACCGGAACAGCGGACGTAACCCTAATATCTTATATTGTTTTTATCACTTCATCAAAATCATGAGCTATCATGAAATAAATATTACTATGCCCCTTTACCGGTATAAAAACTTCGGGTAAGCGCCATTTAGTAATTCCAGGGAAACAAACTGTTCAGCGGATATCGACCGGCTACCTATCAGAGTTTCAAGATTAATTCCGCCAACGCCGGCCAGCAATTTCAACAGGCCCGGGGGTTCCTGTTGGTAGTATTCGATTTGCGGTGATTGGATTCCAGCTAATTGAGACGCAAGGCCGATTGCCGTTTGCAAACCACCGAGTTCATCCACCAGTCCCAGTGCTTTGGCTTCAATCCCAGTGTATGCCTGCCCTGTGGCCAACTCCTCCACTTTATCCCTGCTGATATGCCGCCCTTCCGCAACTATGTCAATAAACTGGCTATACATTTCATCAGTTATTTTTTGCATGATTTGTACTTCTTCCGGTGTTAATTCTCGCGTACCGGAATACATATCCTTATATTTACCGGATTTAATCACCGCCATTTTTACCCCAACATTTTCAAAAAGGCCCTGCAAGTTAGGGATTTGAGATATAACGCCGATGCTTCCGGTGAGCGTTGTGGGAAGCGCAACGATCTTGTTAGCCTTGGCCGAGATATAGTAACCGCCAGACGTGGCCATGCTTCTCATACTTATTACAACAGGTTTTTTTACTCTCTCCAGTTCGTAAACTATTTCCTGGCAGGCACTAACATCACCCCCGGGCGTATTGACCTGCACTACGATAGCTTTTACTGAGATATCATTTTGTGCCCGCTGAAAGTCCGTTCTTACATCGTACGGTGTGATTGCGGAACCGCCAAATAATGATAGCCGCGATTCTTCCTGAATGACCCCATTAAGAGAAATAACAGCTATTTTGTTTTCGATACCGCTACATGAAACTAATACGGGGAAAGAGAGCACCAGAAGTGACATAGGTAATAGGAATCTTTGCATGAAATGCCTCCAATTAAGAGTCGTTCAACATGAGAATAGCACAAATTACAGTTAATGTGATGCCTAATATGGCGCTGGGACGGCTCCAACAAGCTGTTTAATAAGACGGCGGAGCAAGCTGAGAGATCTCACCATTCAGTAATGCTTCATCCAGGTATGACTGCAATATCACCGCGGCAGCGGCGGCATCGATCCTCTCTTTTAACCTGGTGGACTTCTTCCTAGTTTCCTTTAATTTTTGATCCGCTGTTACCGAAGATAATCTTTCATCCTGCAATACCAGGTCAATATTAAGCTGCGCCGCTATTTTAGCTTTGAATAACAGGACTTTTTCCGCCTGCGGTCCTACCGTTCCATCTAAAGAATATGGCATGCCGATAATCAGTTTCTCCACTTCGTGCTTGCTCACAAGGTTGGTTATTTCAAGTAATGCATATTCATCACTCGTTCTATTAATGGTTTGCAGAGGTGAAGCAAGTATCTGTAAGGGGTCCGACAGGGCTACCCCGATTCTTCTATCCCCGATATCAAGCGCCATGTATCTATGCATTGCCTGTATTCAGCAACTCTTCAATAAATTTGGGAACAGCCTGCAGCGCTTCTTTTATCTTATCTTTGTTTTTGGCCCCGGCCTGTGCCATTTCCGGCTTTCCTCCCCCACTTCCTCCAGCGATCTCAGACACTCTTTTAATCAGTTTTCCACTGTGGATACCCCTGGATAAAAGATCCGAAGTCGCCATGCAGATAAAGCAAGGTTTATCCTCATAAACAGTTGCCAGAACAACTACGCCGCTTTTCAGTTCAGTTTTCAAAAGATCACCCATCTCCATTAACGAGGCCATCGGGGTAGAAGACACCTGCGCTACCAGGACTTTCACTCCTTTTATGTCTTTAACATTTTCTTTGATCAGCCTGGCCACCTCATACTTAGATAATTCACGCTGCAAAGACAATATGATTTTGTTGCTTGAATTCAGGTTGGTACTCAGGTGCACAATTTTTTCCGGCAACTCGTGATAAGAGACTTTAAGACTGCCTGCCACCTGATCAAGGATTGCCAACCTTTCGTTGATCAGGGCCTCTGCACCACGTCCTGTCACTGCTTCAATGCGGCGTAAACCGGTCCCGATGCTTGCTTCGCTCGTCACCAGGAAATAGCCTATTTGACCGGTGGTCCTGACATGGGTGCCTCCGCAGAGCTCGGCGCTCACCCTGGGTTCACCGATCCTCACCACCCTGACGGTATCACCGTACTTCTCCTCAAAGATGGCCATGGCGCCTTCGCGGGTAGCTTCATCATAGGAACATGTCCCCGTGGCTACCGGCAGGTCCTTCCTGATGATCTCGTTAACACCTCTCTGGATTCTCTCCAACTCCTCCCTGCTGATGCTTGAAAGGTGGGTGAAGTCGAACCGCAGCCTGTCCGGGGCAACCATAGATCCCCTTTGACTGACATGGCTGCCCAGGACGTCCCGCATAACGGCCTGCAAAATATGGGTAGCCGTATGGTTCCTGGCGATATCCATGCGGCGGCTTTCATCCACCGCCGCCTCCACCGTATCCCCGACAGATACAGAACCCTTCGTTACACGCCCCGAAAGCACTATGCCGCCAGTGGTGAAAGACCGGGCGCTGTGGATATCTACCTGAGCGGTTTTAGAAGACAATTTGCCCGTATCGCCGACCTGGCCGCCCATCTCACCGTAGAAGGGCGTCTTATCCAGAACGAGGGCGACCGCTTTCCCAACCCCGACTGTGTCCACGGCCTCGCCAGCATCCTCGTCGATAACCTGGACCACCCTCGACTTCAAAGACAATTTTTCGTATCCCGTAAACTCGGTCAGCTTGAGCGAGGGACCCAGCCTGGCTATAAGGTCGTCGTCCGTCTTGTCACCGCTGAATTTATGCGAGGCGCGGGCCTTCTCCCGCTGCTTCTCCATTTCAGCCTCAAATCCTTCCCGGTTGACAGTTAGTCCGCGCTCCTGGGCAATTTCGGCGCTCAATTCAAGGGGAAATCCATAGGTATCCCAGAATCTGAAAACGTCTTCATCCAACAGGCAAGATCTTTCTTGCGCTTTAGCCTCAGCAATTGCCTTTTCGCATAGATTAATACCAGCATCCAGCGTATCATTAAATTTCTCTTCTTCGTTCTTAATAATGCCCAGGATCAATTTCTGATTCGCCACTAATTCGGGGTAAACAGGGCCCATTTTTTCTATAACTGCCCTGGCCATTTCTCCCATAAAAGGTTTTCGCAGGCCGAGTTTTCTGCCCAGGAAGCAGGCGCGCCTCAATAGCCTCCTCAATACATATCCCCTGCCCTCATTGGAAGGCAAAAGGCCATCGGCGATTAAAAAAGCCACTCCCCGGCTGTGTTCGGCTATTACCTTGACATACCTGTCCGTTATGTCATTTATTCCCGGGGACACAGCGGCAATTTTACAGATCTTTTGAATCAGCGGCACAAAAAGATCGGTACCGTATACCGTTGGATTGCCATTGCATACTGCAACCATCCTCTCCAGTCCCATACCCGTATCGATATTTGGTTTAGGTAACCTGGTCCTGTTGCCCTTCACATCCTGGTTAAATTGCATAAACACTAGGTTCCAGATCTCCGAAAACCTTTCACAGCTGCATGAAGGGTCGCACCCGGGCTTGCCGCAGCCGTATTCCGCGCCGAAATCGTAATGTATCTCGCTGCAGGGTCCGCAGGGTCCGCTGTCACCCGCCGGACCCCAGAAATTTTCCTTTTCTCCAAGCCTGACTATCCTGGCCGCCGGGAAACCTATGCCAGTCCAAATATTAAAGGCGTCGTCATCATCGAGATAAACTGTTACCCACAACCTGTCAGGAGGCAGATGCATCCTGTCAACAACAAATTCCCAACCCCATTCGATAGCCTCCTGTTTAAAGTAGTCTCCCACACTAAAATTGCCCAGCATCTCAAAAAACGTCAGGTGCTTGTTGTCGCCAACAGAATCGATATCCGTTGTCCTGAAGCATTTCTGACACGATGCCAGGCGGGGATTGGGCGGGGCCTCAATTCCTAAAAAATAGGGCTTTACCTGCACCATTCCTGCCGTTGTCAGCAACAGGGTGGGATCGCCATGCGGAATCAAAGAGGAACTGGGGATGACCTTATGCTTTTTTTCAGTAAAATAATTTAAAAATGCATTGCGGATCTCGTTGCTTTTCATAGTAAATCACCTCAGAGCATTTTATAAAAGGTCGAGTATTCAAGTCAATGAAAAATATTGATGTGCCATATCTGGGTTTAGAATCATCAAACAACATATGTTACAATCAAGGACTCAAGGAGACAAATATGCCTGTTTATGAATACTGGTGCAAAAACTGTAACTGCAAGGTGGAGATTTATCTGCCAAAATTCACCGGCGAGTCTCCGCTCTGCCCGAAATGTCAGCGCGATTCACTTAACCGAATTTTCTCCAGTTTTATGGTGCAAAAATCTTATAAAGATGTATATGATAACATCCTTTCCGACGCACAGCTAACGCGGGGGTTGATGAACAATGATCCGCGGGCGCTGGCGGAATGGAACAAGAAAATGAGCGGCGGTGAACCAATCGCCCCTGAATACCAGGAGACCATGGATCGGATGGAGCGGGGTGATATGCCTCCTGGTCCACCGCCTGCTGAACAACCAACAACTGATTAAACACGGTGTTGAGGATTAACGAACATGCCGATCTATGAATACCTATGCGGTACCTGCAACAAAAAAGTGACGGTTTTCCTGCGCATAGCATCGGCAGGGATACATCCCCCGTGTCCCCTGTGCGGTAACAGCGGCCTTACCCGTACAATCTCAAGTTTTGCCGTTCACAAATCCCTTTCCACTATACATGAAGAAGGCGGTACCCCGGGCGGGGCCATATCAGCGGATTACTATAAAGACCCGCGCAATATCGGCAGGAGCCTGGAAAAGCGCCTGCGGGACTCGAACATTGAGATGCCCCCTGAAATAGGGAGGAGCATAGCCGAGGCCCGAGAGGGCAACCTTCCGGGTTCCCTCAAGGATTTGGACAGTGCAGCAGCAGATTCTGCGTATCATTGACGCCAATATCAACCGCATAAGCGAAGGTTTACGTGTCCTGGAAGATATCGCCAGGTTTGTCGTCGAGGATGAGGAGATCAGCCGCCAGTTGAAAACCACCAGGCACCAATTAAACGCGTTGGTTGAAGAAATCGGAGTGCATATTATAGAGACAAGGGATGCGGTTGGCGATGTAGGTGCAACCTTCGATGTAATGCATGATCACCGGAACCTTTCTTCGATCGTCAGGGCCAATGCCAGAAGAGCTCAGGAAGGTATCCGTGTACTTGAGGAACTATCCAAACTCCCCGAGCTAAAGGCCTTATTGTCTTCAACCTTATTGAAAGAATCCAGGTATAAAGCATATGCTCTCGAAAAAATCCTGATGACCCGGTTAGCGGAGCAGCAGGCTAATAATAGGTAACCGGGTGAGAGTCGGCAGTTTTAATGCACAGCACGCTTTTACTGCGGAAAATATATTCCTTTTCGTTAAAAATTAGGCAATTCTGCCTACCAGATTTAGCTTGACTTTAGCCGTTACCACTGCTAAAATTCCCGATTTGATGGGCACGTCTTCTCCGAGAAACGTAACCAAAATTATAATCAAATAAGTAAGGAGGTACTATGGTACAAATTCCCCCGATCTTTTGGATCGTTCCTGTTGCCGGTGTACTGACGATACTGTTTGCCGCGTGGTTGGCAATCAGCATCATGCGCCGACCCACGGGCACGCCAAAGATGAAAGAAATCGGCGACATGATCTTTGAAGGTGCGTGGGCGTTCCTTAAAAGGCAGTATGGCACTATCGCTATTTATACGGTGGTAGTAGCCATCATCATCGGCGTAATTGTCGCCGTGCTGCCACCGGAGGAAGCGCTGCAGAAAGCCGGCTATAACCCGATGTCAATTGGCTGGCACACTTCGCTTGCCTTCCTGGTTGGTGCTCTCTGTTCCGGCGTCTCGGGTTTCATTGGCATGTATATCGCCGTGAAATCCAACGTGCGCTGCGCGGCCGCTGCACAGAAAAATCTTACCGAGGCTGTAAAGGTGGCTCTCCAGGGCGGCGCTGTATCAGGTTTCCTTATCACCGCTCTTAGCCTTATCGGCGTTACCGTTATCTTCTTCGCATTCGGTGGCGCTAACACTCCTGAGTTATCTCCGCATCTTATAGTTGGCTTCGGCTTCGGCGCCAGCTTCGTCGCGCTGTTTGCCCAACTCGGCGGCGGTATCTATACCAAGGCCGCTGATATGGGCGCCGACCTCGTCGGCAAAGTCGAGGCTGGTATTCCCGAAGACGATCCCCGCAACGCCGCCGTTATCGCTGACCTGGTCGGCGACAATGTAGGTGACTGTGCCGGCCGTGGTGCCGACCTTTTCGAATCGACCGCCGCTGAAAATATCGGCGCCATGATCCTCGGCGTCGTTGCATACGCGGCAACCCATAACGTAGCATGGGTACTCTTCCCGCTGGTTATCCGCGGCTTCGGCATGATTGCCAGCATGATCGGCATCATGATCGTGAAGGCCAAAGAAGATGAGAACGCCATGAATGCTCTCAACCGCGGCTACTATGTGGCCATCGCCCTGTCCATTCTCGGGCTGGCCATCACGGTTCATTTCATGCTCGGCAACTGGTGGCTTTTCGCTGCCGGCATCGTCGGTATCGTCGCCAGCATCGCCATCATTTTCGTTACCCAGTACTACACTGAATCCCGTTATAAACCGGTCCAGGATATAGCCGAAGCTTCCAAAACCGGACCTGCCACCAATATCGTGGCTGGCGTAGCGGTAGGCTTCGAAACTACTTTCGCTACTGCAATAGTTATCGGCACTGCCCTGATTCTCTCTTACCTGTTTGGCACTCTTAGCGGTATCCCGGGCGGCGGCGCATTCGGCACAGCTGTCGCAACCATGGGCATGCTGATGACCTGCCCGTACGTTCTCTCAATGGATACATTCGGCCCTATCACTGACAATGCCAACGGAGTCAACGAAATGGCAGGCGCCGGTCCGGAGATCCGCAAGATAACCGACAGGCTCGATGCTGTGGGCAACACCACCAAGGCATTAACCAAGGGTTATGCCATGGTTTCCGCCGGCCTGGCCGCCTTCCTGCTTTTCCAGGCCTATCTCGACAGGGTGTCCTTCCTAAGGTTTGGAGAAGCCGGCAAGTTCGCGGTTGTAGATATCGCCCGCATAGAAGTTTTCGTTGGGGCCCTCGTGGCCGCCATGCTCGTCTACCTCTTCAGCGCATGGGCAATCAAATCGGTCGGACGCACGGCGAGCAGCATCATCGACGCAGTGCGTAAGCAATTCCATGACCATCCGGGCATTATGGCCGGTACTGAGAAGCCCAATTACGGTGAGATCGTTGATATCACCGCTAAAGCCGGCCTCAAAGAGATGATCGCCCCGGCTCTCCTCGTGGTACTTGCGCCGGTGGTTGTAGGCCTGCTCTTCAAGTATCTCCCCGGAATCCCCCTGGCTGATGGCAAGTTCTATACATGGGATGCCGCACAGGTAGTAGCCGCTCTACTTATGGTCGGTACGATCTCAGGCATCATGCTGGCCTCCTTCATGAACAATGGCGGCGGCGCATGGGACAATGCCAAAAAGATGATTGAAGACGATCAGCTAAAGGATAAAGACGGCAAAGTCCTCGGCAAAGGTTCTGAAGCACATAAAGCTGCCGTGGTTGGCGATACCGTTGGTGACCCGTTCAAGGATACTGCTGGTCCATCACTTCACGTGCTGGTGAAGCTGCTTGCAACGATCACCCTGGTACTCTGCCCGCTCTTCGTCTAATACCCAGGAAAAGAATAACTGAAAAGGGGCAATCACCTGATAAAGGGATTGCCCCTTTTCTCATCACCTATAGTAGTTGCCGGCCCATGGCCGGGATACACGATTGTATTATCCGGAAGCGTATACAGTTTGGTCTTTATGCTTGATTCCAACTGTTTATAGCTGCAACCCGGGAAATCCGTCCTGCCGATTCCGGCGTTGAAAAGCGTGTCTCCACTGAATAATACGCCATGTCCGTATAAAGAAATCTCATCCGGGCTGTGACCGGGAGTAAACAGCACTTCAAAATGCAGGTCATCGATATCGATCTTGTCGCCATCTTTCAAAAAGAGGTCGGGCTCAGGAATCCTGGCAGAGCCACCTGACATAGCCGCTACCAGTTTCACAAAAGCGCCGGGAGTTTGTTTTTCAGATCCCGATCCTACAGCAAGTCTTGCAGGGGTGGCATCTTTCAAGGTATTGACCGCCCCGATATGATCAAAATGTGTATGCGTAATTACGATCATAGCGACAACCAGTTGAGCTTTTTCAATAGTCTTCAATATCAACTTCGCATCCGCGCCGGGGTCGATAACCATGCACCGCCTTGTAACCTCAGAGCCGACGATAAAGCAATTAGTTGCTACGAAACCAACCGTTAATGCTTTCAAAATCATTCCGGTACTCCTTTCTATTATCGGTGAAAACGGACCTGCCTTAAGCAGTATAGCAATAAGATAGTTTACTGGCTTTAGAAGGTTGTGTCTACGGGTTTGGTAAAGGCCCCTACGTAGCGCGGATCTCTTCGCGCATAAACCTTATATAGGCAACTGCAAAACAGACAGCCGTAAGGGCGATCAATCCGACAAGTTGAGGCCAGACCACTAACAAACTCTGGCCAAGAGGTAATGGCGCAGGTTTGAGACCGGAATAAATCCCTATCATCATCATAGTCGGACTGCTGGTGCCGAGTATAGGAAGCAATATAGCCTGGATGCTTTCCGTATATAAAGTGCCGGGGGAAATGCGGTTAATCATCCTGTAAATGTAATCGAATGAGGCTACCTGATTGACCGTCGAATCCTGATTTACGGGACTTACGGCCCCAGCGATCAGGTTGGCGATCAATCCCATGAAAAGGAAAAGGAATAACCAGATAGCAATTGAGGCAAGCGCCGATGTCGCGGTCTTCTTAAATAAAACTGAGAAAAGTATGGCCAGGGACATCCAGAAAGCACCATATAATACGCTCACCAGGATAAATATGAATAAACGGAGTACCTCCTCAGCTTCAGGGGGTACACCTATCATGCGAAGCCCTAGGCCGGACACTAAGGTTACAATACTGATAATAAGTATGGCGATCATAACCAACCCGGCTAAGAACTTACCATTAATAACATCATCCCTGTATATAGGCTGGGCGAGAAGACGGCTTAAATTTCCGCTGGTACGTTCACTGTTTACCGCATCGAAACCCAACGCTATGCCAATGATAGGGATAAAAATCGACATGAAAAGAGGAAATGAAAAAGGTATATTGCTGCCGGAAACGATGAATAAACTTAAAAAAATGTTGTTCGTGGAATCACCGACCATTGTTCTGATATTTTGAGCAGCAATATATATTGTAGCCACCCCGGCGAGGTAAACAAGTATAAACAGCATAACAAACCTTTTGCTGTTGAAATTATCCGCCAGTTCTTTCCAGAATATCTCTAATAAGCCCGTCATATCTACGACTCTTTGAAATATTTCATATATATTTCTTCCAGCTCAAATTCCTCGACCTTCATTTGGACCTTGAGACCGGTAGACCGGTAAACAACTTCTTCCAGCGCTTTGCTAATATCATCATCTGCTACTACGACTGTACTATTAGCTATGTTATCGATACTGACAGTTCCCGGTATCTTTAAAATATCATCACGAACATTCTGAGCAATCTGCGCAATGGGCAGTATGATATTAAATTTACCTTTCCGCAGCGCTTCCCTTCCCAGTTTATCCACCGATCCGGACGCGACTATTTTGCCGTTGGAAAAAATCCCAACCTGTGTACATATTTTCTGCACCTGGTGTAGCTGATGAGACGATATCAATACCGTGACCTTCTCTTTGGCCATATTCTGGATCAGGTTTAATACCTGGTCAGTTCCTTCGGGATCAATGCCTGATGTGGGTTCATCAAATATCGCAACCCTTGGCTGTTTGACCATTACGTCAGCAATGCCCAGGCGCTGCTTCATACCATGTGAGTACTTACCTACTAATTGGTCGGCTTTCCCCTTTAAACCTACCTCTTCGAGCAGCCTGTCGATAACTTCATTGAGTTTCCTGGTTTCGATGCCGTTCAAACGGCCGGTATATCTTAAGTTTTCTCTTGCGGTCAGGTCATCATAAAAGCCGATCCTTTCAGGCATATAGCCAACCACTTTCTTTACTTTAACCGGTTCACGTGCCGGGTTATAGCCTGTTATCTTGATACTACCCGATGACGGTTCGCTAAAACCCATGAGCATGAGTATAGTAGTGGTTTTTCCAGCGCCGTTGGGGCCTAAAAAACCGAAGATTTCCCCCTCGGCAATACTTAGATTGATACTATCAACAGCAACGAATTTACCGTACTTCTTGGTGAGGTTTTGCGCCTCTATAACGTTGTTATTATTCATGTTGGTATTAACGCCGGCCGAAACGGATGAAAATAACAGCAAGCGCAAGTACTACCAGGACGACAATGCCAACGCCAACCCAACCCCAGATAGTCGGTGTAAGCACGGTGGTCCTTACCTGCAAGTTTGTAAACGCATTCTTGGATTCCGGTTCAGCCTGTATGGTAAGCATATAATCGCCAGCTATGGTTTTTTCAGACGGCTTTACCGTAACCTGTATATCTTTCGTATCACCAGCTTTAAGTGAATCGATTTTGTCCGGTTTGCATGTAACAATCCAGCCATTGGGCCTGTCCTGGGCCCTGCAGCTAACCTCCACCTTATCCAGGTCCGCGGAACCTGAATTACCGATTACCACTGTAAAGTTATGATCCTGCCCGGCTGTAGCTTCCGTATTTAATCTACCATCCGGTGTTGTCATCTTCATATCATAGTTAGCTGTAACTATGGCCTTAAGCAATATAGAAGATTTTAGATCGCCGCTGCTGACTTCAAAAGTGATGGGATATTCTCCCGGCAACGGGACCTTCCAGGCGTACGGTCTTACCGACAGCTTCACAGTTTCGGGATAGCCTTTATTCGCATCAAGACGGACGGCTGCGATTTCCTGCCCTTCTCCATAGCCTGGTGCTATCGCGGATACGAAACCTTCCGGCACAACCGCCTTTAAATTGAATACCTTAGATTCTTTTCCGCCGCTATAATTTACACTGATACTATATGAATAGTTAAGACCGGCATAACTGCTTAATACCGGATACTGGCAGATCAACTCCAGCTTCTCCGCTGGTTGTGCATCATCAGGAAGAAGATTCAGGGAAACATCCTGGTTATTGCCAATTTGCGCGGCGCTAACCGCGTGAATATCTATTAAACCTGCAGTGAGTAGTGCCATTGCAATAAAGCCTGTAACAGCGGCAATGACTGTTTTCCTAGTCATAAGTGAACCTCCATCATCATAAAAACATAATCTCAAAATGAAAGAAATTTGCAT
>Ga0315276_10001214_pt1 | contig 22992 bp, 19 predicted proteins | sample YL17G05_0_MG_FD_204542 | JGI IMG/M metagenome (GOLD analysis project Ga0315276, IMG submission 204542) | Sediment microbial communities from Yellowstone Lake, YNP, Wyoming, USA - YL17G05_0 | ecosystem: Environmental > Aquatic > Freshwater > Lake > Sediment | place: USA: Wyoming | collected... | reverse complement strand
GAAGTCGTCCCCGAACATGATGATGTCGATGTTCTCCCCCAGGGCTTCGATAATCCGGCTCACGGATTCGATCCAGATTTCGCAGAGCTTCTGATGGAAAGCGTCGCCGAAGCTTCGGTTCAGAATCAGGTCCATCATCCAGTTCTCAAATCCGCGCATGAACTGGGCTAAGGTGAAGATCCCCGGGGTGACCCGCGCCACAAGGGCCTTGTCGCTTTCCTGGCGAAGTCTTTTTCCCTTCTCCCGCCAGAGCGCATAGTCTTCCATCTCTTTCGGTTTCGGCCAAGGATAGTTCTTCACATCATTCGCTGTAGGATTTGTTAGTTTCTGGAAGGGACCTTCCATCGGGGCGTAGGTATAGTCCGAGGATCGCCGCCATTTTACCCCCCAGGGTTTGTCGACGAATTCTTCCGGGATCCCGAAATCGCTGATCGCTCGGGAAGGGGTCACGGTCTTTGTGTCCACGTGAAAACGGTTCAAAATGTCTTCGTCGATCTCCGCGGTAAACATGATCAGGGCGCCGATCCGGACTTCCCTTTTGATCCCCAAGTATTCCAGGAGGTTCTGGTAGGCCCGGACATTCATGGACGTGGCCCCCGGGAAACTCCCAAAGTCGATGGGGACCCGATCCGGGATTTTGTGGCTCAGGGCCGTTAAAACTCTCTCTCTGCTGTTCATGATCTCCTCCGGGCAAAACACCGTGTCAGTGGAAGTGCCAGTGAAAAACAAAGTAGGGGCACGGCGCTCCGTGCCCCTACCCAAATGCCGGCCCGTAATCCCGGGCGGGATCACCGGGCGGAAGATTTCTTACGACACCGTCAAAACCTAACCCAGCCCAGCCGGAACCAAAAAGGCTATGTTGACATATGGATGAATTCTCCGGAAATCCCCCCAACCCCCCTTTGTCAAAGGGGGGCAAGGGGGGATTTCTGAAATTTCTTGCCACTTTGCGCGCACCCTTATTTCTAAATTTTCCCGGGTCCATACTCGACGCTCTTCTTCCAGTTCATCCACTCGCGCCAGTCGGGGTATACGTACCGGCCGATGTTCTGGTCGTCGGGATGGGTGTACCGCGCGCCGGGAAGAAGGATAACCGTTTTTATCTCCGGGCGGTTCTCTTTGTTTTTCTGTTTGACGATATCCACTAAGTAGTGGGGATCCTCGTAGCAGTTGGCCCAGTTGTCAAAATGGTCCGGGATTACCACCTTGGCGTTGAGGGCTTCGGCCACGCGCCACACATCCCAGGGAGACATTTTGTCCGTGTATCCGGGCCCGTTGTTGCCCATGTCCATGCAGACCACGTCGATTTTGTACTGCTCGCCCACCATGCGGTAGCCGTTGTGGTACAGGGTGTCGCCCAGGAAGGCGATGTTCCCACCCTCGGTGTTGAAGATGTAGCTCGCCGCCACTTCGTTGAACGGCTGGGGGGTTTCGAACCCCGTCTTGGTGACGATGACGTCGAAGTTGGGGGCCACATCGACCTTCATGTCTTCGATCTGAATGCTCTTCCCGACCTCCGCCACGATGATGCGGTCTTCGGGGACGCCCATGTTTCTCTTCATCCGACGGCAGGTCTCGGGCGGAGCCACGAATTTGCACTTTGTGGTCTGCAGGGCGGCGGAAATGGTGTAAAAATCCATGTGGTCCTGGTGATGGTGGGTGATGAAAACCGCGTCCAGTCGCTTGAACTTCCAGGGGTCGATCACATGTGGGTTCAGGCGCATCCAGTAGAGCTTGTCCGCGCCGGCGGTCCGGCAGACGCCGCAGTAGGAGTAGTCCGTGAAAAGGCTCGGGCCCGCATACAGGTCCACGGTGAACACCGCTCCGCCCTGGGATTTCAGGGCGAAAGACGGGCCGCCGAAATACCACATCGCCCCGGTCCCCGGCTTGACTTTGGTCTGGTCGATTTCATAGTTAAGATAGGTTCCCCATTCCGGGAACACTTCCTGGAGCCAGATCTCGCGGCTCATTTTCCGCGGCAGGCCCACCGTCGCTCCATCAAGGATTCCTCGTTCGTCGTACTTCACTACGCTGTCGCTCATGTTACCTTCCTCCTTTTTGAATGCCAGGAATACTTAAATGCCGAATATCATTTTAGGCATTTTAGTGCATTTTAGCGCATTTTAGGCATTTGTTTTTCATACTTTCACTCCCAAATACTTCTCCACCTCCTCCTGCTTAGCGTGAAGTTCCTCCCGGGTGCCGCTCAGACGGATATGCCCTTTCTCCAAAATATAGGCCCGCAAATTCTTGCTTAGCTGCAGGGACATTTCATAATTCTGCTCGACCAGCAGAATGGTGACCTTTTTTTCGTGGAGCTTCTTTAACATCTCCCAAATTTCTTCCACAATGATCGGGGCCAGGCCCTCCGTGGGCTCGTCAATCATCATCAATTGGGGGTCGGCCACCAGACCCCGGGCCGTAGTCAGCATCTGCTGTTCGCCGCCGGAGAGGCTCTCCCCCATCTGGTTCAGACGCTCTTTCAGCTTGGGAAAATAATGAAACACCATCTCCAGCGTTTCATTCACGTTTACGTTCTTCCCCCGGATCAGCATGCCCAACTTCAGATTTTCAAAGACGGTTAGGTTGGGGATGACCCGCCGGTCTTCCGGAATAAAAGAAATCCCCTTGCGCGCAATTTTATCCGGCGTCAAACGGGTTATCTCATCCCCTTTCAGGGTGATCTTTCCGCTCTTGCTCGGGGCAATGCCCATGATGCTCTTCAGGGTCGTGCTCTTCCCGACCCCGTTTCTCCCGAGGAGGACAACGATCTCGCCGTCCTGGACTTCGAGGGACACATTGTGCAGAATATGGCTGGTTCCATAGTACGTGTTGATGTTTTCGACTTTTAACATTCTTTCCTGCCCCCTAAATAGACCCTCTGGACCTCTTCGTTGCAGCTGATTTCATTGGGACTCCCGCAGGCCAGCACCCTTCCTTCATTCAGACAGAGGACCTCGTCCGAAATCTTCATGACCACGCTCATGTCGTGCTCCACCAGGACGATCGTCAGATTTAATTTGTCCCGGAGAGTGCGAATCAATTCCGTCGCCAGGATCGTTTCGGCCGGGCTCATCCCGGCGGTGGGCTCGTCCAGCAGAAGAAGCTTGGGGTCCGTGGCCAGCGCGATCCCAATCTCGAGATATTTCTTCTCGCCGTGGGAAAGAATCGAGGCCACACGGTCATGGGACGCGGCTAACTGCACCCTCTCCAGGATCTTCATGGTCTTGTCGTTGATGTCCTCCAGGGAATCGGCTTTCCGCCAGAAATTAAACGAAGTCTTCCGCGACTGGGCCGAAATCCGGACGTTTTCAAAAACCGTGAGCCGCGGAAAGATATGCGTGATCTGAAAGGTCTTGGTGACGCCAATCTGGGAAATCTGGTTCATCTTTTTATCGGTGATGTCTTGCCCCTGGAAAAAAATCTTTCCTTGAGTGGGTATATACAACCCCGACAGCAGGTTGAAGAGGGTCGTTTTCCCGGCGCCGTTCGGGCCGATGATCGATTGCAGCTGTCCTTCCTTCACCTGGAAGTTCACCTGATCGACGGCCTTCAACCCTCCGAAATATTTGCACAGATTTTTTGTTTCCAAGTATGCCATGGTTTCTATCCTCGAATCAGATCCTTCGGCCTATTCTGCCTCTCCAACTTCCTGGGCCGCAGTCTTGCGGGCCAGATATTTTACTTTGATGGTTCCCACAATCCCTTCGGGAAAAATCAGGATGAGGGCCATGAACAGAATTCCCACCACTAATTCCCACCGCTCCATGGTCCAGCTTAACTTGTTCTGAGCATACAGAAAAACCGCTACGCCCACGACCGGGCCGATAAAGGTATGCATTCCTCCCAGAATCGTCATTAACAGGATGGTCCCCGAGGTAAGCCAGAACAGAGTTTGCAGAGGCCCATACCCTAAGTAAACAAAGAACAACCCCCCGGCCAAGGCGGAAAAAAGACCGGAAAAAATTAGGGAGACGAATTTAGCCATAGTGACGTTATACCCGGAGGCGATGGTCCGCTCTTCATTTTCGCGAATGGCTTGTAAGAGGCGGCCGAAAGGAGAATTTAAGATCCTCCAGATAACTAAGATGGATATGCCCACTACAAAATAGACAAAATAGTACAGCGGGAAGGAGCTTTGCAGGTCCACGTGGAATGGAAATGTCAGGCTCAGCTTGGGGATAAATTTCAACCCATCCTCGCCGCCAGTCCATTTCTTCAGGGGAGACAGGGCCATGAAATAAAACATCTGGGCTACGGCCATGGAAATCATGGCGAAGTAAACCCCCTTCTTCTTGATGGCAATGGCTCCGATGACGGCGGCTAAGAGAATCCCCATGATAATGCTTACCAGAAGCCCCCCCCAGATCGAGAAACCGAAATCCCGGACTGCGATCCCGCAGCCGTAGCATCCGATCCCGAAGTAAGCCGCATGACCGAAGGACAGGATTCCCGTGTAGCCCAAAAGAAGATTGAAACCCAGGGCAAACAGGCCGAAAATCAGAATTTCCGTCGTAAGGGGCGTTGAAATGATGTGGGGCGCAATCAAAAATACTGCCAGGGTGACCCAAATGACCCTGCTTCTCGTCCTCGTATTGGATGTGTTCTCTTTATTGGCCTTCATTTTTCCTACCTGCATTCACTGGAGTTTTCGCGTTATATTATAATCTGCCCGCTTCCCCGAAGAGGCCGCGGGTTCGGACCAAAAGGATCAGAAGCATGGTGATGAAGATCGCGACATTGGACCAGTCGCTGGCGAAGAGGGACACGAAACTGATGACCTGTCCTATGATCAATCCCCCCAGGATGGCCCCCCCCAGACTCCCCAAGCCGCCGATTACCACGACCACGAAGCATTCGATCGTGATTTCCACCCCCATGTCCGGCAGGGCCGACTGGATGGTGGAATTGACTCCGCCCGCCAGCCCCGCCAACCCAACTCCGAGGGCAAAACCAAAAGTCCAGATGCGGGGGACGTCAATCCCGAGGGTCTGAACCATGAGACTGTCCCGCGTGGCCGCGCGAATAATCATGCCCAGGTTTGTTTTTTTGAAAAAATACCAGAGAAAAATCAACACCGCCAGCATCAGGAGGATAATGAAGACGCGATATTTGGGGATGAAGATCCCTCCCCACATAAGGGAACCTGAAAAAAATTGGGGAAGGGGAACGATTTGGCCCACGGTGCCGAAGACCCCGCGCATCAGGTCCGTGACGGCTACGGAAAACCCAAAAGTCAGCATCAAGGGATAAAGAGGGTCTTTTCCGTATAACGGCTTGATCAGATAGGTTTCCGTCACCCACCCCACCAGACCCACGATGATAACGGCGCTCGCCAATCCCAACCAAAAATTTCCGAACAAGGAGACGATCACAAAGGTGGCAAACGCGCCAAGCATATAAAAGGTCCCGTGGGCGAAATTCACCACATCCAGTAACCCGAAGATAATGGTTAACCCGCAGGCCATCAAGATGTAGACCGCGCCCAGAGCAAGACCGAAAAGCATCTGGTTAATCAACAAGGTGGAATTCAGTTCCATGCTTTATCCTTGAAAGAGGCCCGGGGCCGGCCCCGGGCCTCGTAATCGGTGCGAAATTATTTGCCCGGAAGTTTGACGGCGCCGTACGGAATATCCTTGGCGTTGTTCTCACAGCTCTCTAAGGTCTCGCTGGCGGGATATTCGGCCACCACCTCTCCGAAATTCCAGCCCGAAGCCTTGGCGCCGATCCCGCGGACGATGACGGCGCTGGTGGCGCGGATGTGATCGCAGGCCCGGAACTCCTCCGGCCCCTTGTTGTAATCCATCTTGAACCCCTTGAGGGTCTTGATCAGTTTATCCACATCCGTGGTCGTCTTGGCGGCGTTCATCGCTTCGAGCAGAGCCCGCGTTCCGGTATATCCCCCGTCGGCGTCCTGAGAGGGAGGCATCCCGTATTTCTTCCCATAGGCTTCTACAAACGGCTTGGCCTTAGGAAATTTATCCTGCAGGGTCCAGTAATACTCATGGCCGCCATAGAAGTTTTCATTGTAGCCCGCTCCGGCGGCTTTGATCGAATAGAGGTGGCTCTTGGGAATGACAAACTTCATCTTTTTGGTTGTCAACCCCGCTTCGCCCAACTGCTTCGTAAGCGCATCTTGGGACTGTCCATAGACATTGATGACTAGGATGTCCGGGTTCGTGGCCACGATCTTGGGAATATGGGCGGAGTAGTCGACCTGTCCCAGAGGAGAGTAGATATTGCCCAGGAATTTTCCACCCATTTTTTCGCTGATCGTGAGCCAGGCGGAGAGTTCATCAGTACCGAAACGATAGTCCTGGGTAACGATCATCCAGGATTTGCCCAGATTCTGGAAGGCGTACTTTGCCGTGGCTACACCGGTCTGATAGGGAATCATTCCGGAGACGAATCCATAGCCGCACTGCTCTTTTCCCAGGGGAATGCTGGTATGGCAGAAGCACATATACAAAACCTTGTTCTTGCAGGCCCATTCGTTCACCGCCACGGAAATCCCCCCGGAAAGGGTTCCGCCGATAGCCTTGATTCCCTGGCCATCGACCATTTCCTTATACTTGCGAATGGCCACCGGGGCTTTAAATTCATCGTCGCCCATGACGACTTCCGCCTTCTGCCCCAGGACTCCGCCTTTGGCGTTGATCTCCTCCAAGGCCATTTCCGATCCCTGTTTCATATCCGTCCCCATGGCCGAGAAGGGCCCGGAAAGCGGGAACAGCAGGGCCGCAATCGGCTTGGCCGATGCAATTCCCGCAACGAACAGCGTGCCTGTGAAGGCGACCAGCAACAGCAAACTGATTTTCTTCATTTCTTCTTCCTCCTCCTTTAAGGTTTCTTTACCGACCTATCACTTCCCTAAAAAACGCTTAGGGGTTGCCAATAGCGAGATAAATCCGGGGAAAGATAAAAAGCCTTTATTATGCGGCTCTTGCAAAATCCCCGGCCCTATCACCCCCATGAGGGGGGCCAGAATATCTTAAAAAGACTGGGGTCCCGCTTCTGCGGAAATGACGTTGAAGGATTCTTGCATTTAGAGTTCATTTACCGGGAAGTTTGACTATTCCATATGGAATATCTTTGATATTGTTTTCGCAGCTTTCCATAGTTTCTTGCCATGGAATCTCGGCTACGACTTCTCCGAAGTTCCATCCCGAAGCCTTGGCGCCGATGCCCCGGACAATGATCCAACTGCTTAACCGGACCTGATCGCAGGCTCTTATTTCCTCAGAGCCCTTGACGGAATCAATCTTGAATCCTTTGAGGGTCGAGATTAATTTTTCTACGTCCGTCGTTGTTCCTGCCTTTTTCATCGCTTCAAAAAGAGCGAGCGTACCCGTATATCCCAATTCGGCATCCTGAGAGGGGGGCATTCCGTGCTTTTTCCCGTAAACTTCTACGAACTTTTTGGCTTTGGGAAATTTATCCTGGAGGGTCCAATAGAACCCATGGCCGCCATAAAAATTTTCATTATAGAAAGCGCCCGCCGCTTTGATCGAATACAAATGACTTTTGGGAATGACGAATTTCATTTTTTTGTTGGTGAGTCCCGCCTCGCCAAGCTGTTTGATAATCGCGTCCATGGACTGCCCGTAGACATTGATAACCAAGATGTCCGGGTTCGTAGCCGCGATCTTGGGAATATGGGCCGAATAGTCAACCTGCCCCAGCGGAGAATAGATGTTCCCAAGGAACTTTCCACCCATCTTTTCGCTGGTGGTCAACCAGGCAGCCAGCTCATCATGGCCAAAGCGATAATCTTGGGTCACCATCATCCAGGTTTTTCCCAAGTTTTGAAAAGAATACTTGGCGGTGGCCACGCCTGATTGGTAAGGAATCAATCCCGTCATGACCCCATAACCGCACCGTTCCTTTCCCAAAGGAAGGCTGGAATGACAGAAGGACATGTAAAGGACCTTATTCTTGCAAGCCCACTCATTGACCGCAACGGCGATTCCGCCAGAGAGGGTCCCACCGATTACTTTTATGCCTGCGCCATCTACCATTTCCTTATATTTCCGAATAGCGATCGGAGCTTTGAATTCGTCATCCCCTACGACGACCTCGGCTGGCTTTCCCAAAACCCCGCCCGTAGCGTTGATTTCTTGAAGGGCCACTTCGGACCCATTCCGCATGTCCGTACCCATGGCGGAAAAAGGTCCGGAAAGCGGGAATAGGAGGGCAGCAATGGGCTTTGCCGGAGCCGGCGACGGAAGCATAAAGATTAATAGGAAGATCGAGTTGATACCCCAACACGCTTTTTTCATACTTTTTGTTCCTTTCTCAGGGATTTATTTCTTCCCTCTTTTCCAAAAATATTTTTATCTAATATCCTTACCGCAACTTGCCAAGTTTCGCAAGATCTTCGGCGACGCTCCCCAGCCCAAGATCCATCAGGGTTTTCCTTTTGGGATAGCTGGTTTGCCGATCCCATCCATGAAGATCATAATACTCATCAAGCATCTCTTTATATTTCTCCGGGTCGATTTTCCAGCCTTTTAGATTTCCAGATGGGATCGCTTCCGCCAGATCTCTCGCCGTCGGCATATCGTCTTTTCGATCAAATTTGGTAAATCTCAAGTTAAAGGCTTTTTCCAGATTCAGCTGCTTCATCGCCAGGCGCTTTAAATCATCTACGGATGTTTCCCAACCCGTTGCCGCCGAATACAGCTCGGCCATCTGCGGTAGGTCGGTCTGATCAACATCCAAGCAAGTCGTACTATAGAGACAGATTCCCAAGCAGTTCGCAATTCGGGAAACGGCTTCCATATAGGTGACCATCTTCGCTTTGCCTTCATACTCCAGAGGTTTGTCCAACCCCTCTACGCCATAGACCTGCTTCGCTTTTTCCGCATTGAGGTTGGGGGCGGTCTCAATTACAAGGGCTCCGGTGGTATGCGTTCCTCCTCGGGTGGACGTGGTCGTACCGAGCAACCAACCATTGGACCCCCGGCACGGTTCGTAAAGGTCCTGTCCTTTGATGTGCAGGGCATAATAACCGCTATCCCGGCCGATGAGGTCAGCCGCTCGGGCACAACCCTCGGCCAGAATGTCTCCGAAGCCCTCTCGGTAGCATATTTTTCTTATCATTTCAAGGGAAACATCCGCATCTCCCCAATTTAACTTGAGCCCGTCCGTGTCCGTCTCCTTGAGAATGCCTCTCTGGTAACACTCCATGGCCCAGCCGATCGCCCCCCCTGCCGCATCGACATCGATGCCCAACTGATTGCAATAGGCATTTGCCTTGAGCATGAAGGTGGGTTCCCAGATTGCCAAGCGGGTCTGGAGGGTCCCGAAGGCTTCCCACTGATTACATTCCGTCTTGAGACCTGCATAAGGCCCTTCGGTAATTTGCAGATGACGGCCGCAGCCGATAACACACCCGGGAGCGCTTTGGTTTCCCACCTTGTACTTATCGAGTGTTTTCCTGGGATCGACGGCCTGAAGCATTTCGTCGGGGAGACAGCATTCCTGAAAATTTTTATAGTTGATGCCGCAGACCTCTTGTTTTCTGGGCAACACAAACAGCGTGCCATATTGGTGAAACTTCTCTCTTAAATTGGCCTTTTCGAACATTTTCCGAACGCGGAGGGTAGTTGCCATAAACCGGCTCGGGTCTGCAACTGGGATTGATTTTGAGCCTCTGGCTACGATCGCTTTTAAATTTTTTGAGCCCATGACGGCCCCCGTGCCGCATCGGCCAAAGGCTCGTCCCTTGTCTTGAATAATGCAGGCCCCCCGGACCAGGTTTTCACCGGCGGGACCAATGGAAACGGCGTGGAGATTCGGATCCTTGAGCTCCTCCCGAAGGATATCTAAAGTCTCCCAGGTCGTTTTTCCCCATAGATGCGAGGCCTCCCGGACCTCAATTTTGTCGTCTTGGATCCAAATATAAACAGGGGCATGAGATCTTCCCTCGCAAATGATGGAATCGTATCCGGCATATTTCAGTTGTCCCCCAAAGTAGCTGTCGCTGCAACTGGTAGCCCATCCCCCCGTCATCGGCCCCAAGGTGCTCACGTTCATCTTACAGGCCCCTGGGGCTGGGGTGCCCAGGAGGGCGCCGGCCCCGAAGATCAATTTATTGGCCGGTTCGTAGGGGGTAACCCAGGACCTCAGTTCATCATAGAGGATTTTGATGGCGATTCCAGACGCTCCCATCCATTCGCGCGCATATTTCAGAGTTGGCTCTCCCGAAACCCGGCCATTACTCAAATTTATTCGAAGTATCTCTCCGCCGTAAGAATAAGGTCTATTTTTTTTATTTCCCATCTCTTATCCCAAAAGCCGAAATCGAGAGGATCCTCACCCGCAACTTGAATTTTTAAATTCATCAAGAATCTTTTTCAATTCATCCTTTTTGCGGCAAAATTGGAGGCATAAGGGCTCTTCCAGGTCTTTACACCCGTCACAGGAAACTCCCGCGATCCCTTGTTCTTCCCCTTCCCGGACCAGCCATACCCGGAAAGGGATTTCCCCCTCCTGGTTCAGGATTCTAATGCTGGATATGGCGGGATTGAATTCTTCCTTATGATGAAAGGAGCAGGCCATTTCGCAGGTCCGGCACCCGCCGCAAAGAGGCATATCAAAAGAAGGCATTTACTCCTCTTTTTCCCGTGGACACGGAATCCCTTCAATCAATAAGATAGGCTCCCTTCATGGCCGAGGCGGCCTGCTTCGCATAGCGCCGCAAGATTCCCGGCGGATGTTTCGGAAGAACCGGCTTCCAGCGTTTCCGGCGCTCGGCAAACACGGCGTCCACTTCCCGGAAACTCATCTTCTTTCCTTTGCAGCCGGTTACCGCAAGAACTCTCTTGGGGATATCGATCAAAATCCAATCGCCATCTTCGACAAGGGCGATGGGCCCTCCCTGGGCTGCTTCCGGGGAAATATGGCCGATGCACGGGCCCCGCGTAGCGCCGGAAAACCGGCCGTCCGTGACGATCGCGGTGTTGTGGAGATCCGGATTCGTCACCAAGGCTTCGGTGGTGCCCAGGATCTCGGGCATGCCGGTTCCCCGCGGCCCCTCGTAGCGAATGACTATGACCGAGCCCGGTTTGATTTTTCCCTTAAGGATAGCGCTGTGGGCGTCCTCTTCCCGGTTAAAAACCCGGGCCGGCCCCTGGTGAACACGCATGTCTGCGGAGACGGCGGCGTACTTGACCACCGCTCCTTCCGGGGCGATATTCCCCTTGAGGATGGCTATGGAACCAAACCCTTTGCTGTCCTTTACCTTGCGGATGACGTCTTCCCTCTTCAGCTTGTAGTTGGCCAGATATCCCTCCCCGCGGAGGAAAAAACCATCTTTCTCCAACTCTTTTAAATTTTCCCCCAGCGTTTTTCCCGTTACCGTCATCACCTTTAGGTCCAGCAGATCCTTGATTTCCATCTGCACCCGGGGAATCCCGCCAGCGTACCAAAGGAGCTCGTTCACATACGCGCCGGAGGGCTGAATATTGGTGATGTAGGGGATCTCCCGGTTCAGTTGATCGAATCGCTCCGCCTCGATTTGGATCCCCAACTCGTGGGCAATCGCCGGGATATGGAGCAGGGCATTGGTCGACCCGCTGATCGCCGCATGGACCTTCATCGCGTTTTCAAAAGCCGCCGGCGTGAGGATGTCCGCGGGGCGGATGCCCTTTTTCACCAACTCCATGATCTTGCGGCCAGCCTCCCGGGATTGACGGCCGATCTCGGATAGGCTCGCCGGGAGCAGGGCCGTCCCCGGAAGAGCCATCCCGAGCGCTTCGGACATGCATTGCATGGTGCTCGCCGTGCCCATGAACTGGCAGGCGCCCGCACCCGGACAGCCGGAAAGCTTGTAATTGCGGATTTCCCGGGATACATTTTCACCCCGGCGCCAGCGAGTGGCGGTTTCTCCGACCAAAAGGCTGTGGGACATGTTGGGCGCGACCCGGTTGCTCCCCCCGGGGATGTGGATGGCGGGGATGTTCAGACGGCTGAGCGCCATGAGATGCGCGGGGATCGATTTGTCGCAAGAAGAAATGACGATCATCCCGTCCCAGGGAATCACCCGTCCGTGCACTTCCACTAAATCGCAGATCACTTCCCGGGACGGCAGGATGTAATTCATGCCGCTGTGCAGCATGGCCCATCCGTCGCAAATATCCGTGCCGTGGAACCGGGCCGGTTTCCCGCCTGTCTGGAAAACACCGATAGCCGCCTCTTTTCCCAGGCCGTCCAAGTGGATGCTCCCGGGGTGGCTTTCGCCGAAGACGTCTTCGATCAGGATCTGGGTCTTGGTCAGGTCGGCCTCATCCCAATCCATCCCGCAGCAGAGGGTGTCTAACTGGACCCAATTTTCTCGAACTTTGCTGCTTTTCTGTCTGGGTTTCGCCATAATTCCTCTTCTCGGAGCAACCAAAAGTTGATCGCTGGAATCTGGATCGCTGCTTTAGCGACTCTGGTGCATTTCCAAATAATTGCAAATCTTATTATAGAAAAACTCCGGGCGCAACGAAATTCATGATCGCCCCCCACCCTTGCCCTCCCCGAAGCTGTAAAAAAATTCCCAAAATCACCCCCACCCTGCCCCTCCCCCGTCAAGGGGGAGGAAATTTATTTTTAATTTCACTGGGTTTACCCTCTCCCCCGCGGGGAGAGGGTAGGGTGAGGGGGCGAATTCCAATTTTTTCACACCTTCCCCCGCGAGGAGGGAGGGAATTATTTTTTAGCGACTTTAAATCTTGATGGTTTCGTAAAAAGTCACCGGAACGATGGTTTCGATTGTAGGGCGAGCGCCGCTCGCCCCTACGATGCAAGGCGCGCAAATCCGACGGTAGGGGCAATCCGCCGGGTTGCCCGATATCGGGCGGCTCGGCGAGCCGCCCCTACCTTCCGCAACGACGAGGTTGAAGCGCAATCCCGCTCCGGAGCGGGACAGATGGACTTTTTACGAGACCATCAAGCTTATCCCGGGACGACTTTCGTATTCGACATCATCTCCAGGACTTTGACTAACGCGGAGTGATCTTCGGACCCCAATCCGTTGGCCATACAGGCATACCAAAGATTCTGGATATTCATGGTTCCGGGAAGGTAAATGCCTAATTCCTTGGCGAGGTCAACGACGATAGCGATGTCCTTCTGATGGGTCAAGAGTTTTCCACCGGGAACGAAATTGCGGTCCAGCATCCTCTGCCCGTGGAGCTCCAGGATCCGGCTCTGCGCAAATCCTCCCAGCATGGCCTTCCGCACCTTGGCCGGATCAGCCCCTGCTTTCTTGGCAAAGGTGAGCGCCTCGGCCACGGCTTCGATGGTTAGGGCTACAATGATTTGGTTGGCTGCTTTCGCGACCGAGCCGGCCCCCTGATCTCCCACGTGCGTGATGTTTTTCCCCATCTTCTGCAAGACCGGAAGAACTTTCTCCAAAATCTCTGCTTTTCCTCCCACCATGATCGACATGCTTGCTTCTCGGGCGCCCACTTCTCCTCCGCTCAGAGGCGCATCCAGCATGTGAACGCCCTTTTCCGCCAGTTTGGCTGCCACCCGGCGGGAGGTCAACGGGGAAACCGTGCTCGTATCCACCAAGATCGAACCCGGCTTCATACCTTCAATCAGTCCATCCTTTCCCAGGACCACGAGGTCGACGATCCGGTCATCGGGAAGGGACGTGATCACCACCTCCACTTGCGCGGCTACCTCCTTTGGAGAGAAAGCCTCTTTGGCACCCATTCCCACGACCTCTTTCACCGCAGTCCGGTTCGTGTCATGGATCACCAGGCTGTATCCGCCCTTCAAGAGATTCGTGGCCATATGCTTCCCCATCAAGCCTACTCCGACAAAACCCAGCAACTGCGTCATAGTTTTCCATCCTTTCTTTGAAGAGTTGAAACGTCATTTTCTCCCGAACCTCGGGGGAGGCCGGGTTAGAATTCCTTCGAAATATCCTCGGCCGTTTTCTCCGGCAGACGGGTCAGTTCGGCCACCTTTTCCTTGCCCATGAGAATCTTGGGGGCGGAAACGCCTACGGGGGGGCAACCGAAAAAACTTCCGGTCATTCTCCAGAATTAGATCCGCTACCATTATATGAAAAAAAGTCCCTCCAAGCAAACTTTTCTCCACGGCAAAAAGGATTGATAAGGAAAGGGGGGATAGGGTAATATAAAATTTTAAAAATTGATTCGCGGAGCGTTCAATGATTGAAATTCGTTTTCATGGACGGGGCGGGCAGGGGGCCGTGATTGCCTCCAAGATCCTCGCCGCTGCCCTTTTCAAGGAAGGAAAGCACGCCCAGGCCTTTCCCGCCTTCGGGGGCGAACGCCGGGGGGCGCCGGTCATGGCCTTTACCCGTTTTGATAAAAAAACCATAACCCGGCGTTCCATGGTCTATGAACCAGACCATGTGGTCATCCTGGACGAATCGATCCTCGAGGTGGCGGATGTCACCTCCGGCTTGAAGGAGGGGGGTTGGATCCTGATCAACACGCCGAAACCCCCTTCGGCCTATCTCCAATTCAGCAATTTCCGGGTCGCCACGGTCGACGCCAACCGCCTTGCCCAGGAAAACGGCCTGGGGACGGCTACGGCTCCGGTCGTGAACACGGTAATTCTCGGAGCGTTCGCGAAAGTGACCGGGTTGGTCGGTCTCGACGCCATTCTGGAGGGGATTCAGGAATACGTTCCCGGAAAACCGGAAGCAAACGTCTCGGCGGCCCAGAAGGCCTATGAGCAGGCGTCCGCTTCGTAGCCCCGTTGCGGGTTCCGGATTTCGAGTTTCAGGTTGTCTTCATTCTCTTTAATTTCTGTACTACTGATGTTCAAACCCTTAACTTTTGTTAACTCTTTTCCTCGGGGAACTCTCCCTCACCCTCCCCTCTCCCCCATAGATGGGGGAGAGGGATGAATGAGGGTTTATGTTAAAGCTTTTTTGTCTTAAGGATTTTGGTTGTGACTCTGTACTACTAATGTTTGGAATCTTTAAATTTTGTTAACTTTTTTTCTCTGGGAACGCCCCCTCACCCTTCCCTCTCCCCCGTGGACGAGGGAGAGGGTTAAATGAGGACTCTATTTGTGGCTCTGTGATCTCTGTGCCCTCTGTGGCTGGGGGTTAAGGAATGAATAAAATGAAGAATAAGAAAGTTACCAAGAAAAAACCGACCATCCCGCCCATGGCTTTATCCCTCGAGGGAACCCGGGCCACCAAAACCGGAACCTGGCGGTATCTGACCCCCGCCTACCAGAACAAGGTGGCCCCCTGCAACGAGGGTTGCCCGGCGGGCGAGGATATCGAAGCGGCCATGGTCCTATCCGGACAGGAGGACTACCTCGGCGCCTGGGAAAAGATTACCCGGGAAAACCCGCTCCCCCGCGTCTGCGGCCGGGTCTGTTTCCATCCCTGTGAAAGAGCCTGCAACCGCCGCGAATTCGATGAGCCCGCGGCCATCAACGCCCTGGAGCGGTTCGTGGGCGACCGGGCGTTCCAAGCGGGGAAGGGGTTCGCCGCGATTCAACCAAAAAAGAAGGAAAAGGCGGCCGTCATCGGTTCCGGGCCGGCCGGCCTTTCTTGCGCCTACCACTTGGCCTCTCTCGGATACGGCGTAACCCTGTTCGAAGCCGAAGCAAAGCTCGGGGGGATGCTCCGCTACGGGATCCCCCCCTATCGGCTGCCCCGGGAAGTTCTGGATCAGGAAATCCGGAATATCCTCTCCCTGGGCGTGGAAGCGCGCCCCCACACGCGGGTCGGCGCGGATTTGAAATGGGAGGATTTAAAGAGCTTTGATGCCGTCTTCATCTCGGCCGGGGCCTGGAAGAGCCTGGTGCTGCAGATTCCCGGAGAGAATGCCGCCGGCATCCTTTCCGGCCTGGAGTTTCTCAGGAAGGTCAACTCCGGGGAAACCGTGGACCTCGGGGAGAAGGTGGCGATCGTCGGCGGCGGGAACACGGCGATGGACGCCGCCCGTTCCGCCCTGCGGCTGGGCGCGAAGCCGCTGATCCTCTACCGGCGGACAAAAGAAGAGATGCCCGCCTGGGAGGAAGAGATTTCGGAAGCCGAGGAGGAGGCCATCGAATTCCTCTTCTTGAGCTCCCCCGTGCGGGTCCTCACCGCAGACGGCAAGGTCAGCGGAATCGAATGCGTCAAAAACCTCCTGGGCCCTCCGGGCAAAGACGGGCGCCGCGAGCCGCGTCCCATCGAGGGATCCAATTTCACCCTGCCCGTGGATTCGATTCTCTCATGCATCGGGGAAGCGCCTGATTTTTCGTTCCTGCCGGAGAATCTGAAAAAGACGGCCGGCGCGGTCTTCGTCGACGAGACCGGAGCGACGTCTCTGCCGCGGGTCTTTGCCGGGGGAGACATGGTCGATCAGCCCCGGACGGTCTCCCACGCCATCGGAGCGGGGAAAAGGGCAGCCATGGCCATGGACGCCTCCTTCCGGGGGAAAAACGTCAGCGAGGCTCTGCGGGCAGCGCGCTGGGGCGAAAAGGGCAGCCTTTCCATGGCCCGGTATTTAGCCGGCGGGGCCGACGGAATCGCCCCCACCGTCGTAAAATTTTCCGACCTGAATCCTGCCTATTTTCAGCGCCGGCGGCGCAAATCCACGGAGAAGCTCCCGGCCTCGGAACGCGCTTCCGATTTCCGGGAAATCAACGCCGGTCTCTCCCCGGACGCGGCCCCGGAAGAAGCCAAACGCTGTTTCAACTGCGGGGTCTGCAACCTCTGCGACAACTGTTTCATCTTCTGCCCGGATATGGCCATCGCGGCCCGTCCCGACAAGCAGGGATATGAAATCAACCTGGAATACTGCAAAGGATGCTGCATCTGCGTGGAGGAGTGTCCCCGCGGAGCCATCTCCGTGGAGGTGCGAAAATGAAAAAGCTGCTGACCGGAAATTCGGCGATCACCTACGGGGTCACGCTCTGCCGTCCCCAGGTCATCTCGGCTTACCCGATCACCCCCCAGACCACCATTGTGGAGGAACTGTCGGAAGTTTGTTCCGACGGGCGTCTCCAGGCGAAGTTTATCCGCGTGGAATCGGAACATTCGGCCATGGCCTGCGCGGCGGCGGCCTCGGCGGCGGGGTCGCGGGTCTTCACCGCCACCTCCTCCCACGGCCTGGCGTACATGCACGAAATGCTCCACTGGGTCTCCGGGAGCCGTCTGCCGGTGGTGATGGTCAATGCCAACCGGGCCCTCGGCGCCCCCTGGAACATCTGGTGCGATCACAGCGACAGCCTCTCCCAGCGGGACACGGGCTGGATCCAGCTGTACTGTCAAAGCGCCCAGGAGGCTCTCGATACGGTCATCCAGGCCTACCGCCTGGCCGAGGAAGTTCTTCTCCCCGTGATGGTCATGGTGGACGGTTTTTTCCTCTCCCACACCTCCGATACGGTGGATGTTCCGGAGGCCAAGGCCGTGGATCGGTTCCTGCCGGCCTTCAAGCCCCGCTACAAACTTTCCGCCGATGAACCCCATACCTTCAACATCATGGCGGACACCACCCTTTTCATGTCTTTCAAACACGAGGCGCAAAGATCCATGGAGGCGGCCAAGAAAGTCGTCGCCCGGGTGGATCGGGAATTCAAGGCCCGCTTTGGAAGAGGATACGGCCTTTTGGACAAGTACCGCTGTCAGGACGCCGAGGTCGTTCTCTTCACCATGGGAACCGCCGCCAGCACCGCCCGGGAAGTCATCGAAGATTTTCGCCGGCAGGGGAAAAAGGTCGGCCTCTGCCGCCTGCGGATGTTCCGGCCGTCTCCCGTGGAAGAGCTGACGAGGCTCTTTGGGGGGGTTAAAAAAGTGGCCGTTCTCGACCGGGACAACTCCCTGGGGGCGGGCGGGATCGTGGCCCAGGAATTGAAAGCGGCCCTCTACGCCGCGCCTCGAAAACCGAAGATCTATGAATTCATCGCCGGTCTCGGAGGGAAGGATATCACCCCGGAAACCATCCGGGAGGTAATCGATAAAACCTTGAAACAGCCGAATCCCGGAAGTCATCCGGTTTGGATGGGGGTGGAAGCATGAAGGAAGCAAGAGAGCTGCTGAATGAATTTTTGGACTCCGGGCATGGGGCCTGCCCCGGCTGCGCCATGCCGGTGATTCTCCGGCACGTCTTTCACATCCTCGGGAAAGACACCGTGGCCGCGATCACGGCCGGCTGCTTCGGGACCATTTCGGGAATCTGGCCGAACTCGCCGATCAAACTGGCGGCCTATAACACCCCCTTTGCCTCGGCCGCGGCCGCCGCCTCGGGAATCCGCGCCTCCCTCGACATGCAGGGGAAGACGCAAACCCAGGTTTTGGCCGTAGCCGGGGACGGGGGGACTTTCGACATCGGCATCCAGGCCCTTTCCGGGGCCGCCGAGCGAAACGACGATTTCATCTATGTGTGCTACGACAACGAAGCCTATATGAACACCGGGATTCAGCGTTCCTCGGCGACCCCATGGGGGGCCTGGACCACGACCACCCCGCCTGCAAACCTGAAAAACCAGCCTAAGAAGGACATCGTCCAGATCATGGCGGCCCACCGGATTCCCTATGCGGCTACGGCTTCCATCGCCTACCCGGAGGATTTCTTCCGCAAGATCAATAAAGCCAAGTCCCTCCGCGGGCTCAAGTTTATCTATGCCTTCTCTCCCTGCCCCGTCGGGTGGCGATTCCCCTCGGAGCAGACCATCCGTCTGGCCCGTCTGGCGGTCCAGACCAAGATTTTCCCTTTGTATGAAGTGGAAAACGGGGAGCGTTTCATCCTCAACGTGGAGCCGGAGGGACAGCCGGTCGGGGAGTATCTGAAATCCCAAGGGCGGTTTGCCTACCTCCGCGAAGGCGACCTGGAGCGGATCCAGGAGAACGTGGATCGAGAATGGAAGCGCCTCATGACGCGTATGACCTGATTCGCTTGGGAAGAAAGATCCGGGGTCTTTTTCTCTGGATCCTTGCCCTGCCGTTCTGTTTCCCGCTTGTCCTTCCCGCCCAGGACAAAGTCGTGGGGGAAGGGGAGCACCAGAGCTTCATCATCAGCGAAGGGAAACAGGTCATCCAAGTCGGCCCGGTTAAACCGGGTCAGACGATTCAGGTTTTCTGCGCCCCCCAGTGGAACGTAGAGGAGGGAGGGCGCGTGGAATGGGTGCTGACCGATGGGGAAGAAAAGCGTCTCCGCGCCGCGTCCCAAAAAAACCCCGACACCGATATGCTTCTCCTGGAATGGACCTCCAACTCCGCCCCTGCGCCGAAATTCTATAGGGTCGAGATCGGCGGGAAAGGGGGAGATTACGGGGGGGAAATTTTGGGGCGCTCCCACGTCACGGTTTACCTGAGAGACCAAAACGACGGCAACGCCGGAACCGACGCCCCCGAATCGCATGCGAAAGCCCTTCTCCTTCCGGCCTCGGATCCGGGAACTTACCTATTTCCGGAATGTTTTGTTAGTGGCACGGCCGACACCTACGACATCTTCAAAATTCAGCTGAACCCCAATCACTCGCTGCATTTCGAAGCCATCCCTCTGCAATGGAAAGGCGCCGATCCCAAAGGGCGGGTCCGCTGGGAATTTCTCAACAAGTCCTATAAGTCCCTGAAAAAGGGGCAGAGCACCCCGGCGCAAGCGGCGCCTTTCGGGATCAAAGTGTTTCAGCCGCCGGTCAAATCGGACCCGAAACCGGGCCTGTATTATATCCTCGTCAAGATTGAGGGGGATATCGGCCTTTTTTACTCTATTCAACTGGAGATCAAGGAAGGGCGATGAAAGAAGAGCAACGCCTCTTTAATAAGTTCGGGCGGACTTTCCCTGCCGGAACGGTCCTCTTTGAGGAAGGCCAACCCTGCGCCGGAATGTACATCATCCAGACCGGGAAGGTCCGGCTTTTCAAGAAATGCGGCGCCCGGGAAATGACCATCGATATCCTCGGCGAGGGCGATTTCTTCGGCGAAATGGCCTGCCTGATTGGAAAGCCTCGGTCCATCAATGCCGTCGTGGAAGAAGAGAGTCATCTCCTGCTCGTGGACCCGAAGGTTCTGGACGAGCTTTTCCGGGAAAATTCCGGGATGGGCCTCCGGATCCTGGGCAACTTAGCGAACCGCCTGAAAAAGGCTTATGAAATCATCGAAAAGTTCGGAGAGGAAAAGTCCTTGGCTTCGGAAAGAGAGGTCCTCTCCTCATGAGCAAAGACGAACAGCTTTTCTGGAAGTTCGGCAAGGATTTTCCCAAGGGAACGCTTCTCTTTCATGAGGGGGACCCGGGGCGGGAAATGTTCATCCTTCAAAAAGGAAAAGTTCAAGTTCGGAAAAAAGTGGGCTCCGGGGAAAAAGTCCTGGCCGAACTGGGAGACGGAGAGTTCTTCGGGGAGATGGCGCTCCTGATAGGCATGAACCGGTCCGCCACCGTGGAAGTCATCGAAGACAGCAAGATCCTGGTCGTCAGCCCGGAAACCTTCGAAAACCTCCTCAAGAGCAACCTCGAAATTGCCGTCAAGATGCTGAAAAAGATGGCCGCCCGCCTCCGCAACCTGGACGAGCACTTGGAAACCGTCTTTCTTGAATCCCAAAAAGAATGCAAATGAATTTCTCACCGCGGAGACCGCAGAGAACGCGGAGAAAAATCCATTCAAAAAGATAAAGATCCTTTCCAAGGCAGTTGGTGACTCAGACCCGTTTTGTCGTTGCCCGGTCAAAAGGGCAGGCGGCGAAGACAAAACCGGCGGGAGGAAACCCTCCCTTTGCCCTCCCCCTCATTTTCCGAAAAGAGATGCGGGGGGAAAGGGATGGTTTGACAACAAAGCGCGGAAGCCCGCATCTGACCAAAGAGGAATCGCCGCCTTTTTTGGCGAGCCGGATGCTCTTTTGCCCGGGCAGGGGACCCATGTGCCATCCCGACAAGCTCTAAAAAGAAACCGGTTATTCATCGTTAATCCCAAATAAAAAGCCCCTCAACCCAAAAAGGGAAGAGGGGCTTTTTATTTTTTTCAGCTATTGGCTAAAAGCTACAGGCTACAGGTAAGCGTCAGCTTTTAGTACATTCCTTCCATTCCGCCCATTCCGCCCATCCCGCCTCCCGGAGGCATGGAGGGGAACTTTTCTTTTTCTTTGGATCTCTCCGCCACCATGGCTTCGGTGGTGAGGAGCAGGGAAGCAACCGAAGAGGCGTTCTGCAGAGCCGTCCGCACGACCTTGGTCGGATCGATGATCCCGGCTTTCACCATGTCGGTGTACTCTTCGTTCTGGGCATCGAAACCGTAGTTGCCCTTTTCGTTCTTCACTTTCTCGATCACGATCGAGCCGTCAAACCCGGCATTCTGGGCGATCCAGCGGATAGGCTCTTCCAGGGCCTTTCTCAGGATCTTCACGCCGATCTGCTGTTCCTCGGGGAGTTTCATCTTTTCCAGAGCCGGCAAGGAGCGGAGATACGCTACGCCGCCGCCCGGAACGATCCCTTCTTCCACGGCTGCCCGGGTGGCGTTCAGGGCGTCTTCCACGCGGGCCTTTTTCTCTTTCATTTCTGACTCGGTGGCCGCGCCGACATTGATCACCGCCACGCCGCCGACTAACTTCGCCAGCCGTTCCTGCAGCTTCTCGCGGTCGTAATCAGAGGTGGTCTCTTCGATCTGGGCGCGGATCTGCTTCACCCGGCCTTCGATCGCCTTGGATTCACCGGCGCCTTCCACGATCGTGGTGTTGTCTTTGTCAATGGTGATCCGCTTGGCTTTGCCCAGGTCCTTGAGGGTGATGCTTTCGAGCTTCACACCCATTTCTTCGGAAATCATCTGGCCGCCGGTCAGAGTGGCGATGTCTTCCAGCATGGCTTTCCGGCGGTCGCCGAATCCGGGCGCCTTTACCGCGGCGCACTTCAGGGTCCCGCGGAGTTTGTTCACCACCAGGGTGGCCAGCGCCTCGCCCTCGATTTCCTCGGCGATGATCAAGAGGGGTTTCCCCATCTTGGCAATCTGCTCGAGAATGGGCAGAAGGTCTTTCATGTTGCTGATCTTCTTTTCATTGATGAGGATCAGGGCGTCTTCCAGGATGGCTTGCATCTTGTCCGGATTGGTGACGAAATAAGGGGAAATGTAACCGCGGTCGAACTGCATTCCTTCCACGATATCCAGGGTGGTCTCCATGGATTTGGCTTCTTCCACGGTGATAACCCCTTCTTTCCCGACCTTGGCCATGGCCTCGGCGATGATGTTGCCGATGGTCTCATCGTTGTTGGCCGAAATCTTCCCCACCTGGGAAATTTCCTTCTGTTCTTTGGTGGGTTTGGACAGTTTTTTCAACTCCTCGATGACCGTTGCCACGCCTTTTTCAATCCCTCTCTTCAGCTCCATGGGATTATGGCCGGCCGCAACCAGCTTGGACCCTTCCCGATAAATGGCCTGCGCCAGAACGGTCGCCGTGGTGGTTCCATCTCCAGCCACATCCGAGGTCTTGGAAGCAACTTCCCGGACCATCTGGGCGCCCATGTTTTCGAACTTATCTTCGAGTTCAATCTCTTTGGCCACGGTTACGCCGTCTTTGGTTACGGTCGGAGAGCCGAAGCTTTTGTCCAGGATGACATTGCGCCCCTTGGGGCCCAGGGTCACCTTGACCGCATCGGCCAAAATATTCACGCCCCTGAGCATGGACTCCCGGGCTTTTTGATCATAACGAATTTCTTTGGCTGCCATTGTTTATTCCTCCTTTTGTTATTTCTGATGGTCTCGTAAAAAGTCCATCTGCGGCGTTGCGCTTCAACTTCGTCGTTGCGGCGCACCTGTAAGTGCGCCTCACTCCTCAGTTTTTGCGCGCCTTGCATCTGGAACTTCTTACGAAACCATCGTTCCGGTGACTTTTTACGAGATCATCATTTCTCGATCACGCCCAAAACATCGTCTTCCCGCATAATCAGATGCTCTTCGCCGTCGATCTTGACTTCCGTTCCCGCATACTTTCCGAAGAGAACCCGGTCACCCGCCTTCACATCCAGGGGGTGTATTTTCCCGTCTTCCAAGAGCTTCCCCTTGCCAACCGCTATGACTTTGCCTTCCATG
>Ga0315276_10001213_pt1 | contig 23001 bp, 27 predicted proteins | sample YL17G05_0_MG_FD_204542 | JGI IMG/M metagenome (GOLD analysis project Ga0315276, IMG submission 204542) | Sediment microbial communities from Yellowstone Lake, YNP, Wyoming, USA - YL17G05_0 | ecosystem: Environmental > Aquatic > Freshwater > Lake > Sediment | place: USA: Wyoming | collected... | reverse complement strand
AGGGAGAGGGACGTCGGCTGGAGGCTGGACTACTTCTTCGCAACCGAGGACCTGTTGCCGAAGATACGCTCAGCCGGCATACTGAAGGACGTTATAGGCTCAGACCACTGCCCGGTCACACTGGAACTGGACGCATAAACTCCCCGCTAGGTAAGGAGGTGAGCCTCCCGAGGCTGTGGCGGGCCCTATGCGTGTCCGAGCCGCCGAAAGCCATGAGGCCCGCGTCCGAGGCCGCCCTCGCTATCATGTCAGCCACCTCCAGCCTGTGGGTGGGCGTATACGCCTCGATGCCGTCCACGCCGAGCGAACCCAAGGCAGAGAACGCATCCACCATCCTCCTCGGGGAGAAATACGGAAGCTGAGGCACGGAGACTACCGGGTGGGCTACCACCGAGTAGCCGCCGGCCGCCTTCACAAGCTCAACCACCTCATCGAGTCCGGGCTTCGCAGCCTTGAAGTCCCCATAATCCTCCCTGAGCCCGGCCACCATCCTCCTCCTCGCCTGCGCGTTCTTCGCCCTCCTCTTCCTCCTTGAGGCGGGATGCCATATCCTCAGGTCGAAGTGGCGTTCGATAAGCCTCCTGTTCTCCGGGCAGCTGAACATCGACTCAGCGAGCACCTGGTATACATTCCGCCTGGACGATAGCTTCTCCATCAGCCTCCCGTGGAACCTGAACCCCCGCCCCTCAAGGTCGCACTTCACCTTCATGGCGTAGTCTATGTCCGCGCCCCTCAGTCTCCTGTACTCAAACAGCCAGTCCACGAGCCTCCTCGACCTGTGGTCGACGCCGACCCCAAGGACGTGCAGCTTCCTCAACTGCCGGTACTCCAGGAGCTCGACCCTCACAGAGAATTCCACGCCGCCGACTATGTTCCCGCTCCAGCCGCCGCAAATCCGCTCAGCCTCGGCGACGGCCTCCCCGACCCCGGACACGCTGTAATGGTCGGTCACGACCACCGTGCTGCCACGCATGCAGGCCTCATAAGCGACTTCCGCAGGGCTGAGCTCGCCGTCGGAAGCCGTCGTGTGTACGTGAGAATCGTATAAGGAGCGCGCGCCTCGATGGATGCCCCTCAACTCAACCTCGTCCAAGACCCTGCCCCCGTCCTCATCGACGAAGACGGCATGGACGAATCTCCGGCTGTCCGTCCGGCATGTACAGTGGGGAACACCCATGCAAATAATTATTACCTGTAGGGGTTTAAGAAACTATCTCAATCCGGGCATCTTCTCCGCAGGCACGGCGGGCGGCTTCAACACGCCGCCGATGAACCTCAGCCAGACCCTGTCCGCCTCGCTCCACAGCCCCCGTTCGGCTTCGTTGGAGAGATGGTCCATGATGGACAGGCCGGGAACCTCCCTCACGAACCTGACTGCGGCCTCATCGCCCCCGGCGAAACCGGCCCTCTTCACGCCCAGGACATTACCCTCCGCGTCAACCTTCACGTCCACCCTACTGTACCTGCCCCACTCAATTTTCGCGTCAGGGTGGTCTGTCTTCGGGACTATCCCGAGTATGAGAGTGTTCGCCCCGTCGGCGCCAGGCTTCGTCGCGCCGTAGAACCACTGGCCGAGGTCGTCGCTGACCTTGAAGGGGTTCCCGAGGGTGCTGCCGTCGCACAGTCTGGCATACTCCTCATCCATCCGCTGCAGCTCCGGATGCGCCCTCCTGTCCCACTCCGTCCTCGGAACCCAGGATTTCCTCTTGAACATGCGTTAATCTATCCGGCAGAGCCTCTATATAAACGCCCAGTTACTTTTTGGTCGCCCATATGGTTATATATCATAACCGTTTTATCCATTAACCAAAATGGACGAGGACGCATTAGAGAGCATATCGGAGAACCTCATGCTATCCCTACCGCTCTTCTACAAAAAGCTGATGAAAGCCTCTGGGAACCGCCCGCACCGGAGGGCATCGTACCTGGAGTCCCCGATACTTAACATGCTCATCCACGGCGGCCCCAGGCCGATATCGACCATAGGCCGCCGCCTGAACATCTCCAAGCCCAACATGACCTCGCTAATAGACAAGCTCATATCCCGGGGGATGGTGAAACGCACCCCGGACAGGAACGACAGGCGGATCATCAACATAGACGTGACCGGCAAAGGCCGGAGCTTCATGAGGGAGCACAAACGCATAGTGAAAGACAACATCAAACACAACATATCCGGCATGGGACGCGAAGACCTGGAGAACCTGCGCAAATCGCTCCAGGAAATCCGGACGATAATGTCGAAGATGCCGGACGAGGAATAACCGATGGAAAGACCAACCCCGGAGAAGCCGCCAGAGGAAACCCGCGAGGGCGGAAGGAAAAAAATACTGGCCCGGATAAGGAAGAACCCAAAGGCGATGACCGCCCTGGCCGTACTCGCCTTGGTGTCCGTCTCCGCCGCCGGAGCATACTGGCTCATCACAGGGGCAAGAATATACGTGGAAAAAGCCGAAATAACCACCCCGATAATATCCCTGGCGCCGGCCACCCCAGGCGTCATCGACAAATTCTACGTCAAAGAGGGCGAACGAGTCCACAAAGGCCAGCCTCTCGCGAAAATAGGGCAGGAGACACTGCGGGCGAAGACCTCGGGCGTCATAATCTCAACCACAAACAAACCCGGACAGACAGCCGGCCCCCAAACCCCGATAATCACGATGATGGACCCCAAGGAGATGCGCCTGGTCGGCAGAGTAGAGGAAGACAAAGGCTTAAGCGACATCCGGCCAGGCCAGAAGGTCATATTCACGATAGACGCATACGGATCCGCCGAATACTACGCCACCGTCGAAACAATATCCCCGAGCGCCCGCCAATCAGACATAGTCTTCAGCATCTCGGACAAACGGGAGGAGAGGGAATTCGAAGTTAAGGCGACACTAGACGCATCAGCCCACCAAGAACTGCGGAACGGCATGTCCGCGAAAATGTGGGTGTACACGTGAACGCCGCCCCAAACGGAAACGGCCAGGACAAGCTGAGATGGTGGGTGCTCCTCACCGTCATAATCGGCACATTCCTCGGCCGGCTGGACCAGACCATAGTCAACCTAGCACTCCCCAAGATAATAGACGACTTCGCCATAACAGTCTCCCAAGCCGGATGGATAGCCACAGCCTACATACTCGCCAACGCGGTATTCGTCCCGATATGGGGGAAACTCGGAGACACCATAGGCCGAAAGAAGGTGTACGTCATAGGATTCACCATATTCATCCTGGGCTCCATACTCGCCGGCTTCGCATGGAACCTGCCCTCGCTCTTAGCATTCAGGGTCATCCAAGCCATCGCAAGCTCGGCAGACTATCCCACCGCCATGGCCATCGTCGCGATAACCTTCAGAACCCCCCGGGAAAGAGCCCAAGCCCTCGGCCTATGGTCGACATCATTCGCCGCAGCCTCAGTCTTCGGCCCCCTTATAGGCGGCCCCCTCATAGACACGTTCGGCTGGAGGAGCATATTCCTCATAAACCTCCCCGTCGGCCTCATAGGGCTCTTCATGGCGCTGGTCTTCATCGAGGAATCGGTCTCCGAGAGGCCCACCCACAAGTTCGACTGGTGGGGCGCCCTGACCCTGGGGGTAATGCTGTCCGCGCTCGTCCTAGTCCTGGACAAGGGCATGGACTGGGGGTGGACGTCAACGGAAAGCCTGACGGCATACCTCACAGTCATCGTCTTCGGATACATGTTCTACCGCATAGACTCTACCCACCCTGAGCCGATAGTGGACTTCAAATTCTTCCAAAACGGCGCATTCGTCCACACGCTAATAAACAACTTCATCGTGTTCATGGGGATGATGGGCGGTGTCTTCCTCCTGCCGATATTCGCCCAGACATTCCTAGGCTACAACGCGACACAGACCGGATACCTCTTTATGCCGATGGCGTTCGGTATGGTCATCGCATCCCCCTTCGGGGCGAGCCTAACCGGCAAAGTCAACCCGAAATACGTGATAGCCGTGAGCACGTTCATGGCCGGGGTCGGGATGTACCTGTTTACGGGACTTGACATCCGCTCAACAGCCCTTGACATAATGCTCCCCCTCGTCGTCATGTCCATGAGCCTCGGATTCGGCATGGCCCAGAGGACGAACGTCATCGCCTCCGTCGTGCCCCCCGAGGAGATGGGTGTCGCCTCCTCCACCCTCGCCCTCGCCAGGAACATCGCCGGCGCATTCGGGATAGCGGTCTTCGCCACCATACTCAACCAGTCTACAGAAAACAACATACTCTCCATCGCAAAAAACACGGTCATCAACCACCCCAACCCAACCGTCTACAAGGAGGCCGCAGCGCTGATAATACTCAAGTCCCAAATAGAATCCTACCACACGGTATTCATAATAGCCTCAGCCGTCCTCCTCATAGGCTCCGTACTGGCGTTCGCAATAAACGCCCCAGAGAAAAAAGACGCAGGACACACGGCCGTTAGCGTAGACCACGGCTAGTGTGTGCTGAAAACCGGGTGCCATCATCAGCTGGTTTTTTGGTTATATCTTCCTGATTCAATGTCTTATCGTGGGCCGTCAAGACAGTCCGGATTATCTCCCATCTTGTTCTGAGTGGACCGGCTCTAATTTGGACAAGACGGTTACTGCACATCACATACTCGGCAATGCTGTCCTTATGGGAAAACCTGCTGGCCTCAACCGGGGCAATATATCGGCTCTCTGGCCCACCGGAATGGAGGGGAAAAAAGCATCGGCGATATGATGCGGAGGCGGAGAATGACTAGCGATAGAACCACAATTCGAAAGGAAAAAAAGTCTTGGAGTGACGGCATCAGAGACATAGGTGTTGACAGCAAGGGACGGGGGGAAACCTTAAGCGAAGGCATAACCCGATTGAATAAAACCATAGGAGACGACAAACGAAATCTGCGCAGGAAAAATCATTAACCGTCTACTGAACCAGCGCGGAACCTTATGCACCTACTAGGAATCCGCCAACCCTGCCCCCGGGCCATTCTGATTCACGGGAATTTCTTCTTTAGTTTCGCCAGCTCATCGTGGTTCTTCGGGTTCCTCTTCAATGGGTCCATCCGAACCTTCTCTTCAAGCTCCGCTATCCGCTCCTCCATCTTATGCCTGGCCTTCGTCATGTCCTTGTTACCCATAATAAATCACCTCAAAGGATACCACCATATGCGATGATAAGGGTATAAACGGTTCGAGGAGTCCGTAAAGCGTTTACAGGCTTTTATGGACGTAAATCCCTATATATGAAGTTCCCTTTCCCGAGGGAATCGACCGTGTTTTCCCTTATGCGGGGGTGCCAGAGCCGGTCAAATGGGCTGGGCTTAGGACCCAGTGTCGAAGGACTGCGCGAGTTCGAACCTCGTCCCCCGCAACCCTTTTTCTTTCTTTCGAAGAAATAAAAAGCGTTGATGGAAAAAGAAAGAAGGATTTTGCTTCGCGAAATTCACTAACGTTTTTTTGTATTCGCTCCCTCACTTCTCGGAGTCGCCTTTCTTCTTCTCAGGGGGTGGGAACATCCTCCTCAGCCTCTGGTCCCTCTCAGCCCTGTCGTATATCTCCTGGTTCCGCCTGTCGATGAATCTCTGCTGTAGACGGTCTAAGGCGTCCATTGGCCATTCGACAAGCACCTTAAACGGGAGTCTGGTGAGTGTTATGGCGGCTTCGACGAGTGGGTGATGCGTTTTCCTCTCAGGCTCCGGGACGAGTTTGAACCCCTTATAGTCTACTAGGGGTTTTTCAGCGGGCTTGGTCGTCGGGGTTGGTGTTGGGAATTTTTTTGGCTCCTCCAGACTGCTGCTCCCTTGTTGTATTTTTTCGTCCGGCCTGTCGCCTGGTTGTTTTTGGACGCTCATGTGTGTAAGAGACGGGGCGTCCCGGTTTATAAGGTTCGTGGATTTATTCTGGTGTTCCATGTCTAATCCTATGCTTTACGACTCTGACCCATACGGCCGGGAGTTCGATGCCTCCGTGGAATCCGTGAAGGACGGGAAGTATGTCGTGTTGTCTGACACGTGCTTTTACCCGCAGGGCGGAGGCCAGCCATGCGACACGGGGGTGCTGGTGAAGGATGGGGTCGAGTACCCTGTTGTGTTCGTCGGCAAGTTCGACGGTAAGGTAAGCCATGAGGTCTCCCAACCCGGGCTCTCGGTCGGCGACATAGTGCACGGCGTCCTGGATTGGAACCGCAGGCATACGCTGATGCGGATGCACACTGCGGCGCATATCCTGTCCGCGGTCGTCCATGCCGAGACGGGGGCCGAGATAACCGGGAACCAGTTGGGTGTTGATACGAGCAGGGTGGACTTCAGTTTGGAGTCATTTGATAGGGAGAAAATGGTGGAGTACGAAGCCAAGGCGAATGAGCTGATTGGGCGGGCGCTGCCCGTCCGGGTGGAGGTTCTGCCGAGGTTAGAGGCTGAGGCGATACCTTCGGTGTTCAGGCTGGCTAAGGGGTTCCCGGCGGAGATTACCGTCATCCGTGTCGTCCGTGTCGGCTCCGTTGACGCGCAGGCCTGCGGGGGAACGCATGTCCGAAACTTGTCCGAGATAGGCAAATTAAAGTTGGCCGGCGCGGAGAACAAAGGCAAAAGCAACAGGCGTATCTACTATTCTCTCGAGCCTCTTTAACGCCGGCTCATATTATCTCCTATGGGTAATCCTGCCCCTAAGAAGCCGCCTAGTGCGGGGATACCGGTTTCCGATAGTCTCTGGCTTCCCCCCCACTACGGCGTCGAGTTGAAGCGGAAGGGCGGCCTCGACAAGACGGTCTACTGGGATTTGTCGGAGCTTGTGGACTTCATTTTTCCGAGGCGTTATCAGCCGGTCTACAACAAGACTGCCTGCGACTTCCTGGCATTAGTCTTGGAGCGTGACTGGGTAACGAAGAAAGAGATTAGGGAATTCATAGTGAAAGGCTACAGCAAGAGCACACTCGAGAACAAGGTGATACCGAAGCTCGTGCGGTTCGGGCTTGTGAAGCGTGAGCGGGAGATAACGGCTGGCATGGGCAAAGGCCGCGCCCTCATACTGTCCGAGTCCCTGACGTTCACGAACTACCTGGAGCGGATTGGGTTCGGGTGGAACGTCATCGTGAGCACCGCGAGGAAGAAGAAGGTGAAGTCGCAGGAGCAGCAGACCCTCTAATCTTTTTTCTCAAGCTCATTGACTCTGGCCTCCACCTCTATGAGCTTCTTCTGGTATTCCTCGACTATGGCCTTCAGGGCGGTGTCGTCTATCATGCCATGCCTGTACTTTCCCTTGGCCATCTCTATCATTGATTCCATCCGCGCCTTCTCCTCAAGGAGAGCCTGAAGCTGCTTTTCGTTGGGGCCTTCCGCTCCCGCCTTCAGTATGCTGTCCCAGTAGCCCCTCCTCGCCCCCGTGGACTCCTTCTTAAGGGCCTCTATGGTGTCTACCTCCCTTGCAAGGTTTTTCGTTTTGTCGGCGTTTTCTTTGAGGATTCTCTCGGCGTTTTTAATCTCCGTCTTCAGCCTCTCCAGCCTTGTCGTCCCGGCGGCTATATCCTTCTCGAGCGTCCTCCTCTTCTCGTGGAGGCTGTAGGTGTATGCTATGGACGCCACCCCTATGGCGCCGAGGGCGTAGCCGATGAGGCTCATGCCCGACTCGGCGGATGCTACGGAGGGCAAGAGCAGTAGAACGATTTCACGCCTCATCTTCCGCCTTCCCCTCGGGCTGTGGCTCGGACTCCACGGCCTTCGGTTCCTGTTTGCCGCGGCCTTTCCCTATCCTCTCCAGGTATCTTACGAGGCCTTCCAGCTGGTGGGCCACGTCCTCTCCGAGTTCCGTTAGGGTGACGTACTTTATCCTCCCGTCCTTCTCGAATTCGACGAGGCCGTATCCCCTCAGTTCCTCGACTATCTTGAGGGTGTGGGTGTATGTGCAGTCGTTTTCCTTCGAGAGGACTGTCGGGTATTTTTTCTCCTTGTCTCTGAGGCTCAAGAGTATTCCAGCCGGTTTCTCGTGCAAGAGCAGGTTTGCTATTCCGCGATTCTCCATAAAATCACCACATAAAAACATATATTTTAGGATATATAACCTCTCTTGTCAGGGCCTGGCAGCATCATTAGTCGCCAGATTTCCAGAAGCGTATGCGTTCACCCGCCCTTAGACTCTCATCTCTTCGGCGCAGTAACCCTTAATCTCCCGCTCCCATGCTCGACCTTCAGCTTATCCTCCCGTATCGGCGCCGGCGTGAAGTAGCTGTTGTGGAATCTAACCTCTCCCTCCCCCTTACTCTCAAGTATCAGCGTGACGTCTATAGTGTTCGGCGTCGCGGACACTAGGACGTCCTCATCGGCGTAACCCCTCAGGCTGGACTCCAAGACCACGCTGTCTTTCTCCTGCCGCATCTCCGCGTGCAGCTTCAGGGTCGCCGGCATGTGGCCCCCATGCCTTCTGAAGAACGGCGTCACCGCTATGTCTTCGACCATAATCCTATGGCTCCTGTCCTCTGCCATGGATAGAATTAGCTTCGCCTATTTAAGTTTAGCCTCGATGGCCTTTCTCAGCTGGCTCCAGTCCTGCTCAAGGTCCTTGATGGCCTTCTTGAGCTCGGCCTGAGCGTCGTCGGCGTCCACGTGCAGCCTCACGCCGGCCTTGAGTGGGTGCGGCTCGTACCAGTACGCGTCCACGCCGTTACGGAGCAGTATCCCCGTCAATGCGACCGGCATCTCCCTCTCGTCGAATTCCAGCTCGACGGAGCCCTTCTTCTTCTCAACGAACTTGAATTCCATCAGACATCACTCACGTTCCCGTAGTCTACCGCTATCTTCCGCTTCTCGATGCGGCTGCAGCTTGGGCATTCGAGCTTGTCCTTGTGCTTGGCGGACATTACGAGCGGGTACCTGCAGGTCTTGCAGAAGGCCTTGACGACGCCGAGGTCGCCCTTGGTGGATATGTCCACGACGCCGTTCTCCATCCTGATGATTTTAGCCTTTACGATGTCGCCTATTGCGAAGAGCTCCTCGGGCTTCTCCACGTACTGGTCGGCGATGTTCGAGACGTAGATTGTCGTCCTCTCGTCCACCATCCCCTTCACGCCCTGTATCTTCTCGGCGACGACGGTGACCATGTTGGTCCTGAAGCCGACGACTTCCCCGAAAATGGTCTGACCGACCGTCATCGTGGGTATGTCCTTGCCCTTCACTTCAGCGAGGTGTTTGGCCGGGTCGACGTTTTTGACGCCTATCTTGGCCGCGTATATCTTCCCGTCCTCCTGGTATGTGCCGTCCCCGGGAACGAATTCCTCGATAGTGCCCAGGTAATCGCCTATCATGACCTTATCTTCCATCCTAATCAGCTCGGACTATAATATATGCACAAGCCATTTATAAACGGGTGAAACGCGCTTAAACGGTCTGATTGGCCTTCCTTGCTGGAGTGCCGCGGCTTTCCCCCGGCAATACCACTCCGTCCAGCTTCAGGAGCTCTCTGCCGCGCAGAAGCTGCTGTTTCCCTATCACCTGTCTAGCCTCATCGCGGTGTTCTGGCTTAAGCGACATCAAGGTCCAGTAGACGTCGTCGGGCATGCGGTGGCCGTCGACCTTCTTGAGGCCTTCCCAGGCCTTAGCCCTCATCTGCCGGTCTTTTGAGTCGGCGGCGATTGCCAGCTGCTTCAGGTGGTATTCCCTCCCCTTCAGGGTCTCCGCGGGGTCAGTCGCCCGGTCGAGTTCTTCGCCCGAGGGTATCCCATCTATGACCTTCGACAACGACTCCGGCGTCTTATGTAGTAAGACGGAATTTGAAACTTCCTTCCTCCGCACCCTCTGTGTGTCTAATACCTCCTTGTACCCTGCCCTGGTGCCCTGGTCTTTGACTGCCTGGAGGGCGGCGTACACGTCATCCGGCAGCGTCTCGTATTTTATTCCCCTGAAAGCAGAATGGACGTATCCCCTGACTAGCATGTCCTCGTCCTCTGCGGCCTTCGCGAGCGTCATGAGCCTTTCGTTCCTTTCCTTAAGGGCGTTCGCCCCCTCATCTGCCCCAGGGTAACGGTTCACGGGCTCTATGCTCTCCTTCAGGTCCCAGTACTTTTTGGCTTTTACGGCAGCATCGACGTACTTTTTGGACTCCCTTGAGAGCTTACCCCTATTAACCCCTCCTTTAGGCTTATCTGGCATAAATCACTAAAAATATACTTTATATAGTATAAGACCTGGGCTCGCATGATAATAAACCTTTCGGTTCCCTAAGTGCCCTCGTCCCAGGAACCCAGATACTTCCTCTGCTTCGCTGTCAACTCGTCTATGCATATGCCCATGGTCTTGAGCTTCATCCTCGCGACCATCTCGTCAACCTCTCGGGGTATCGCATGCACCCCGGGCTTCAAGTCGTTATCGCTTATGTACCTGCACGCCAACGCCTGGTTGGCGAAGCTCATGTCCATGACCTCGCTCGGATGCCCCTCCGCCGCGGCCAGGTTCACGAGCCGCCCTTCAGCAAGTAGATAGATGTGTCTGCCGTCCTTCAGGACGTACTTCTCGACGTTCTCCCTGATCCTCTTCTTGGATTTGCTCAGCGACTCAAGGGCAGGTATGTCAACCTCTATGTTGAAGTGCCCGGAATTGCACACCACCGCCCCGCTCTTCATCCTCTCGAAGTGCCTCTTCAAGACGATGTCGCGGTCGCCCGTCACAGTGACGAAGATGTCGCCCATGCAGGCCGCGTCGTCCATCCTCATCACCATGTAGCCGTCCATCGCCGCCCGGAGCGCGAGAATCGGATCGACCTCGGTCACAACGACCTGAGAGCCCATCCCCTTCGCCCTGGCCGCGACTCCGCGGCCGCACCATCCGTAGCCTGCGACGACGACCACCTTCCCTGCGAAGAGCATGCTGGTCGCCCTGAGTATGCCGTCTATCGTGCTCTGGCCCGTGCCGTAGTGGTTGTCGAACATGTGTTTCGTGTCCGCGTCGTTGGTCGCCATCACCGGAATCTTGAGGACGCCGTCCTTCTCCATGGCGCGTAGCCTAATCACTCCTGTAGTCGTCTCCTCGCATCCGCCCTTCACTTCCCTGAGGAGCTCCGTCCTGTTCTTGTGGATGGTGAATATCAGGTCTGCGCCGTCATCCACCGTGATGTTGGGCTTGTGGTCCAGAACCCTGTTGATGTTATCGTAATACTCCTTCGTAGTCTCCCCCCTCCACGCGTACACGTCGACCCCCGCCTTCGCGAGCGCCGCGGCCACGTCGTCCTGCGTCGAGAGCGGATTGCACCCGGTGATGGACACATTCGCGCCTCCAGCTATGAGGGTCTCAACGAGAACCGCCGTCTCCTTCGTGACATGCAATGCGAATCCGACGTTGACGCCCTTCAGCGGCTTCTCCCTCCTGAAGTCCTCCCTGATGCTCATCAGCACCGGCATATGGGCCTCAGCCCACTCAATGTTAAGCCTCCCCGAATCCGCGAGCTTCAAGTCCTTTACGTGGCTCATTGTGGCTTCTATTACGCCTAAGTGGTTAATAACCCTAAGCGAATAAGTTTTTTTTAGGATTGAAAATCGTCATACGGAAGGCGAGGGAGCCGGACCTTGGACGGCTTAACGAGGTAATCAACGACCCGGAGGTCGCAAGATACCTTACCGTGAGGCCGCCGGCGTCGATGAAGTCCACCAGGGAACACTACAGGAAACTCATGAAAGCAGGGAACCTGTGGTATGTCATGGCGGTAGACGGTGTAATCGCAGGCTCGTTCTCGATGACGTTCCCGGACCGGGCGCAGGTGAGACACACCATGGGGCTAGGATTGTCGCTTGCGAAGGAATACTGGGGGCGGGGGCTCGGCGGCAGAGCCATCGACTACGCGCTCGCGGAAGCCCGTCGCCGCGGCCTCAAGAGGGTGGAACTGTGCGTGTTCCCCGGGAACGTGAGGGCGATGCGCCTCTACAGAAGCCGCGGATTCCAGCGCGAAGGCGTCAAGAGGAAGGCATACAGAATCAAAGGCCGGTACTACGACGAGATACTCATGGCGAGGCTCATATGACATGGTCCTAGATGCGGATTTCAAGGCTCGGGCGATGAAGTTACTCGAGCTGAAGCGGAAGCTGGATGCCTTACAGTCCTCAGGCACCCTCGAACCCGACCGGCTCAGCCGCCTGGCCCAGGCATTTGAGGCGAGCACCCTTGACATCAAGGCGCTCAACCTGCGGATGGCCGACAAGATAATCTCAGACAATGAAATCAAGCACTCAGCCTTAACGGCCGCGCCAGGGAACCTTAACCTGTCGGAGTACCGCTCACGCCTCGGTGAAATGAGGGAGATCGTCCTGAAGCAAAAGGCCGAGCGCAAGGAAATGGAGTCCTACACAGCCGACGACTACATCAACTACCTCCGCTCCAAGTACGGGGGGGAACGCCTAGGAGGCCGGCCGCTTTGAAATATGGCGAAAACTACGTCGGCAGGAAATTCCTCACCGAATACAAAGCAGGCGCACAGCCGGACCGCCGCCTCGTCGACCCGATACTCGAAGCCGGCCGGAGGCTTAACGCCCTCGGCCTCACACCCGAGAACGCGGGAAACATCAGCGTCAGAACCAAGCGCGGCATGCTCATCACAAGCGGCGGGGTAAACAAGGGGCATATGACGGCTGAAGACCTGGTAGAAGTCCTAGACTTTGACTTCGAGCGGGCCGAGGTGGCCGGCGGGAAGGAGCCTTCAAGCGAGACGCCGATGCACTGGATAATCTACCGCACCTTTCCCCTGGTCAATGCAGTCGTCCACGTCCACGACGACCCGGCGCAGATTTGGGCTGGGAAACTGAAGCTGACCATGGGCATCCACTCCACTGAAGGGGGACTGCACTACGGCACCGAAGAGCAGGCCTACCAGGCGGCGAAGGCGCTCGAGCACGCGCAATATGCTGTGATACGCGGCCACGGTGTAGTGTGCATGGACAGGAGCCTAAACGAGGCGGTTGACACTGTCGTCAAAATACACGAGGCTCTCCTGAAGTGGGGGGATATTAACCGCCGCTCGTAAGATTCTACCATGGGCGCGGACTCAGACTTCGTTTCGAAGGCGAGGCACGCCGTCAACCTCGCCGACCGGCTGAACCGTCTGCACGCGGAAGGCAAGATAGACCGGGATAAGTTCCAGAAGCACATGGCCGCAGTCAACGCCACGCTACCGGCCGTGAAGGCTGCGCACATGATGTCGATAGGGGAATCCCTGGTCGAGAATGCCAGGGCCGAATCCAAGACCGAATCCGACAGGTCCGTCGGAGCCATAACCGCGAAGGAGGTCGAGTCCATTAAAAGCTCCATGTCCATGCGGCGCAGCGAACTAGAATCGGAACGCGACATGGTGGAGCTGTCTGACGGCAGCCAGTACATAGACTACCTGCGCAACCAGCTCGAGACGAAGAAGTACGAGCACTACTGGGAGCCGAAATACACGGCGAAGAAGGTCCTTGACGGGGCCGCAGGGGCGCCGCTCGACGTGGCGCCGCTGTGGGCCACACTGACCGCCCTCGCGATTATTGCGGTGCCTTTCATCCTAGGACTGGTATTCGGGCGATGGTTCATCGGCTTCGCTGCATCGGCCGCGATCATGGCGGCGCTCGCTGCCGAAACCCTGGTGCTGCACCTGTCGACGTCGCTTGCCGACATAGACACGTCGTCCATCCCCCGCGCGTTCAAGACTCTGATGATGAACACGATACTCACGGGCCTCGTGGCTGCCGGTTTCATGGCCGCGATGCTATTCACAGCGCCGTCCGCGTTATCGGCGAAGGACGGATTAGTCTCAGTGGCGCAGTCCCTGGCCACGATGATAATTCTCCTGGTATCGTTCGGCCTGCTCGCGGGCGTTGTGATGCCGGCGGTCACCATCAACATGGTCTACGAGTGCGGCGTATGGAGGGCGCTGGCGACGGTCGGCATAAACTACTTCATATGGGTAGCTATCAGAATCCTCATCGGGGCCGCCATACTCATGATGCGCTGAAGGTTCCGCTGTGAAAATACGGGGCAGAGACTACAGGAGCGTCTGGATGGACGGTCGCGGCGTCAGACTCATAGATCAGCGGCTGCTACCCTGGAAGCTGAGGGTGCTGACGCTCAGGACGGTCCCTGAAGTCGCGGATGCCATAAGGAACATGGCCGTGCGCGGCGCACCAGCCATCGGGGCGACAGGATGTTACGGGATGGCGCTCGCGGATAAAACAGGCGTGAACAAGGACAGGGCTTACGCAACGCTGCTTAATACGCGGCCGACGGCGTACGACCTCAAGGACGGCCTCGACTACTACCTGGCCGCCTCCGGTGCCCCGAAACATAAGGCGGACGCTTACGCCGACGCCTCAGCTGAACGCTGCCGGATGATAGGCGTCCACGGAGCCAGGCTCATAAGGGACGGCATGAATGTTCTCACCCACTGCAACGCGGGCGCCATAGCGTGCGTCGACTGGGGGACCGCGCTCGCGCCGCTCAGGGTCGCGAAGATGGAGGGCAGGACGGCGCATGTATGGGTCGACGAGACGCGCCCCCGCCTCCAGGGCGCGAAGCTCACAGCATGGGAGCTCATGGAGGAAGACATACCCTGCACACTGATAGCCGACAACGCGGCAGGCCACCTGATGAAGGAGGGCCGTGTAGACCTAGTCCTAGTGGGCGCCGACAGGATAGCCGCTAACGGCGACTTCGCCAACAAGATTGGCACCTACGAGAAGGCAGTCCTAGCCCGCGAGAACGATATACCCTTCTACGTCGCAGCCCCGTCAACGACCATCGACAGGAAGTGCGCAAGCGGCAGGCAAATACCCATCGAGGAACGAGGCCAGGACGAGGTGACGCGGGTGACAGGGCGGAGTGCAGGCCAAGACATAGCGCCGCGGGGATGCAAAGCATATAACCCCGCGTTCGACGTCACCCCCGCCAAATACGTGACCGCCTACCTGACGGAGAAAGGCGTCCTTAAACCAGGCCGCTTTTAATGCACGCATTCCTCATTTATCTTGTCATGTTGGATATGGGGCTCCCATTCATAATGGGCCTGGGCGCCATAGCATTCACCGCCGCAATACTCTACGGCTGGTGGCAGAGGCGCTTCTACGAGAGGCCTAAGCTCGCCAGAACCCAAGTCAGCCTGGAGCTGGACGACGAGGTTATATTCCTCCACCACATAGCCTCCATAACCGAGGAGTACGTGTACAGCCTATTCCTCCTGATGTCCGGATTCGTCCTCGGCTTCGCCCTATACCTGACGTTCTTCTACTTCAACGACTTCAAAAGCCAGCCCCCAGTCCAAAACATATTCCTCGCCACGGTGCTCACCACCGCAGGCGGCCTCCTCGGCTACATAAGCAGCCTGGACAAGAAGACGGTGATATGGGACGCGGCAGGCAAATCCCACGAGCTGCGCCTGCCCGAAGTCGAGCGGATAGAGTTCATACAGGAAGTCACGAAGGACGTCTGGAAGATGTGGAAGTAGCCTATATAACCTTAGGCGACATACGATAATCTCGGGATGAAGGGGCATGGAACTATACGCCGACAAGGGGGGGAAATACTACCTCATAAAGGACGGTGACTCAGTCCTCAAGTTGACGGACGCGGAGTTCAAGTCCATGCGTAAGACCGGCATCAGCCCGATCCTAAGCCGGCTTTGGGAGGCTGCTAAGCGGGAGCGGCTCAAGTCTAAGTCCGGCGAACGATAATGCTCCCCCCAGTCATCTCAGGCGGCTTGCCCAAACCCATGAGCTCAAGCACCGTCGGGGCGATATCCGCCAGGCCTGAACCAGCCCTCAGGGTGGCGTTCCTGAGCGCAGGATCCTCGGACACCAGGATGCACGGCACGGGATTTATCGTGTGGCTGGTCCTCCACTGTGGCGTCTGGTCCTCCGCGTTGCCATGGTCGGCGAACACGAGCATCGTGTAGCCCCGGCTGAGTCCCGCGTCCGTTATCCTCCCCGTGCACTCATCGACGGCGGCGACGGCCTTATGTATCGCCTCCACAATCCCTGTGTGGCCTACCATGTCGCAGTTGACGAGGTTGACGACTATGAAATCGAAGACCCCCCTGTCAATCTCCAAAACCAGCCTGTCCGTGACCTCATAGGCGCTCATCTGAGGTTTCACATCATATGTCGCGACCTTGGGGGACTCGACGAGCACCCTCTCCTCAGCCGGATACGGCTTCTCCACCTGCCCGTTGAAGAAGAAGGTGACGTGGGCGTACTTCTCGGTCTCGCTAATCCTAAGCTGCCTGAGGCCTGCCCGGGACACCACATCGCCGAGCAGGTTCTTCAACCCATGGTCAATGAATGCGACTTTCGCGTTCATCGGCGAGTAATACTGCGTCATGGCAACGAAGAACACATCCCTCCTCCTGCGCGTCCATCCCTCGAAGGCTTCCTCGACCACGGCCTTCGTGAACTGCCTAGTCCTATCAGTCCTGAAATTATAGAATATCATCGAGTCCCCGTCCGCGACCCCCCCGTACCCCCTCGCCTTCGCAGGAACTATGAACTCATCAGTCACGCCGCGGCCGTGGCACAACCTCACATGCTCCATCGGGTCCGCGAACTCCTCAGCGCAGACGCCGTCCATAACGCAATCGTAGGCGACCTTCACCCTGTCCCACCTGTTGTTCCGGTCCATCCCGTAATACCTGCCGGAAACCGTCGCCACTCCACCGACGCCCAGGGACTCCATCCTCTCCGCGAGCTTGGCGATGTGCTTGAGGCTGTCCGTCACCGGCGCGTCACGGCCGTCCGTTATCACATGGACATAGACGTCCCTGAAGCCCTCCCTCCGGCACAACTCCAAGAGAGCAAAGAGATGCTCCTCATGGGCGTGGACGCCCTCGCTCTGGAGGAGGCCTATCAGGTGAAGCCTGGAGCCCCTCCTCCTGCAGTTGCCTACCGCCTCAAGAAACTCCGGAATCCTGTAGAAGTCCCCCTCCCTTATCGAACGGTTAATCCGCTCCATCGACTGGAAGATTATCCTGCCGGAGCCTATCGTCATATGGCCGACCTCGCTGTTGCCCTGGTACCCGTCAGGCAAGCCCACGGCATCCCCGCTCGCAGCCAGAAGAGTGTTCGGGTACTCCGCCATCAGCCTGTCCGTCCGCGGCTTCGGAGTCTCCAAGATGGCGTTATCGCTGCACTCCCGCCTGTAACCCCATCCGTCACGGATTACCAAAATGACCTTATGCTCGGCCTTCACAAATCACCACAAACCAAGAACATGAACGACACATCACTCGAGTATCGCTCCCCTCGCCGCGCTCTGCACGAGCTTGCTGTACCTCATCAGCCACCCCCTCGCACGCGTCGGCTTGACCCTGCACTTCCTCATCCTCTCCCCCATCTCCTTCTCAGGGACGATGAGGTCGAGCCTCCTTCCCGGTATGTTCACATCGATGATGTCTCCCTCTTTCACATACGCTATCGGCCCGCAGTCGGCGGCCTCAGGGCTGATGTGGCCGATGCACGGTCCCCTTGTGCCTCCTGAAAACCTCCCGTCCGTTATGAGTGCGACCGACTCGGACAAGCCCATACCCGCTATCGCGGCAGTGGGGCTGAGCATCTCCCTCATCCCCGGCCCACCCTTCGGGCCCTCGTAACGCACGACCACCACGTCGCCGGCCTTGATTCTGCCTTCAAGTATGGCCTTCATCGCGTCCTCCTCCAGGTCGAAAACCCTCGCAGGACCCTTAATCCTCAGCGCCTTCTCAACGACCGCGCTCTGCTTCACGACCGCGCCCTCAGGGGCGAGATTCCCCTTCAAGACAGCTATACCTCCCTCCCGGTGGTACGGCCTCTCAAGCGGCCTGATGACGTCCTCGTTATAGACCATCCCGGCCTCGGCAATCCTCATGATATTCCTCCCGTTCACGGTCGGGCTCGGCTTAAGCAAACTCCTCAACTGATGCAGGACGCCCGGTATACCCCCCGCAGCCTCAAGGTCCTCCATCAGATACTCCCCTCCAGGAGCCATGTTCGTGATGTGCGGCGTCCTCCTCGATATCTCATCGAAGAACTCAAGCTTGAAGTCGACGCCCGCCTCATGGGCTATCGCGGGCAGGTGCAAGGTGGTGTTCGTGGACCCGCCCATCGCATTGTCGACGACGACGGCGTTGTGAAGCGCATTCCGGGTGAGAACCCTCCTCGCAGAGAGCCCCTTATGCACAAGCTCGACAACCCTCCTGCCGCTGTCATACGCTATCCTCTTCTTCTTCGCCGACACGGCCAGCGCGCAGGCGCAGCCGGTAAGGCTCATGCCCATCGCCTCCGTAAGGCACGACATGGTGTTTGCGGTATACAGCCCCTGGCAACTCCCGCAGCCGGGGCACGCCTCAGCCTCCACGCAAGACAACTCCTCCCTCGAAATATTCCCTGCCTGATAGCGGCCGACAGCCTCGAACGTGTCCTTGACTAAGGAGAGCTTCCTACCTCTGTAAAGCCCGGACATCATCGCCCCCGCAGTCACGACGACCACCGGGATGTCAATCCTGCCCGCAGCCATCAGCATGCCGGGCGTGATCTTGTCGCAGTTTGTGAGGAGGACAAGCCCGTCGAGCGCGTTAGCCTGCGCCATCGACTCCACCCCGTCAGCCACAAGCTCCCTCGAAGGCAGCGAATACCTCATCCCGTAATGCCCCATCGCAATCCCGTCGCAGATGGCCGGCACCCCGAAGATGAACGGCGTACCCCCCGCAGACTCGACGCCCCGCTCGATGAACCTCTCAATCTGCCGCATATCCACATGTCCTGGAACAATGTCACTGTAGGAAGACGCAATCCCGATGAAAGGCCTCTCAATACCCCGCCTGCCGATGCCAGTAGCGTAAAGGAGCGCCCTGTTAGGCGTCCTCTCCACACCCCTCTTAATCCTGTCAGACCTCATGGTACACTAAATTACTAGCCTTTATTATTAAAGAGGCCGGTTACTTCCTCACAATCCTGTTGACGCCGTTGATGAACGCTATCACCGAAGCCATGACCACGTCCTCGTGGACTCCCCGGGCCATCGTGCTGCCCCCCAGCCTTTTTAACAAAAAGGCTGGCGAAAAATATGTGGGGTTCGCTTATGATCACCCCACTGTCACTTCTTTACTATTCTGTTTACTCCGTTGATGAAGGCTATCACGGACGCCATGACCACGTCCTCGTGGACTCCCCGGGCCATCGTGCTGTCCCCGTTCTTGCTGACCCTGATAGAGACATCCGCGAGCGCGTTCGAGCCGCCGGTAATCGCGTCAAGGTGGTATTCGTCCAACTGGATGTCCTTGTCTCCTACCGCGGCCCGTATCGCGTTCAACGTTGCGTCCACCGGCCCGACTCCGCTCTCCTTCGCATACCTGTCCCGGCCCCTCACCTTCAAAGCCACGGTCGCCGACGGCCTCTCCCCGTACTCAGCGTGCAAGGTCATATCCTTCAGCTCGACAAGCCTCTCCCGCCTCTTTCCGCGGCCGAGCATGTCCTCGGCTATCGCCTGCAGGTCCTCCTCCGTCACCCTCTTGCCCTTGTCGGCCAAATCCTTCACCTTCGCGGTGATGTCCCTGGCCTCAGCCTCGCTGACCCTCACTCCCATAACCCTCAGCCTGTCGCGGACGCTGTGCATGCCTACAAGCTTGCCGAGGACAATCCTCCTCTTCGCGCCCACAACCTCCGGGGCAATAGCCTCATACGTGGAAGCCTTCGCCAGTATGCCGTGGACGTGGACCCCGCTCTCATGAGCGAAGGCGTTCCCCCCCACAATCGGGAAGTTAGGCATCACCTTGATGCCTGAAAGCCGCTCCACAAGCCGCGACGTCTCCCAAATCCTCCTGGAGTTCACACCGCACCCGACGCCGTGTATGAGCGTCAAGGCCATGACAACCTGCTCCAGGTCCGCGTTCCCGGCCCTCTCCCCGAGGCCGTTCACAGTCACGTGCGGAATAGACGCCCCAGCTACGACAGCGGCGACGGTGTTCGCCGAAGCCATCCCGAAGTCGTTGTGGCAGTGGACGGCAAGCGGCGCCTTCACATCCTGCCTTACCTCATTAACCAGCCAGCCCATCGCCTGCGGAGTCATAACTCCCACCGTATCCGGGATGTTGATATGCTCCACACCCATCGAGTCCGCGAGAGCGCAAACCTCCTTGAGGAAGTCGAGCTCAGTTCTGCACGCGTCCTCAGGGCTGAAATGAACCTTGAAACCCCCGTCCATTACATATTGTATGCTCCTCTCAGCCGCCTCAAGCACCTCACCCCTACTCATCTTCAGCTTGTACCGCCTGTGGATGGGTGAAGTCCCGATGAATACGTGGACCATGTCGACCCCGGCACCCATCGCCGCGTCAAGGTCCTTTTCAACGCACCGTGCGAGACCCACGACATCAGCCTTAAGCCGCATCCCGGCAATCTCCTTCACAGCCTTGAAGGCTCCCTCGCTCGACACCGGGAATCCGGCCTCGATGTAGTCGACGCCCAGCCTGGACAGCGCCTCGGCAATCTTAACCTTATCCTCAAGAGTGAAGTTAACGCCCGGCGTCTGCTCCCCATCCCTAAGGGTCGTATCAAAGACCTTCATTGTCTTCGGCTTACACCCGCACTCCGCCATCCTGTCATACATGAACTGATTCATCGAAAACACCTCCCGAAACGACATAAAATGCTCTGGCCATCAAATCACACGGCGGACCATAGAGCCGAAGATGACTCTACGCCCGCAGCCTAAGCAGCAGCAACAACTTCAGGATAGGGTTCCAACTTACGTAATCCTCTCCTAAGACGACATTCCGGTAGACGAACGAACCCTTCTGATTCATATCTGAATATATACGGCAGAGCCGCCTTAAAAACCAAAATTTACCTAACCCCCGGGCGGACGCTCAACCAAAGAGCCCCCTACAGCAAAAATGTCCATAACTGCCATAAAAGGCTGCAAGCAAAAAAAGAATAAGCGAGGCGGCCCACAAGCCGCCCCAGGAAAAAACCCGGCTGGGGAGACTATATCATCTCCCCTATCCCTACCGTGTCGTTCTCCCCTATCTGCCGAACCTGGACGTCGCCCGGCTTAAGGTCGTCCGCCGGCGCCGATGTGCCCTGCGTCTTCGTCTGCGTCGTTGAACCCCCAATGCATCCTGCATAGAGGACGACCAACGCCAAAAACACTACCACCAACGTCTTTCTCATTGTTCATCCCCCCCGCCTACACCGCCAGAGACGCCTGATTTCCCATTCATCTTGTTGCTTTTTTCCTGCACGCCGTCTAATCTGTCCTGAAGCTTGCCTTTCATAACATCGCTCCTATTACTGAACTTGACAAGGCGGTCCTCAAGAATCTGCTTCTCTTTGTCAGTGAGGTTCTCTGACAGGAGCTTTTTCTCTATACTACCCGTCAGTTTATCAGTCCTGTTCTCGAGCTTCTCCAACTGACCTTCGATATTAGCAGTCTTCTTCTGAGCCCACTTGTCAATGATCACTTCCATATGCCCCTTAATCCTCTCAAGCCTTTCGGAGACGTTCTCCCTCCTCTCCTCAAGCCTTACCCTCTCCTCGTCTGTGAGGTTAAACTCGTCCGCTCGCTCAAGCCGCCTCTCAACACTCTGGTTGAGACGCTCAAGCAACCTAAACCTGACGTTCTGGGCGAGGGCCCGGCCGAACACGGCCCTCTTGGTGTCCCTCTCCTTCAAGGCGGTTCTGACCTGCTTCTTCTCGTCGCTGCTCATGCCCTTGACGACGCCATTGACGTACTTCATGACCGCTCCCTTATTCGCCTCCCCGGACTTAATCCTGTCGACGAGCTCCTTGTTCGTCACGCCTAGTATCCCCAAGGCCTCAGAGACCCTCTCAGCGTTGTATTCACGGCGGAAACTGTCAACCCCTCCGCCCAGGTTACTCCACTCCCCCCTATCTTTGCCTTTGAGTGTCTTCCTGAGAGCATCCGCATCCTCCTTAGTCAACATACTCCTCGCCATAACCTTGAACTCCCGGGTGAGCTCCCTAGCGCTCGCCTTAATGTCGACGAACTCCTTAGCAGCCTCCTCCCCGCCTCCAGGTTGGATAGCAGCCACCTCATCCTTAAGAGCCTTCATCTCGGCAAGTATGGCCGACAACCCCCCTGCATCGCCCCCCTTATCCTCAACAGCGGAGACAATCTCCCCACCCCACAGTATATTCCTCTCCACGGCGGCCTCCAACTGCATCAGCCTGACCTTAGCGCCAAGGCCTGAAGAGAAGTCCAACTCCTCCTGGCCATCATCCGACTCCTGAGCCCACGCAACCGCGCCAAGCATTAGCAGGGCGCAAGCCGCCAAGGCGAAACTCCTTTTCATCCATTCACCTCATATGTCGCGCTTCAAAGCACGCAATAACATAAAGGCTGGAACAGCATAAGACGGTATCGGCGGAAAACCCGGAAACAACCGGAACAGCCCGGAACTACTTCGACCCGGGCAAAGAAAGCATAGTGCTCATACCCGTCCGAGTCTTCCTCAACAAACCTAGCCTCACAAGGCCGTCGACGTTCCGGGAGACAGACGACTTAGGCAGCCCAAGCCTCTCGCACACCAGGGCCTGATTGACAGCCTTGCCCTCGCCGGACACTATCCTTAATATATCCCTCTGCCTATCCGTAAGCACGCCATCATCATAAGAGGGCCTAACTGACACCCGACGGGAATACAGGACATACCCCGCACCACCAAGCAACGCGGCCGCCGCCACAACATAGACGTAAACCGGCACCCCCGACTGCCTCTCAAGAATGCCATACTGGATTACCACGCTCACCATACCCTCCCCAACGCCCCTGACCGTAATCCTGCCACCGTCCGTGACAATCCTGAACTGCCCAGTCGACTCCACATGGGAGACCGCAGCATCCTCGGGAAGCCTCACAGCATAAACGTACTCGCTGAAGACGTCACCCTCAGGCAAAGTGAGGTTGAACAACCAGTCACCCCCCATCTTAGAAGTCAACGAATCCACAACCCCCGCCTCAAGGAGCGGATGATTCGCACGGCCAGAAACCGAAGACCTACCTGAAGAGTCGACATCGAACACGACGTCG
>Ga0315276_10001211_pt1 | contig 23006 bp, 30 predicted proteins | sample YL17G05_0_MG_FD_204542 | JGI IMG/M metagenome (GOLD analysis project Ga0315276, IMG submission 204542) | Sediment microbial communities from Yellowstone Lake, YNP, Wyoming, USA - YL17G05_0 | ecosystem: Environmental > Aquatic > Freshwater > Lake > Sediment | place: USA: Wyoming | collected... | reverse complement strand
CAGTAGACAAACCACCAACAGTAGCAAAGGAGTTCACAGCACAAATAATGATAATGAAACACCCAACAGCAATCTCAAAGGGTTACACACCAGTAATGCATACACACACAGCACAGGTAGCAGTCAAGTTCAAAGAAATCAAGTCAAAGCTTGATCCAAAAACAGGCGCAGCATTACCAGGAACACCCGATTTCCTTAAAACAGGTGATGCAGCAATTGTTGTACTTGAACCACAGAAACCAATTGTCATAGAAAAGCGCAGCGACATTGCAAAGTTGTCAAGCTTTGTCATAAGAGACATGGGTGAGACAGTCGGCGCAGGCGTATGCATAGATATAGTTAAGGCTTAATGCCTTTTCTTTTTCTTTATTTTTCAGTACTATTAATAAAATTTGTTATGAACTAAATTTCTCTTCATGGGGCAACATTTAAATACCCTTTTTTTCTGAAATAACTTATGCCAACAGCAAGAATAAGATTAACGTCAACAGATCCGAATCAGTTAAACATGATTATTGGTCAGATTAAAGAGATTGCTTCTAAAACTGGAGTTGCTGTAGCAGGACCAATTCCACTTCCAACAAAGCGTTTGAAGATTCCAACACGAACTGCACCAGATGGAAGAGGAAGAGAACGTTTCGAGACATGGGAATTAAGAATACACAAAAGAATTATTGATCTTCCTGTTGATGAACGTGCATTGAGACTTATAATGAGAATTCCAATGCCGAAAGATGTCAACGTTGAAATCGAAATAATCGAGTAATTTTATGAAAATCGGCATAACTGGCACACATGGTGTAGGTAAAACTTCTCTCGCACATAGTTTGATGGGTAAACTAAAAGAAAAGGGAATCCACGCGATTGTAACTTCTGAACACGAACGCCAGTGTCCATTACCAACTGGTACCGAAGAAAGAAATTCTATTGAAGCTTCAATGTGGATCCTGGGAAAACAATTTATCGAAGAAATTGAACTCGAGTTCAAATACCCAGTTGTTATTTGTGATCGCACAATGATTTGTGATTATGCTTATTTTTTGTGGAATTTAAAGAAAAATCCGCAGATGAAAGATAATCCTAGAGTAAAAGCAATCAGTGAGATGGTTGACAAAATGGTTAAAACTTATGATTATCTCTTCAGAATACCAATAATAAACCAGACAACACTCATGAAGGACGGATTCAGAAGCACAGCAACAAGTTGGCAAAAAGAAATCGATGAAATAATCGATAAAATAATAAAAGAGAAGAATTTGAAGACATATATTATCCCATTGGATACAAATGAACGCAGAGTAAAGGCTGTTCTTGATGTAATAAATCTGTAGTTATTCTTAATGTATAAGGGACTACTCAAACTATAAAAGTTAAGATTTTTTACTAATATGTATGGGAAGGGTTACTAAGGGTTGGAAGAAGATTTTGAATAATGAAAATGTTATAGCTTACTCTAAAAGTAACTATGTGATTTATATTTGGAAGCTAAAACAGCCAAAAATGTTCATAGTTGAGCCATTCAGGAAACTTGCCAATTACAAACGTAGACTTTTCAGAAAAGATTTCAAAAAACTCAGTGAAGCAACAACATTTGCTTGGTCATTAATGAGACAAAAAGAGATTCGTGGTTATTATATCAAAAAAGAAGATTAATAAATTTTTATTTCCTTGTTGAAATTTGAGTTAAGATCGCTTTCTATTTTCGCTGTAATGCTTTTAATTCTGTTTTCAACGTCCAATACTTCTTTATCCGTCATTTCTAATCTGGTTGAGTCTGATGCAATCTCCTTTTTTATGTTGCTTAGTTCTTTTATAATCTGTTCATGCTCGTCGATTACACTTTTAGAAATTTCATTCCTTAAAGAGAGAATTTCCCGTTCCAATTCGTTATATTTTGCCATTACACTGTGCAATCTCTCGGCGCTAAGGAATTTCTCAAATTCGGAATATAACTTAGTCCTTGACTTCTTTTCAAATTCTATCTTATTTTCTTTTATTAGAATTAACATCTTTGAAAGAGCAGATTCTATCTCCATGTTGCTATCATTGATAAGAGCGTCTAAAGGTTCATCTAAATATTTCTCAATTTTGGAACTAATATCCTTATTTATTAGACTATAGTGTAGATATTTTTGCAGAGGCTTCTTAAATGAAGAAAATTCATTTCTAAAATCAATCCTTAGAGATTCCTTTTCTGTAATCAAAGAACTTATTTTATCTTTCATTGCAAGTGCATCTTTGTAAGAATTTGAGCCTTCAATTTTATCCTTTTTATTTGATAATTCAATCTCTTTCTCTTTACAATCATGTATTTTTTTGCGAAGACATTCAAGCTCTTTATGTAATTCGTCAATTTTAATTAGGTTAGAATTAATTTTTATTAATGCTTCCTTTATTTCATTTATTGATTCTAGTTTTCCTCTATTGTCTTTTGAAAGTGCTATCACTCTTTTGTAAAGATCATTTGATTCTTTTATACCACGTTTTACTTCGCCTATTGAACTGTTGTAACCATATGATACAATTTCACAATATTTGCTGGCACCATTGTTTATCTCCTCAAAAACATTTGATACAACATCAAGAAGCTTGTTAAGATTCTCCATATTGTCAACTGGTTTTAATTTTCTCTCAAAGTATAAGTCACAAGAATTCTTCGTTCTATTGATTAGATTTTGTTTTGAGCTCTCAATTTTTATAATCAATCTCTTGTCAATATCAGATGATAGTTTCGATTTTTCCAGAGCAGAAACAGAATTCTTTAAGTTTGTTAATTTTAAACCCAATTCATTACGTATCCGTTCAATTTCAGTATAGAAATTTTCAAATTCCTGTTTTTCCAAGCTTGTTATTTTATTGTTTAAGTCTCTTATGTTCCATATTTCTTCATTAGACTCTTTCGTAATTTCTTTTTTTCGAAATAAATCAAAAATACCCATATTGTATCGGAAGCCCCTTAAAACTTAAATACTTCACGGCTATTTTTCAAAACCTGTTCTCTTACAGATTCTGTGCTAATCTTCTTTATCTTGGCTATTTCTTCTATAATTATGGGTATGTTTCTTGGATCGTTTCTTTCTTTTGTTGGCCCAAGATAAGGTGAGTCCGTTTCTGTTAATATTCTGTCAATCGGCAAAAATTCAATGAGATTTTTGTGTTTGTTGCTGCGAACAATAATCGGAGCAACGCTGAAATAAAAACCCTCTTTGACTGCCAAGTTTGCTAGCTCTAAGTCTCCGCCGAATGAATGAAGCATTACAGGAACATGCGCATGTTTTGCCAAAGTCTTGATTATTGCTTCTTCAGCTGCGCGTGAATGCACGTTTAATGGAAGTTTTAATTTGTTTGCCAATCGTATTATTTCGTTAAAACGCTGCGCTTCCCTAATCCGTTTCTCATCTTCTTTCACCCAATAGAAATCTAAACCAACTTCACCAAGCCCAATTATATTGTCTTTATTTGATTCGATAAACTTGAGTTCATCATTAAATTCCTTGTCGGAAATTTCTGCAGCTTGAACCGGATAGATTCCAAGACAAATCTTCAGGTTATCAAATTTTCTTGCAAGCTCAAGAGCTGTCTTATTTGTTTTCATTTCACCTGAACAGTTTATTACAAGTATACCTTTTGATTTACATTCTTCTAAAATCCTAGCTCTATCTTTATTGAAAATTTCTTCATTCATATGTGCATGACAATCAATGTATTTTGTTTCCATGGTTAAAGGTGTATTATGTTTATCATAACAAACTAAATTTTAGCTATATCTTTTTTTCTATGATATAGAATGATTCTGTTTTTAGGACAATTCTCTTAAACTTATAATCTAAACGTTCGCACATTTTTTCAACCCATACATGGCGGGTTGAACTCATTGGTTTATTGCCTATTGTTTTTACAGGGAAACTTATAACAACCCACCTAGTTGGAACTGTTGAAATTATTATTTCGCTTATCTTATGACTTTTTGTCAGCTCAATTGAGTCCAAAACCTTGAAAAGGAAGCATATGTCAGATTTTGGGAGATCAGTCAGAATTTCAGGTTTTCGAAGGACTTGCTGCAGATCTAATTGAATTGCTAAACCAAACAAACCAAATTTTTTCGTATATCCGAAATAACTGTTAAGAACATCACAATCTGATTTGTTGAGTTCAGTCGCAAGATAATCAACATTGTTTAATCCCATCCATGGGAATGATAATGGATTAAGTCCAGCAGACAAATCAATTATTTTTCTTGGTTTTCCAGTTATTGACCATATTGCCCAGTAAAGTTTGGGATAAATTTTAAGTCGTTCTTTTGTTGAACGATGTGTACTCAAAACTTTCTCATGCTCTTCTACGAGTTTCATAGGATTGTCAGAAATATCGATTGCTTCTTTTAGTTTTAACATGAATTCATTAAGTTTCTTAGAATCATATGTTAGGAAAACGCCATAAGACTTATGCAAGATTGAACGCACCATTTTAATCAAATTTTTATACTTCTCGGATCTGTCTAAGTTTTTTATATTGTGTTTGACTATGAAATCAATAAGTTTTGAGTCTTTCTCGAGCTCTTTTTTGAGTAGATCCTTGACAAAACTTTCTTCTATGTTTTTAAACTGCGGCTTGTCCTTTATATCAGAAATGATTTTAGATAATAACTTCTCTGATATTTCCTTATTAAGCACCTTCATCCATTTACCCCTAATACAAATAATCAAAAAGAAAAATTTGCAATTTTTATGGTTTTGCCAACGCAATTTCTATTGTTGATATTCTTATTTTTCTTCCTTCTTCACCGTCGAATTCTTCACTATTTATTTTTATGTCGTCGAGTTTTATACCAGTTACGAACCTGTTTCTTACAACCTCTGCTACATCTACTGCCCTGCTAATGTATTTTCCTCTTGCCTTTATTGTTACTTTTTTACTCCCTGAGTTAAACTGCATTACTACACCCGTCACATAGTTCATAAACGGTTTCTTTCCAATAAAAACCACGCTGTTATTGTCTATTTCTGCCATTTTAACACCCCCAAATCATGTAAATTATGTTTATTCAGCTCGTTTTGTTTCTTGTTTGTCTTGTTTCTTAAGTAAGTGTAATATTTCGCCCGCTATCTTATTCCTAATCTGTTTAGAGTAAATGTCTGCTATCTCATTCAGAGATTTCTTGTTCTTATTAATGTCCTTGCTGAATATGTTTCCATGTGATCCTAGTATTTTTCGAGCCATTCTTTTAATGTAAGTTGTTCTAATGCGCCCCATTTAATTATGTAGTTTTTTATGCTTTTTAAAGCTTACTAAGAATTATCGCCAGAAAGGTTTTAAATCCAGAGTTTTCTAATATATGGTATGGTGTATGGATGGATAATAATAGCAATTCTGATGTTGATAGGATTTTATTATGGTTATACTACCTTTGATTGGTTCAGAGGAGGTACCTACATAATTGTTGCCTTGGCATTGCTAGCTGTTTTCGTCAAAATATTCATTAAAAAGTATGATGATTATGAACGTGCAATAATTTTTAGAATGGGGCGATTTAACAGAATCGCAGGACCTGGATGGTCATTTGTGATACCATTTTTTGAAAAAGAATTCTCGCGTGTTGATGTTAGAACCAAGATGACTGACTTGTATGTACAGCAGGCATTTACTAAAGATGATCTAAGACTTAAGATTGATGGGATTGTTTATTATAGGATAGTAGACCCAAATAAAGCAGTTCTTAAGATTGATAATTATATGACTGGTTTAACCAACATGATGGTCTCTGAAACAAGAAACCTTATTGCTACTCTGTCAATGAGAGATATTTTCGGTGGACTTGACGACTTAAATAATTTGCTTGCAGACAAAATAAGACATGCTACATGGACATGGGGTATTGACGTGCCAATGGTCCAGTTGAGAAGCATACAGCCACCAGACGAGATTGCGGCTGCAATGCAGCAGAAAGAAATATCTGCAAATATGCTTCAGGCACAGAAATTCAAGGCTGAAGCGCAGAAGGTAATTATAGAGGCTATTGGTGAAGGAGCAAAGAAGCTTGATGACCGTTCAATAATGTATCTTTATTTAAAAGCACTTGAAGAAGTCAGCAAAGGAAGTGCAACAAAGATAATGTTCCCGATGGAATTCATGAATGTGCTTAAGGGCGGATTTGGTCTTGGAGCTGGACTTGATGCAGCTGGAATTGACGTCAGCGAAGCAATTGATGCAGTAAAAAAGAAGATAGTTAGCTAAATTTTTCTCTAATTATTCGCATAAACCCACTTAAGAATTATAGGCGTCGCTATTGTCAGCACTATGACAAACAAAATAAGAACTGAATAAATTCCAGAAGTTATCGCTCCAGCCACCAGTGCGATTTGTCCTATAACTAAAGTATACTCTGTTCTCGGAATCATTCCCCATCCGATTTTCTTTGCTTCGTGCTCTTCATAACCACTAATCTTTGCACCGAAGTAGCAACCAATATATTTACCAGCTATTGCAACGATTAGTAACACAATAAGCAAAATCCAACCTGAACCTATTGAGAACAAACTTACCTTTGCACCGGTGTACGCAAAAAATAATGGAATCAAGAAACCATAACCAAGCGTTTTTGCTTTTGGCATTATTGTTGGTTCAGCGTATGGTGTTTTTGCAAGTATTATTCCAGCAAGAAATGCACCAGTTACTCCAGCTATGTTTATCTGTTGGCTTAAAAGCGCTATCAAAAACATTAAAACAACAGGTATTGCAATCATTGATTCCTGATCCTTCATTTTCACAGTGAAAGCCATTATTTTCTCTGCAATTAATCCACCGAACTTGATTATTATAAGGAAAAATCCAATCACTATTAGAAAAATCTGCCATGAATCAGCAATGTTTATGCTACCATACTGTAAGAACCCCAAGAATAAAGACATAATTATGATTGAAAATATATCATCAGCCACATTCGCAGCTATCAAGCCCTTTGATATCTTACCGTAAAACTGACCAAGCTCGCTCAAAGCTCTGACAGTAATACCCATCCCTGTCGAGGTGATTGCTGCCCCAATTGTTATTGCAACAATAAAACTATAGCCAAGCCCTATTCCTGCGATTAATGCAAGGAAAAATGAGAGAGTGCCCCCAAATATTGCAATTATTGCAGATGAATATACATTATTTTCAATAGCTTCCTCAAACTTTGCATGTAGACCTATAAGGAACATAAGGAAAAGTATTCCTATGCCTGCAAGAACATCCATTGTCTCTGACGGAGCAACTAGTCCAAGCAAAGACTGGCCAACTATTATTCCTGCAATAACTTCGCCAACAAGAGATGAAAATCCAAGACGCTCGAATATTTCACCTAAGATTTTTGCTGATACAAGCAACACTGCTATGTCAAATAATATCATTTCTATTGTCATCTTATCCACTCAGCATTTTGTCTATTATGTCTCTAAATCTTACTAATCCAGCTAGCTTGTGATCTAAATCAACAACAATCAGGACATTTACATTGCTTACATTCATCAGATTAAGAGCATCACTAATTTCCGCGCGCTCATTTATTGTTATTGGTCTAGAATTCATGATTTCCCTAATTGATTTATCAAAAATATCTTTAGGTATCTTTGTCCAAACAGCAGAAATTGTAGGTAATGGTTGAACTCTTACCAGTTTCATAAGGTCAGATTCAGAGACGCCACCAACAACCAAACCAGTCTCATTGACAACAGGCACAAATCTTATGTTATTCTTGACCAGTGTTTTAATGGCGTCCGTTATTTTTGTATCGGGTGAAACTATAGGAACATTCTTGTCCATTACGTCTTTAACCATCATTGACATAATTCAAATTTGGAATTGTTACAATAAATAAGTTATGTATCAGAGAAAAACATATATTAACCACACTTATATTTAGATTTGATATGGTTGATTGGCAACAGGAATACAGTATAGGAAAGTTTACTTTTAGTCTGATGGAGATTAGAGATCTTACAATTTCTGTTTTGATACTGGGGATGATATTCTCTGTAGCACTTCCAAGCTTCCAGATCGAGCAAAGTACGCCGTTTATGAACTTTTTAATTGCTATTGTAATAGTTGGACCAGCACTTCTTTTCCATGAACTTGCACATAAATTAACAGCGCAAAAATATGGATGCAGGGCAATTTATGTTATCTGGCCAATGGGTATCATGCTTTCAGTTTTTTTAACATTAATAACCGCAGGAAACATAATATTTGCAGCACTCGGTGCAGTCGCAATATCAACTTCTTATACAACAAGAGTTGGATATAAGTTTGTAGGCCTATCAAGTCAAGAACTCGGCAAAATAGCAGCATCAGGACCTTTTACAAATATGGTTATTGCTGTGATAGCTTACATATTCATGTGGATTAACCCACAAATCTTCCAGGCAATTGTCTCAATAAACCTGATTGTGGCATTATTTAATCTCGTACCGTTCCCACCTCTTGATGGCGCAAAGATATTCAGCTGGCGTAAATTAACATGGTTCAGCATGCTATTGTCTGTGATAGTTCTGCTTTATCTGCCACCATTCATAGGAGTAATAGCTTCAATTGGCATTACAATATTGCTTTTGGTTGTTATATTCATATTATTGCAATTAAGTGCTCCAAAGACCTATAGTTCGCCCTATAGAATGCCTTAAATCAAGTATATAAATAGAAAAAGTATTTAATATTAAAATTATCATTATTAATTAATTCGGAGGTAATAAAAATGGTCACAAAAGGTGAGCGCGTACCATCAAAGCATATTTTAGGCAAAACAGTAGTTAGCAAAGCAGGTAAAAAATTCGGAGAAGTCGGTGACTTGACATTTGAAGCAAGAACTGGAGAGCTTATTTATGTTGTTCTGAAAAATCCAACGCCATATGCAGCAGGATTCGATTTAGAACGCGACAGCAAAGGAAACATACAGATACCTTTTAGTTCTGTGGTTGCAGTCGGAGATTATGTGGTAGTCGCAGAAGAAGACATCCTTTGATTGCTTTCTTTTCTTTTATAAAATAAAAATAAAATATAATAAAAATAGGATTAGTTACTTATCGTCTAAATTTTCGTTGTCATTATCGCTATCTGCGTCGTAATCATCACTATCATCAGATTCATCATCAAATTTCATCATGGCTTTTTACCTCCATAATAAAAAGACTATTCAATATATCGTTCATCGTTTTTTATAAATATTTGTATTTGACAGAAAGAAATTTAACAAGAAAACGATTAACAAAAGATATGGAAGTTAAACTAGTAAGCTGCTCGATATGCGGCAAATTTGGCATAAAGGAAAAGGTAAGTGTATGTCAACAATGTGGCGTTGCTCTATGTGAATTATGCAAGAAAAAATTAAAGCCTTGATTATTCACCCTTTTGTGCATCCATCATTGCGATAAATGCCGGAATTCTTACACCTAAATATTCAAGCATTTTCGGAGCAAGTGTTATTTTTTCTTTTGTTTCCCACTTGTTTGTTTTTTCGTCTTTTTCCACACGTTCGATCTGTAACGAAGTAGGCCAAAGAGTTATCTTCATGCCTTTATGTTCGCCAAGATTTACATAATCTGATTTTATAGGATTTGCCATGTAATTACCCCCGCTTAACTAAACTATTTAAATGTTTTAATGTTTTCTGTTTTGTTATGGTGATTGTTTATTTAATGGGTGTTGCAGACATTCTCGCAGCATTTATGCTTCTTACAGGTTTTCGTTCTGATATATTAGTAATAGTTGTTGCTACAATGCTTTTGATAAAAGGTATACCAAGCTTCATGAGATTTAATTTAATTCTTTATTTGTTTGGGAGCATAGATTTGCTTACTGTATTAATTCTGTTACAAGGAACATTGTTCATTTCTTTGGCTGTTACAGTGGGTATTTTGATATTGTTAAAGGGTGTAATAAGTTTCTGGCAAATAGATTTGTTTAAAGACACAGTTGTCGGGATAACACACTCAGTATACAGAATATTAAAACGCATGAAGAAATACTTTAGATAGGTCTTAATTTCGGAGGTATAGCTGTTGGAGTTTCTCCGCCGTGCCAGCTGAATCTTGGTCTCATTTGGATTGAGTATATGCGCTCTTGATTCTGGTCAAGTACAAGAGCAACACCCTTCGTTCTTGGTAATTCATCAAGTAATTTTGTCAAGGTTGAAGTCATATATGTTTGCATGATTGTGTTTAAAGCATCTATGTCCATCTTTGAGGTTACTCTATGTGAGATAACCATATCACATTGCGAAAGAACATCAGTATTCATTTTACCAGGCTGCTGTGTTGCGACAATTAGTGAAATACCTGGCTGTCGACCTTCTCTTATTAATTGAAGCAATGGTCCTGTTGCAAGAGTTTCTCCAAACTGTGGTAAAAACTCATGGACTTCATCTACAAACATCCAAATCATTGGCACACGCCTTTTCTTCACCTCTCGTTCCGCAAAATAAGCAAAGCCTTGTTCGATATCTTCTTTTTCTTCGAGTTTTCTTGCAGTTTCCCGTTGTTCAAGTATTTTTTTAGAAAATAATGCTATAACAAGTGCACGTATTGAGAATGCGCCATAGATATGGGTGTATACTGAAACATCAAGTACTGAAGCAGTTCCACCAATGAGTATGTCATCTATCTTAGTCCCCTCCTTTGCAAATAAACCCCATTCTTTTGCTGTTTCAAATCTCGTTATTGCAGCTGCCTTTGTTTCTTTATCGCTTTCTTCGTCCATTCTTAATTCTTCAATTATTTCATCAATATCATAAAGATCTTCTCTTTTGTTTAATCTTGTGATAACTCTACCAATAAGTATGCCTATTGAATCAGTTGGCTGAATATTAAATGTCAACGACCAGTCAAGTGGACCAAGATCGCTTGTGGTCAAATAGAATTTATCATCAACAGGTATGCCTGCATCGTGAAGCTCGTCAAATTTACCGCCAGGCACGAATATTTTTACATTCTCTAGACCCTTTGGTTCCATGTTCCATTTTGAAAGAATAGCTTCTTCACGGTAATTTGGATACTTCATAGTCCAGAAAATACCCATTGTGTCAATAAAAAGCATTGAAATATTCTGTGATATGCTCTTGGCCATGTCAACTATACCTTCTGCTATAACTGCCATGGTGTATGACTTGCCTTCTCCACGCTTTCCTGTGATAAGTATGACATGCGGGCGTACAACATCAAGAAGAACTCTGTTAGCGAGGGACATTGTGTCTCCCATTCGAATATATTGCTTGCCGACCCAGACTGTTCCTTCCTCACCATATTTTTTCATGTCGCTCTCAGTGCGACCAATTATTATGTCAGCCATAGTCTTTTTAAATCATTTTTTCATATATAAATGATATGCCGAGGTAGCCTAACCTGGTAAGGCGCTAGTCTCGAAAACTAGTGTCCGCAAGGACATGCAGGTTCAAATCCTGTCCTCGGCGCTTATGGTGTTTTATATGGAATGGGAAACTTTAGAGAGGCCTGGATTCTTTGGGGATAAAAGAGACGAGATTTATAGAAAATATAATGAAAAATATGGATTAAACAATTGGAGAATTGCTTGGCAATGGAGCAATACTGTTGTAAATAATGAATTTGCATACCTTTTATATGAAGATGCATATTATTGGGACTCACATAAAAGAAAAGATTTGTGGCAAGAGCTGATATCAATTGCAAAAGATGTCTATGACATTGATAAATCAAATGTGAATTCTGGTTTAGACTATTTAATTCAAGAATGTGGTTCTATTCATTTACAGGATATTGCTATAAGACGAGTAATATCTAGAAAAGGATGGAAATTTAAAGGAAATGAATTAGTTCAAATAAGAAGCCATAGCGCTTATTTTGGTGAAAAATTAAGCCCTGGAAAAGTACCATTCCATCTTACTGAGATGATAGTTGAGCCCCATCTTAAAGGTTGGTGGGATAACAATTCTGTAGAAGATTTCTACCAAAGCAATAAAATTTTGCAGATTAAAAAATTATAATAACTATTATAAATGTTGTAATTTTTAGTTTCTTGTATGGAATTAAAGGCAGATTTTCACATTCATACCAAATATTCGCATGAGCCTAAACTTCTGAAATTTTTTGGTGCGAGAGCACGGTATGGACCAGAAGCTGTATTCAAAAGAGCAGAAAAAATAGGGTTGGATGTAATTGCTATTACTGATCATGATACAATGAACGCAGCAAATATGGCTAACAAAATCGCGAAGAGATATCGCGATATAATCTTCTTAAAAGGTGAGGAGATAACTACAACCGGCGGCCATCTTCTTGGTTTGGGAATTGATGAAGAAATACCGAAAGGGCTTTCGCCAGAGGAAGCTGTCGATAGGATAAAAGAGCAGGGGGGTGTAGCAATTGCACCACACCCATTTAGTACATTCGGTTTAAAGCATCTGATTTTCAAACTTCCGCTGGATGGAATTGAAGTATTAAATATCTGGGGTTCAGCGTTTAGAGCTAATAGAAGAGCACAAATGGCGTTTTTGAAGTTGGATCTAGCAGAAATTGGTTCTTCCGATGCACACAGTTTAAGCATGATTGGGAAAATGTACACAAAAGTTGAAGTCAAAGAAATGTCTGCAGATGCAGTTCTTAGATCAATACGAAAGAAACAGACAGAAGCATTTTCTGACTTAACACTTACTGATTTTTTCAAGGCTTTATTTTTAGGGATAGGTCAAACATTTATTTCATGGAAGAAATAGAGCAAAAGTTATATTCTGATTTAGCATCTAAAATTTGATGGAAGTTATTGTCAAAAGCGAAGATGTAAAAAATATACAAACCGATGTTCTGATCTATGCAACAACTGAAGATGAAATCAAAATAATTGACACCAGATTTGAAAAGATTCTTACAAATGTTGTAGGAAGTGGAGACTTCAAGGCTGAACTGAACAAAGTCCATGTGCTATACCCTAAAGACATAATGAAAGCCGAACGAGTGCTTTTACTAGGTTTGGGAAAAAAGGAAGAATTGGATTTTGAAAAGGTAAGGCGAGCATTTGCGACAGCAATACAGGCTTTAGCAGGATTCAAAATAAAAAATGTTGCTATTTATCATAGTAATATAAGTAATATTCAAAAATCAGATTTTGTTACATGTATGCTTGAAGGAATTATTCTGGGAAATTATAGATTTTCAAAATATGTAACAGAGAATAAAGACAATATACTTATTGATTTACAAAAAATACAAATAATAGAAGAAAATGTTGAAATAAAAAATATTAAGGAAATCGCTGAAAAAACAAAAATAATCTGTGATAATGTAAATTTCACGCGTGATCTTGTAAATGAAAGCGGAAATATAACACATCCAGACATGCTTGAGAATATAACAAAAAATTTCGCAAAGAAGCATAATTTTAAGTTTAAAGTTTTAAAAGAAAAGGACCTGAAAAAACTCGGTATGAACTTACTTCTTGCAGTAGGCAGAGGTAGTCCGTATTCTTCAAGGTTGATCTTAGTTGAATACCATGGGGACAAAAATTCTGATAAACACCTGATTTTGATTGGAAAAGGAATAACCTTTGATACCGGCGGCTTGAATCTTAAAACATCTGAATGGATGAGCCATATGAAAGATGATATGGCAGGTGCTGCGACTGTATTGGGAATGATAAAAACGGCAAGCGAACTTAAAATTAAGAAAAATATTGCTGCTTTGATTCCTGCATGTGAGAATATGATAGGTCCAAATGCCTACAAACCAGGTGATGTAATTAAATCTTACGATGGGAAGACTGTAGAAATAATAGATACGGATGCTGAAGGTAGACTGATTCTTGCAGATGCAATTACGTATGCTATTAAAAACATGAAACCAACTTTCATACTTGATTTTGCAACTTTAACAGGCTCAATAATGAGAACATTCGGAAACTTTGTTACAGGGTTATTTAGCAATGATGACGAGTTGTCTAATAAAGTTTACAAGGCGGGACAAAAAACATTTGAATGTGTATGGAGAATGCCGATTTATGATGAATACAGAGAAGACATGAAAGGTGATATTTCAGATTTGAAGAATCTTGGTCCAAAAGAGTATGGTGGGGCAATTAGCGCAGCAGCATTTCTTGAAGCATTTGTTGGCAAGACAAGGTGGGCACACTTTGACATTGCCGGTTCAGCGTGGTTTGAAAAACAAAGATTCTACATACCAAAAGGCGGAACAGGCATAGGAATAAGACTTTTCGTTGAACTTTTAAAAGAATTATAATTATTGTTTTTTCTTTATTTTTATTAAATCGCCCAGGGTTGCAGATCCTGATTTTTCAAAGAATAAATTTTCTGGGACCTCCTTTAACTTCTCAATAAGTTTGATCCCAAGAATATTCTCTAGCTTTTTTGCCATTTTAAGAGCTGGGATAAGTTTACCCTGCTCAATACTTCTAATTACGCTTAAACGTTCGTTTAACTTTTTTGCAAAATCTTCCTGCGTTAAACATAATTTTTCTCGCACATTTCTTACAATAGAAGAATAATTGCTTACAACAGATTCTTCTGTATCTGGCTTGGTCTGTATTATTACTTTTTTTTCTTCAGATTTCTTTTCAACAATCTTAGATATAACTTTACCGAACTTAGTACAAGGCAAACATGTCTTCATTTCTGTACCTTCAACAGAAACTTTGAACAAGTCATTAGTTTTAGAACCACATATCTCACAATTAGGCATATTCCAATAAAATGGTTGATTATTCTTTAACCTTTCGATTTTCACAAAATTTATTAGCATAGTTAAATTAGTTTACATTATGTCGCTTACAGATCAAATAAACTATTTTTTTGGTGTAAAGCCATCCAGTTTTAAAAGAAGACTCACTATAGGCAGCATAGCTATGGTGATAGTTGTAGTTTCGCTTATAGTTACTATTGCTGGTGCTAATATAACATACGGGAGCAAATCTTTCATTAATTCATTTGTCAGCTCAATCGCAGGTGTACAGCAGACCGCACTTTCACAGGAACAACCATATTCTATAACAAGAGTAGTTTATTTTATGGGGATAATCTCAGTTGCATTCTTTCTGTCTATAATCTATTTCATAATACTTCCGTGGCAGACATTTGAACAGAGGAAGGAAGAATATCTTGAGGAAGGATTGCACAAGTATTACTGAAAAGCCAAACTTTTTATTTCTGTGGAATCTTAGATTAGTGTTGGGGGTGTTTGTTCTGATGGAGAAGAAAAAGATAGGTAAAATAGAACACTTTTTCGATGGAATTTCCGTAGCTGTAGTGAATGTAGAGGGTTTATTAAAAAAAGGAGACAAGATCTCGATTGAGGGACCAGATACAAATGTACAGCAGGTAGTAGAATCTATGCAGATAGATAAGAAACCTATTGCTGAAGCTAAAAAAGGTCAATCAGTAGGCCTAAAGGTATTAGATAAAGTAAGGAAAAATGATGTAGTTTACAAGGTTTAAGCCACGTGCGCACATTCGAATCTTTCCACTTGTTTTTCTGTATTGTTCTCAAGTATAGTTATAATACCCATACTTTTACAGTAGCATGATGTAGAGTCTACACCAACATAGACACTGTTGTCTGCCACGCACTTTTCAACGTTTCCTGAACCTGTTTTGTACTTTATCAACTTACAGTCGCTGTCTGTAGCGCAGGTCATTTTTATTTTGCTATTGTCTAATGGAGCTACGTACAATGGTGCTGCAACTTCTTCTGCTATTCGCTCGCCAGAACCTGTACTCTGATTCTCTGCTGTTTGCTGCTGCCCGCCTGTACATCCTAAGACTAATACGGCAAGTAAAACGACCCCAAAAAATAATATTGCTTTCATGATTTAGTTTAATTAAAATAGGAATATAAACCTTTCATTAGCAGCTTTCTAATTGCATCTTTATCTGGGTCGAAGAATTGTTAAGATTTGATGCAATCTGTATTATATAGATGTCAAAATTATTGTTTATTCTTGTCCTATTAAGGTATTCAGGGAAATTTGTTTTAAATTCCAGGAATTTATTTGCAGTTATTTGAGAATTTTCTACCGAATCATCAATATATACCAGCGCTTCAGAAATTGTCTTATTGTTGGCACAACTAACATTGACATTTAGCATCATATCAGATCCAATCTTTGCATTTTTTTGTACATCAATATAGAAAACTCTAAATTCTGTAAGAGATTTCAGTGCTGTTATATCTCTTGTTTCATTATAATCGTCGAATTTGTGCCTTAAGAGTATAAGTTCTATTTTACCATTTTCTAAATTCTGAACGCTTGTGGTATTAGCGCTTAGATTATATTTGTCTTCAATAGCTTGAAGTTCTGTCAAGCCATTAGAAAAAATATAGTCTTCTTTTTGGGTTGTGCAACCAAGAGCTATTACGGCGATTATAATAAATGATAAAAATATTGCTTTCATAAAGAAAAATAAAATGTGTTCTTATTTAAACGTTTAGGATTCTATGTCGCTTATGCCACCTTCAGTTATATTGAATGCTGCTTCGCCTTCTGGCATTGACGGTGAATCTACTAATCTTGCGACACGTTTCTCGCCTTTTGAATGTCTTAAATAAAGTCTATATGTGCTTGCATGTCCTAAGATGTGCCCGCCAACTGCTGTTGTAGGATCTCCAAAGAAAATATCTGGTCTTGACATTACCTGGTTTGTTACATAAATAGCTATATTATATCTGTCTGCCAAGCGCTGTAAATCATGGATATGTTTGTTTAATTTCTGCTGACGTTCTGCAAGTGTTCCACGACCCACATATTCTGAACGGAAAATTGATGTTAATGAATCAATTATTACAAGTTTAATATTAAAACCTTGAGCAAAAAGTTCAGGTATTTTTTCAACAAGCAAGATTTGATGGTCTGCTGAGAATGCGCGTGCAACCCTTATGTTCTGAAGAGTTTTTTCTGGATCTAGGCCTTTTGCTTTTGCTAATTGTATTATTCTGCTTGGCCTGAATGTTGCTTCAGTGTCAACCCAAACCACTTGGGCATTCAAACCACCTTGCTCTTCTGGCAATTGAACATTCACTGCAAGCTGGAACGCAAGCTGTGATTTACCTGATCCATATGCACCGTAAGCTTCAGTTATTGCCTGGCTTTCAACACCACCGCCAATCAGTGCATCAAGCGCCTTTGAGCTGGTTGTGATTTTTTTAACATTCTTCATCTTTTCAAGGAAATCCATTCCTGTGACAAAGTCCATTTTAAGTTTACTTCGTACAGCCTGAATTATCTTCTGAGCTGTAGGTTCGCCTATCTCACATATCTCAGCAAGAGTAGTAGGATTAGAAGTAGCGATTCCCATTGCATCAATATAGCCAGCATCCTTCAATTTTTTGATAGTTGCAGCGCCTATACCAGATATATCTTCAAGTTTAAAATTTTCAGACGCTGGGACATTTTCAAGTTCAGAAATTTTTATGTCTTCTAATACTTCTTCACTTTCTTCACTTGTTTCAGAAATCTCTTCAGCCTCTTTTTTCCTCGCCATATTTATCATATCTGTTTTCGGGATTTATAACTTTTAGGGTGTTGTCCACTATGTCAAGTAATCAATAAATTTTTATCTTTTGGCTGTGTATGTTATTGGTATGGTAAACTGCTCGGGGTGTGGTAGTGCCAATGTTGTGTACTTAGATGTAATAATTTTCTCTAAACCGTCATTTAGTGGAGAATTTTTGATGAAAACAAAAGAAAAGATGGTTGAAGTCTACAAATGTAATGATTGTGAAAACACTTTCATGATTGAAGAACAAGATCAGTAAGGTGGATATTTTCTCTGTTGTCTTGGATACTGCTGTGGATACTGTGGCGGGTACTGCTGTGGATACTGTGGCGGGTACTGCTGTTGCGGATATTGCTGCTGCCCTGTTCCTTCCATTCCTCCAAGGCCTTCCATTCCACCAGGTAATTCACCTTCTCCACCAAATTCTTTTCCGAGCCCACTTTCCTCCTCTTCAATAGAAATTGGATTTGGTGCAAGTTTCATTACTACTTCAAATATGATGTACCATATCGGAAAGAACACTGCTATAGCAGTTATAGTATCAAGATCTATAGGTACAACACCGTAAAATATTGGGGACAGACAGATTATGAAATATGTTACTTCACGTACTCTACCTATGTAACGTGATAAACCCTTCCCTTTCATTCCTTCAAACATTATAAAGAAGCCATAAACTAGAAGTAAAATAGTCATAGCTGCTTGCACAGCATTTAATAAAGTTAGTGCTGCAAAATCTATTTTTGCAGTCAGCTGTTTACCCCAATCAAGACCAACCCACATGGCAACAAAACCATTAGATATAACATTTCCAAGTGAGGTGCCCTTCTTTTCTTGGTAGTAATCAGCCAGAATTCCGCTTAAATAAACAGGGATAATAATCCATAGCATCTCCAGATTTTGTGCTGGAGCAACAAGTATTTCACCAAACCTTAAGATGATACTTGCTATATCCACCATAATTTATCCTAAATAATACAAGTATTTAAACTATTTTTCTTGCAAATATCAAAAATGCAGTATGCCCCATCTCTGAATTACCTGGCCTGAATGATTCTGGTCGTTCCTGCCATCTTCGCTCAATTATTTCTATAACTTTGGTGTCAATAAACTTTTTATCCAAGGCACTTAGAAGTCTTATTACCTGATTTGCCGTCGGTAAATAGCATACAAGTCTTCCGCCAGGTTTTAATGCTCTTTCTGCTACATTTAACAAGCCCCATGGCTCTGGCAAATCAAGGATAACAACATTTACATTTTTTTCTTTTGAAGAACTTACATCAGCATTCTTCAATTGTACGAATCTGTTCAATCCAAGGGAATTGATATTCTTTTTTGTAAGCTCAAAGAAATCTTTTCGTATCTCATAACTAAGAACTTTACCATTGGGTCGTACAAGATTCGCCAAATAACATGTTAACATTCCAGATCCAGAGCCTGCTTCAAGAATCTTGGAATCTGGACCTATCCCTGTGTATGAGGAGATTATGCCAGCATCCTTTAGAGTTATAATCTGCGGACCTCTTTTAATTCCTTTTATTTTGTCCACAAAATCTCCTTCTATAACAATGAATTCTTTGCCAAGATGCGACTTGATTTTAAATCCAGGTTTGGTTTTTGTGATATCCTTTCTTGTTATTATACCAGCATAAGTCTGAAGGTCATTCTTACCTTCATTAACATAGATTTTCTTACCATCATTATCAATTAAAATTTTCATAGGAATTGCAAATATGCCAAAGAATAAAAACATTATTAAATGATAGACGCAACCTTCTTTTTAATGAGAGTACTTTTTGTGCCAGTTAAATATAGAAAGAGTCTAGAGAACACTTTTCTAGAGGATATTCTGTCAAATATTAAAGAAAAGAAAAAAATTGGAATTTTCACAACAATTCAATTCCTCAATCAAATCGAACAATTGGATAAATTCCTTAAAAAAAATGGAAAAACTGTTATTATTGGAAAATCAAATTACCGTGCATCAGAAAAAGGACAAGTCTTAGGATGTGACCCGATGGCTGGAACAAGTATTGAAGCAAAAGTTGACTGTTTTGTTTATCTTGGTTCAGGATTTTTCCATCCGCTAAGTGTTGCGCTTAAAACGAACAAAGAAATAATTATTGCAAATCCGCTTACAAATGAAGTTTCTATGTTAGATAAGTCAAAGGTTGAGCAATTGAGAAATGCAAAAAAGAGAATGTTAAATGAATTTTCAAAAGCAAAAAAAGTAGGCATACTTGTTTGTACAAAATCTGGACAGTATGATTTAAAAGCAGCTGAAGAAACAGAGAAAAAACTTAATGCAAAAGGAAAGAAAGCTTACATATTCTTATTTGACACATTAAATCCCGAAGAATTGATCAACTTTAATAATATCGAAGCTTGGGTAAACACTGCCTGTCCAAGAATCTCAATTGATGACGCTGAACGGATTGGAAAACCAATAATCGATATCGAGGATTTAGGAATAGAAAGGAGCCATTAGTATGGGCGCAAGATTAGGACAACATTTCTTGAAATCAGAGGAACTTCTGAAAGAGATAGCTGGATTTGTAGATATATCGAATAAAGATATTGTCCTTGAGATAGGTTCAGCAAATGGAAATCTTACAAAATATCTAACAAAAGCAAAAAAGGTTTATGCAGTTGAACTTGACAAAAGACTTTTTGAAGAACTTCAGAAAAATATGAAGCAATTCTCAAATGTTGAATGCGTAAATTATGACATTTTAAAATTCGAATTTCCCAAAGATATAAACAAGATTGTTGGAAATCTTCCATATGAAATTTCTTCACCAATAACAGAGAAGATACTTGAATTCCTTAACAAACAAAAATTAAGCGGAATCAAGAATACATCAGCTGTTTTAATGTACCAGCGTGAGTTTGCAGAACGTATGATTGCTTTTCCAGGACTCTCAAATTACTCAAGACTTTCTGTTCTCGTTAATTATTATGCTGGATCTGAGTTATTGAAATTTATACCAAAGACAGCCTTTAGGCCATCTCCAAAAATAGAATCTGCAGTTATCATGCTTAAGCCAATTGGTGTTGAACGCAATGATGACTTATTCTTTTTGGCAAAAGTAATTTTCATGCATAGAAACAAGAAATTATTAAACGCATTGATGGACAGCAGAGATCATTTAAAAATAACGAATAAAGAAAAGCTAAAACAAATTTTACCATCACTTTTGGGTGAGCTTGCTGACAAAAAAGTGTTTTATCTTGAGATTGAAGAGATGGAAGAAATTGCTGAAAAATTAAAGGGTAAGATTTTTTGAACTATGCTCCTCTTTTTACTACATACTTTGCGAAATTGCAAAAGAATTCATTTGTCTCATAGTTGAAATTAGAATTATTAATTGTATTACATGCTTTATTTGCAAATTCTTCATATAGCTGCATATTATGTGTAATCGCATCAGTTTTTTTTATTAACTCAAGAGCCCTTTTTACCTCATCAGGATTTTTGCTGCCTAATAATGTATCAAATTCAGAACGTTCATCTTCGCTTAGTTCAGAATATGTTCTAATTATTATTGCAGTCATTTTACCTTCAGATATATCATTTTTTCCTTTGTTAAGTTTTTCAGGAGAAAGTCCTAGTTCATCATCTTTAAGCTGGAAAGCTATGCCAGTATTATAACCATAATCATAAAAAGTTTTTAATTCAACATCATTTGCACCGGCAAATATACCACCCTGTATTAGTGGTTTTGCTATGGTATATTCTGCTGTCTTAAGTCTAGCTATGTGAAATATTTCTTCTAAAGAAGGTTTCTTTATAGTGGATAAAACGTCAAGTTTTTGTCCCAGTCCTGTATTCACAATTGTCTTACTGTTTTCCATAATCGCTTTTACTTTAAGCTCAGGGGCAAACGGCGAATCAAGTATTGGTCTATAAGCGAGTGCTTCAAGTATGTCTCCGTCAAGGATCGCAAGACTATTACTTGTATGTTCTACAAGATCTTTTTCAAGATTGTATTCAGCTAAGGCCAGTTTATAGCTGTGATGGACAGTGGGTTCACCTCTTCTCATTAAATCTTTGTCCATTACGTCATCATGAATTAAAAGATAGCAGTGCATGAGCTCCACGGATACTGACAAATCAGTTATTGCTTCGATATCAGTTCCACCGAATGCTTCATAACCTTTGATTACCAGTGTAGGTCTGACCATTTTTCCTTTGTTTAAACAAAGATTACATATGTTATTATAAGAAACACGGAATTCTGGCTTCCCACTGAATTCATCTTTTTGGAGGTCCAAGAATTTTTTGATACTATTATTTATGCGCAATCGGTATGGTCTTAACACATTTTTTTCAAAATGTTCTACATCAAATGTTGCCATTGATTAATCTATATTCTGCCGTATATATATAATTTTCTTCAGTAAAAATTAAAAGCTTTTATTGACAGATAAATGTATGAAACTTCCATGCAGAGAACTCCTTGGAGAAGTATTTGTTCATGAGAGCGAAGATTATGATAAAGTCAAGAAGGCATTTTCAATTCTTTTTCCAGAAAAGTCAATGAAAACAGAATCTGTACCTGGGGTGTATGGAACAAAAATAACAATAATAAAAGCAACAGTCAAAAAGAAAAATGCGCAGCTTCTACTACATAGAATACTCAAGAAAATGAGTGAAAATGACAAAAAAGAAGTTCTTAATGAGCTTAAATTAAGAGTGTCTGAAGAAGGCAAACTTTATCTTAGATTTGATAAGCAGAAGCTTTACATTGATGAAGAAATGATATTGACAAGCGAAGAAGAGGATAGCATACAGGTTGTAATTGCTCTTGACGCTTATCCAGCCAATTCACGTAATTTCATAAATGTTGCAAAACAACTATTCGAATAATATTTAAACCTTTGAGTGTTACAATTTAGTAGGTGTAAAATATGGGGTTACTCAGTAATAAAACAATTGTGGAAAAGTATGAAGAACAGTTTAAAGTAGAAAAGATGCAAAACAAGCATTTGTTTTATGATTTGTACGCAAGAGTCGGAGACCCAGAAGAATTACGCGGATATGTTGTAGAAACATTACAGGATATGGACTGGAAAACCACTCTTAATGAATTGACCAAATTCGAGGAGATGGAGGTTGAGGGGATTTTTAGAGGCGGTAGATTAAAGCCATTCAAGACAGTTGTTAAAACATATAAATCCCTCAAAAAGGGCGCAAAGTTCCCATGGCTTTGGAAATTATTGTTCATAGTTGGCTGTGCATTTTTAGGATTTTACTTTTTTACATTAGTTGATAATCCAACAGGCTGGAATTCAGATCTCATAATAAAGATAACACCAGTTTGGTTTGTACTCGCGATTTTAATTTATATGATTAAAGACTCAGTTGCAATGGCGATATGGATTAAGATTGCTGGTGTTTATGATGTGGCCAGCGAAGAAGCTGATCTGAGAATTGTCATAGCAGCAGATGCAGAAAAGAAAGACAAAGAAGCTTACGAGAAGCTTGAAGAGGATGTTTCAG
>Ga0315276_10001210_pt1 | contig 23015 bp, 20 predicted proteins | sample YL17G05_0_MG_FD_204542 | JGI IMG/M metagenome (GOLD analysis project Ga0315276, IMG submission 204542) | Sediment microbial communities from Yellowstone Lake, YNP, Wyoming, USA - YL17G05_0 | ecosystem: Environmental > Aquatic > Freshwater > Lake > Sediment | place: USA: Wyoming | collected... | reverse complement strand
CAAATAATGGGCAAGTAAAAAATACAACTACAATTAGGGCATTTAATAAGCTTATAGAAGAAGTGCCTGTTGCAAATTCAATAAACAATTCAAATTTTATTACAGGAATTTTATGGGACGCAAGCGACAATAGTGGAGATGCAGAGTATAGCCAAGATGATGAAGAAGACTTGGTATTCGTAGCTAAAATAAGTAAAGAGAAACAAGGAGCTTATGGAATTTACGATTATGAATTAAGAGTGCCTGCTAAATTAAGAGAGTATAAAGGGGCAAGCTCCGAGGTTGTTTTTTACACAGAGATTTTTTAATTCTGCAAACTTAAACACCTTTCAAATAAAAATCAGTAAAAATAGCCTGAAAATAAATTAAAAATATCATTATTAGTTGTTTTATGCATTAATTTTTATGGCTCTTCGCCATATTTCGAACTAAAAAATACATTTTATCGAATATAAAATTAGATGATAGTATTTAAAAAATTGGGAAGCATCTGCTAACCCCATTTTTTCTTTTTAACTGGTAATTGATAACTTAATTTATTGAGAGTGGTTATAGTAAATTCGCTAATAAAAAGTTTCAAAAGATAGGCAAAAATCTATTCAAAATCTGGAGAAGAAGCATTTTTATATCTGCATAATTAAACTCTCTGGTTAACTTATGAAAGTTTTTCTTTCCCAGATTATTTTTTTCTCCAATCCATAATTTTTAAATTCTCTTAGTTTCATATACTGAATTTCTGAGATTTCAACAAAATTTATTTTGAAATTATGCCTGTTTTTTATTTCTTCACATAGCCTATTTATTTTTTCTGAAGGCAGAAAATCCCCGACTATTAATATTTTAGCGGAATTATTTTCTCTGGACTCAAGAACAATCTTTTTTACTCTTGGATGCGAAGAGATTTGCTGCGTAAATTCTTGTACAGGATCTGTGCCTTTTTTTAAGAAGCTTAGAAGCTCGATTGTTTTTTTGTTTTTTTCCAGCTGATAAATCCTTATTTTTCCGATTACTATTACTTTTAAAATTTCTTTATCAACAAGCTTATTTAAAATTCTAAAAGTAGAGGTTATATTAATTTTTGAGGCATTAGAAATTTCTGTCAGAGAAAATTGTTTTTCAGGATTATGCATAAATAAATTTAGTATTTCAATTATTTTTTCATCAAACAACTCTTTTAAAATTTCCATGCCAAATTTACGCTTTCCCCTTATAATTATACAGTTTCATGTTTTTAAATCTTTTCATTTTTGATAATCTATAATCAATTTTGAAATTCTTTTTCATTTTTGAAAAAACGAAACATTTATAAATATGATATTTCTATTATTTTTATTAATAGTTACTATGAAAGGAGGAAAAAAGAGAGGTAGAATGAACATAAGAAATATATTTTTATTTTCTTTAATAGCAATTTTAGCAATTTTTACATTAACTACAGTTATGGCAGTTGGGCCTTATGGTGCAAATGTAACACAAACAAGAACAGAAACCGCCCCAATAGATAATGCAACAAGTAATAATGCTCTTGCAGGAAATGTAACAGAATTACTGATTTCTGGTTATACAACAACGCAATCTTGGCAGGGTTATTTTGGCAATGTTTCTGGTGTAGTACAATTAGCAGATGCAAATGATAAAGTAATGTACAATTGGAGCGTAATTTCACCAGAAGGTGAAGTTTATGCATCTACAAACGGCACAGGAATCATGTGGTTAAATATACAGTGCTTTAATTTTACTGCATTTGGAAATTATACTTCTGAAGTAGGATCTGGTGGAAATACAAGTTTGTACGGGACAAATTTATCTCAACTTGAAGCAAGGTTTACTATAGCATGGGATGATGTTGATGGAGTAAATGAGACTTTTACTTTATTTGGCTCTGGGCATGACTTGTTTTATACAGCTAATCAGCGATTTGATGTTGGGGAGTGCAGAAATACAAGGATTTATGGAGATACAGGAGCTGGTGTGAATGATGAGTTTGAAGAAGTGCTTTTATATGAGCCAGTATCCACAAGCGTAATATTTGCTTCAATACTTGATGAAGAAGGGCCTTTAGGTTTTGATGTAGGGAATCATGACTTTGAGATGTTGGTTTTAGAAGATGGGCATGGAACAGATATAAGTGTAACACCATACTTTTTTTACATCGAGTTAGAGTAAATTTTTTTATTTTTTATTTTTTATTTTTTATTTATTTATTAAGGAAAAAAGAAAGAAAGTAATCAGGATAGGAACAGATTTTCGAAAATTTGTTAAAGAAAAAAGAAGAGAAAATGAAAAAAAGAGAATATTCAGCATATTGGTATATAGTAGCAGTTGGTTTAGCAATTTTAGTTTTATTAGTAAGCTTAGTAAGTGTTAAAGCAGCAGACCCCCAAGGGCCTGATTCGGTGGATGTTGTTGATAATGAAACTAAAGGAGCAGTGACAACAAAAATGATTAATATCTCTGGGGGGAGAATTGCTACTTTAAATGTGAATGCAACAATTCAAAATCCTCGATGGAAAGGCTTTGTTGGGAATGTTACAGGAAAATTCACTTTAGATGATTCCTCTGGCTCTACTTTATATGATTGGTCATTAACTTCTATTACAGGAAGAGTTTATAGCACGCGAAATTCAACAAGTGTGACGTGGGCTTCTATAAATTGCTCTAATACAACACACTTAAATCAAGAAAATATTAACATGAATCACACTAATCCTAATGATAATTTAAGTGTTACTTTTAACACTACTGCCGGTGCTACACATAATCCGCTGTGGGTTGGTGGTGTATATCTTTCTGCAAATACTTGCCCTACTTTAAACACCTACAAAAATGATGCAGTACAAGATGTTGATTTTGAAGAAGTAGCATTATATGATGCAACTAATATTGTTTACGCGACAATATTAGAAGAGGATGTTACAGGATTTGATGGAGGCAAGTATGATTTTCAGATGATTGTTCCTGAAAATGGGCTTCCAAGTTTTAACGGAGCTACTGCTTATTATATTTATATTGAATTAGGTTAAAATGATTAAAAAATTTACAGAACTTAAAAAATTTAAAAGCAATTTTATAGGAATAGGCTTAATTCTTTTAGAAGTAATCTTATTATTTTTGTTATTTTCTTCTTTCCCTTCTTTTGTTATGGGAGGAATCGGAGGAAATGTAACAGTTATAACGCAATTAACTGTAGGAAATGTTGCCCCAGAGGTTTTAAATGTGAGCATAGATGATGGCGCAGCAAGTGTAACTTTGATTGCAAACTCCACTAAATTAGTTTCATGCATTGCTTTGTTGAGAGACTGGAATAATGAGAGTGATATTAATACTGCAACAGCAGAATTTTTTGATATTAATGCTTCAAGTTATGGCGATACTAATGATAATAATGAGCATTATGCAAATTCTTCTTGCAATATAACCCTTAATTTCTCTATCTGGAAAGGCATTAATGATGATGAATACTTAGCTTTAGCAAATTGCAGTTTTTCTGTTCAATATTATTCCAATCCGGGGACCTGGAATTGCACTGTATTTGTTAATGATACATCTAATTGGAACAACACAAATAGCGATAATATAACAATAAATGAGCTTTTAGCTGTTGGCTTGCCATCAACAATAAACTACGGAACAGTAAATTCAACTTATGTTTCAAATGAAAATATGACTAGTGTAATCAACTTTGGGAATATTATGCTCAATCTGTCTTTAAGCGGATATGCTGTTACAGAAGGAGATAACCTGTCAATGAACTGCACTCTCGGCAGCTTGAAAAATATTTCAATAAAATATGAAAAATATAATTTAACTGTCTCTACTCCCGGCTCTTTAACACTATCACAATTTGAAGCTGCTTATATTAATTTAACCTCTGCCCCAATAGTTAAAAGATTTGACCTTAATTACCGGCAGAATGATACTGAAAATGAAGCTTTTAATTCAACTTATTGGAGGATGTATGTTCCTATTGGTGTAGCTGGAAGCTGTTCAGGGAATATTGTTTTTGGGGCTGTTAAAGCAAGCGGAAGTTAGTTTTATACTTAGTTAGAGGAGAAGTGGGCGGTTGGTTTGAGAATATACACTCTGTTCTTGCTAAGTCTTTGTTTCTTATAGAAATCTATAAAAACTAATTGTAATTAATGATTATTTAAGACAAGATATATTAAAATTGTCAGTATAGTTTTAGTGATTATATCAAAGGACGCTCTTAATTTCTCAGCTTTGCGCCTTTGATACTTCAGAAACTGAAAGTTTCTGATAGCTTCAAAATTCAATGAATTTTGATAGTGCAGGCTGTCCCATAATTAGTAAAATTTAAATACTTGTTTATCGTCGGAAATATAATTAAACATCGTCGATAAAAATCGATAAAAATCGATAAAAGAGGTTAAAATGGTGTATATGAGTTCGTTTAGAGGACAGAATTGGTTGATCCCTCAATCAATTCAAGATATGATACCAAAAAATCATATCTGCTTTTTTGTTGAAGAGTTTGTTGATTCTTTGGATTTTTCAGGGTTCGATATGATTTATGAAGGTGCTGGGCATCCTGCATATCACCCGAAAATAATAATGAAAATTATTATTCAAGGAATGTTATGCAAAGAGAGAAGTTCAAGAAAGCTGGCATCTGCATGTAGAGAGAATTTTGTTTTCATGTATTTGGCTGAGAAAGTTCAGCCAAACTTCAGGACAATAGCAAGGTTCAGAAAAGAAAATGCAGAGTTTATTAAAGAGTCGTTTAAAGAAACAGTTAAGCTCGCTTCTAAAAATGACTTAATTGACTTAAGTTTATTGTGCATTGACGGAAGCACAATAAAAGCAAACGCAAGCACAAAGAAGTGCATAAAGAAGAATCAATTAGAGGCAATAGATTCAATCGTTGATAAAATGATTGAAGAAGATATAAAACAAGATGAAATAGAGGAAAAAATATACCAGAGCGAAGAAAACATGACTGAAATGGATAAAATAGGATTCAAGAAGATAGTAAATGAATACAGAAGTGCAAAAGATAAAGAAAGAACAAAAGAGAAAATAGAAAGAGCAAAAGAAGAGGCTCAGAAGGATGAAAAGATGGCTAACATTTCTTTGACAGACCCTGAGTGCAGAATGATGCAAAACAAAAAAGGCTTTTATGAACTTTCTTACAATGCACAATTTGGTGTTGATTCAAAACACCAAATAATTGTTTCTAATGATGTATGTCAAGACGAGCACGACTCACATCAATTTATTCCTCAAATGAGAAATATAAAAGAAAATGTAAATTTAAAAGAGGGTACAAAAGTCGCAGTTGATTGTGCATACAGCGAAGGAGAAAATATAAACTTTGCAGAAGATGAAAAGATTGATTTGTATGTGCCAAATAGGAATCAAACACAAAAATTCAATGGCAAAGAGGTAAGCCTAATTCAGGATAATTACAAATATGACAAGAAAAGAAACGAGTTAATCATTGAAGGAGAAAGATTTCTGTTTAGGGGAGTCTATGACTGAAAGAATGGGAAGAAATTAATAGCTTTTTACAGCGAGAAGCTGAAAAAAAAGAGAATTGTCCCTTTCTTTTTCGAAGAAAGGCTAAGAATGAAAGAGAAAATGGAAACAGAAGAAGCTAAAAAAATATATCAAATGAGAAAAATAGTAGTTGAACCTGCAATCGGAGATATAAAAGAAAATTATGGATTCAGACAATTCTTAGTCCGAGGACTAAATGGGGCAAAATTAGAGCTGAATTTAATTTCAATTGCACATAATTTGAAGAAGATTTGGATGTTGAGAAGAAAAAATAAAGAAAACAATATTTTTTGTTTAATTTTTGTCGAGAATTATTTAAAATGTGGGACAGCCTGAGTGCTCAAAATCCCACGATTTTGACATGCTCAGAATCTATAAGATTCTGACATCAAGGGAAAGACATAAGAAAATGGTGAAAAATTTATGTCTTTCACTATAGATTTTGTTTTATTTTTTCAATTATTATTCAAAATTAGTTAAAATATTCTTTAATTGCCAAGATAAAATAACGGCGAGAAAAGTGGAGTGAGGCAAGAAAATAAGTTTTATTTATCAATTTAGGCTATGTTTTTTATTTTTTTATTATTTTATCTGCCTGCAGCTGCAAGGTTTTTTCATATTCCTGAACTTTGCCGATGATTTCCATATTTTGATTAGAGGATATGTTTTTACACTCGCATAAAACTTCTATACTTGAAGAATCATCTTTTATTGTTAAAATTTTGAAAGTTTCTTTATCTTCTATATTCAGAACAGAGCCCTGAATTTTAACTTTTTCATTTAACATTTTGATGGTGATATTTTGTATGCTTATTAGTTTTGGCTCAAGAAAATTTGCAAGAAGCAAAAGCAAGAAAATGCCTGCTACAGAGATAATTAAAGATATTTTGAAAAGCGTTTCTTGTTTCATATTATTTGTTCTTTATATCTTGGAGTATAATAATGTTTATTAAAGCTTTCTTAATGAGTTTTTATGATGGTAAGAATAGCAATTGAAGCAACAGGGTGCGATAAAGGCTTTAGTATCGCCTTGGAAGGAGCAAGAGGAGCTTTGCAGGAAGATTCTGGTTTAGAGCCGGTATTAGTTGCAGGAAAAGATAGACTTCCTGAAGAATATTCTAATTTGAAAGAGATAGATGGAATAGCTTTAGAGTTAGCGGAATATACTTATAACTCTAAAGATAGTAAAGATAAACAATTTAAAAGTTCTATATTCAGGGCAGCAGAGATGCATAAAAATGGAGAGGTTGTGGCGTTTATAGACTCAGGAGATACGAGGGGGACTATAGTATCTGCTGGAAGAATTTTGGGTTTGATGAACCATGTTTTAGCTCCTGCAATTCCAAGTCATTGGCCGAGAAATAATGTTTTAATTGATTCTGGCGCAAATCCAGAGTCTACTCCTGAGAATCTTATGCAGTCTGCTATTATGGGGCATGTTTATTCTAAATATCTTCTGGGGGTTGATAAGCCTTTAATTGGAATTATATCTAACGGGAAAGAGAGAAATAAAGGAAATAGATTTATAAGAGAGAGCAGAAGATTGATTGAAGATCGGTTGGGGGAGTACAACCTTTCTGAGTTTTATTTTGAGGGCGACTGTGTAACTGAATTGAATGGCGGACAGGTTAGAGTTACTGACGGGCATTCTGGAAATGAGATTTTAAAGACTGCGGAGGGATGTTTAGTTACTAGTTTCACTGTCTTGTTTGAGAAAATTAAAAATCAGGGTTTCTTAAGAAGGTGCGCTGCCAAATATGCTTTAGGAAAACCCCTTAAGGAAATGAGGCGGGAATTGAATTATGAGAATTATGCAGTAGGACCTTTACTCGGAGTTAATGGGAATGTTATGGTATCTCACGGGAAGTCTAGTCCAGAGGCAATTGCAAGCGCCATAAAAATAACTAAAGCTTATTTGGGTAAAAATATTAATGAAAGATTAGGGGAAGAAATAGAAAAATATGGGGTAGTTGAATTAATAGAAAATTCTTAGATAATGTTTATAAATGCAGAAATTCTTGAAACTTTATGGATAGAGCTTTCTTTAAGCTCTTTAGAAAAGACCTTGGAGAAAGGACAGAAAGAAACTTCAGAAATCTCAGAAATCAAAGATTTCTGATGACTATCAAGAATCATAGATTCTTGAAGGAAAAGAACTAAATTTGAAAAAAAGACCTCGGAGAAAAGAAAAAATGGATCTTGAAAAAAGATTTGAGCTGATAAAGAGAAATACAGAAGAAATTTTAGGAGAAGAGGAATTGAAAGAGCTCCTGAAAGAAAAGAAAAAACCTGTTATTTATTGGGGAACTACTCCTACTGGCAAACCACATGTCGGCTATTTTTTTCCAATGTTAAAAATAGCAGATTTGTTAAAAGCAGGGTTTAAAGTAAAAATTTTGCTTGCTGATTTGCATGCTGCTTTGGATAATGTTCCGTGGATAGTTTTAGAAAAGCATTATTCTTATTATGAAAAAGTTATACCTAAGATATTAGAAGCTATAGGGGTTGATACAAAAGACTTAGAGTTTGTTAAAGGAAGCGATTTTCAGCTGAAGCCAGAATATATGTTTGATGTTTTAAGAATGTCAAGTTTTGTTTCAGCTCATGATGCAAACAAAGCAGCTTCAGAAGTTGTAAAACAAGGAGATAATCCCCGGCTTTCAGGCTTTATTTATCCGATTATGCAGGCAATGGATGAGCAATATTTAGAAGCAGATGCACAATTAGGCGGGACTGACCAGAGAAAAATAATGGTGCTCGCAAGAGAAAATTTGCCAAGGTTGGGGTATAGCCCAAGAGTTGAAATTATGCACGCTTTAATCCCGGGTTTAATCGGCAGGAAAATGTCTTCGAGTGATGAAAAAAGCAAAATAGATTTATTAGATAATGAAGAGGAAGTCAGGAAAAAAGTTAATTCTGCGGAGTTTGTTGTGGGGAACATAGATAATGGAGTAATGGCTTTTTTGAAATATGTAATCATGACTATAAAACAAGACAAAAAACAAAAATTTATTATTAAAAGAGACAAAAAATATGGCGGAGATAAAGAGTATAAGAGTTATGAAGAAATAGAAAAAGATTTTATTGATGGAAAATTGCATCCTCTTGATTTGAAAAATGCTGTTGCAGAGGAAGTTAATTCTCTTTTGAGTATTTTTAGAAAAAATAAAAAAGAGTTTGAGAATTTAGCAAAAGAAGCGTATGAATAAAGCTTTAGGATATAGAGAATTGCATAGCTTACAAGACATCAATTTGGCAGTTCTCTACCTGTATAACCGCGCTAAAATGTGCTATAAGTAATGCAGTTATCCATAACAATACAAAGATTTAAAACTACTTTTGTCTTTTTTGTATATGGCAAAAATTTGGTACTCTGTTTTTGGCGAGGGTTATGGACATGCTACAAGAAGCGAGCCGATTATAGAAGAGTTAAGAAAAAAACATAGCTTGTTAATAACCGGCTTTAACAAATCCTATATCCACTTAAAAAAAAGATTTCCCAAATTAGTCCATAAAATAGAAGGGGAGGGATTTGTTTATAACAATAACGAGGTGAATATTCAAGGAACAGTTATTGAATTTATGAAATCTTTTCCAGAAAAATCAAGAAAAAATATTTTTCATGTTTTTAATTTAATAAAAAAATTTAATCCTGACTTAATAATAAGCGATTTTGAGCCAGCAAGCCATTATTTTGCTTATTTTTTAGGCATACCTATAATCAGCATAGATAATATGAGTGTTATAGCAAAATGCAAAATAGAAGTAAAAGAAGAAGACACAATAGACTATTTGTCTGCTTTAAGTGTTATAAATTTATTTAATCCAACATCAAATTACCATTTAATTCTCGCCATTAAAGAGTTTGAGACAAAAGAGAAAAATGTTTTTCTTTTTCCGCCAGTTTTAAGAAAAGAAATTTTAGATGCTAGAGTTTCCAAAGAAAATTTTATTTTAGTTTATCAGACCTCTAAAACAAATTTCACACAGTTAATCGAGGAATTTAAAAAAATCAAAGAAAAATTTGTGGTTTATGGGGCAAATAAACTTGGAAAAGACAAAAATGTTTTATTTAAAGAGTTCAGCGAAAAAGGATTTATTGAGGATTTATCGAGCTGCAAGGCGATTATAATGACTGGCGGTTTTAGCACTATAAGCGAAGCTCTTTATTTGAAGAAACCAATGCTTATTATTCCTGCTAAAAACCAGTTTGAGCAGAAATTTAATGGGCAAACAATTGAAGAAATGAAAACAGGGGAATGCAGAGAGAGCATCGATAAGAAAAACATAGAATCGTTTATATCTAAAATAAGCTACTATAGGAAAAATTTAGAAAAAATTGAAAGTTGGAGCAATGCTAGATTATTCAAAAAATTAGGAGAGCTTATTAATGAGCTAGGAACAAAACCCAAACCGACATTTGAATTTTTTAGAAAAGCTGAAGCTTTTATTAGAGCCCCTAAATATGAAAGAACTTTAACTATAATAAAACCAGATGCAGTGGAAAAAAAGTTAGTAGGGGAGATAATAAAAAGGCTTGAAAAACAGGAGATTAAGCCTGTTGCAATAAAAATGGCTAAAATAAACAATATTCAAGCCAAATTATTTTACAAACACTTAAAAAATAAAATTCCTGAAAGTGTTTTTAATTCAATAATCAGCTATATGACTTCAAATAGAGTTGTATTAATTGTTTGGCAGGGAAAAGGCGTTGTGAAAAAAGTTAGAAAACTCTGCGGGCCAACAAACCCTAAAAAAGCTAGGAAATACAACATAAGAGCTTTGTCAAAAGAAGATATGGAAAAAAAATTCAAAATGGGAAAAGCAGTGAAAAACATAATCCACTCAAGCGCGACAATTGAAGAAGCAAGAAAAGAAATTAGCTTTTTTTTCATGCCTTGGGAAATTTACAAGCCATGAATTAGGAAATTATTTAAACACAAATTTTTTGATAATGTTATGAAAAAAGAGTTAGCTTTAGTGTACCTGGTTGCAGGAATTTCAAGCAGGTTTGGAGGAAAAATAAAATCATTTGTAAAAATAACTCCAAGAATTACATTAATTGAGCTCTCTTTAGCTCAGGCATTAAAATATGATTTTTCTAAAATTGTTTTTGTTGTCGGAAATAAAACAGAGAAAGCCTTTAAAGAAAAATTTGGGAGTTCTTACAAAAGCGCGCCTGTTTTTTACGCTTTGCAAAAATACAACAAAAAAAATCGCGATAGGCCCTGGGGCACAGGAGATGCTTTATGCTCTGCAAAACCACTTTTGAAAAAAGGATTTGTTATCTGCAATGGGGATGATATTTACGGGAGCAATTCTTTTAAAACTTTAGTTGAGCATTTAAAAAAAAGCAGCGAGGAGGCAACAATAAGCTATAAACTATCGCATGTACTTCCTGAAAAAGGAGTGGTTAATAGGGGGATTATCAAAGCTGAAAAAGGATATGTTAAAAATATTAAAGAGGTTTTTAATATTAAAAAACGAGATTTAAAAGCGGCTAAAAGAAAGCCAGGTGATTTGTGCAGTATGGGTATTTTCGCTCTTCATTCAAACACCTTAAAATTTCTAAACCAAGAGGCAAAAAAATTCAAGAAAAAGCATAAAGGAGACAGAAAAATAGAGTTTTTGCTTCCTAATGAGCTTTCGAAGTTAATTAAAAAAAGAAAAATAAAAATGAAAAATTATCCTGCAATCGACCGATGGGTTGGAGTGACAAATCCCGGCGATGAAAAAAAAGCCAGAGAATTTATCAAGAAGCATTATTAATGTTATGGATTGTGGAATCTTTTGAGGCGGGCATCCTTACATTCTATAGGTGGCCAACTCTTTAGTTCCACTAAACAATGGACTCTCTGATTATGGTGGACATAATGTTATGTCTACCTTATAGAAACATTTATAAATATGGTGGACATAAAGATATTATGGCGTATACTGAAATCCAAGAGAAAAGAGGCAGGAAGTATTATTACAGATCTAAATCTATAAAGAAGAACAAAAAAGTCTTAAAGAAAAAAATATATCTTGGAATTAATTTAAGCAAAGAAGAGATTATAAAAAAAGAAAAAGAAGCAGATAAAAAATTAAACCTTCTTGAAGCAATTTTGAGCAAGGAGGACATTAACTTCTTAATCAAATTAAAAAAAGATTTTTCAAAGGAACCAAAAGAAAACTTTGAAAATAGGTATGAAGCTTTTTGCTCTTTATTTACGCATAATTCAACTGCTATTGAAGGAAATACCTTAACCTTGTCTGAAACAAGTTATTTGCTGTTTGAAGGAATTGTTCCATCAACTCACTCTTTGAGAGAGATTAATGAGGTTTTGAATCACAAAAAAGCTTTTGATTTTATATTGAGATATAAAAGAGATATAACAAGAGAATTTATTTTAGAGTTACACAGGCTTGTTGTAATGGATACATTGAGAGAGGATTTAGTTTCTCAAATTGGCAAATATCGGACAGTCCAGGTCTATATTGGAAATTCTACCCCCCCAAAACCGCATGAAGTTCCTGAAAAAATAACCAATCTCTTAAAATGGTATTCAAAAAACAAGAATAAGCTTCACCCTTTAATTGTTGCGTCTTATTTTCATACAGAATTTGAAAAAATACACCCTTTTGTTGATGGAAACGGCAGAGTTGGGAGATTATTAATAAATTTTATTTTGCATAAGAATAAATATCCTATGCTCAATATTCCAAATTCTAGGAGATTTAAATATTATAAATTTTTACAGGAAGCACATAGAACTGGAAACCTAATGTTGTTTGTTAAGTTTTTAATAGGAATATTAAAAAAAGAAACTTTGAGATTTTAATGTGCTTTATTTCACATAAAACTCTACAATATCTTTATCTTTTAAAACATGCTCTAAACCTACTTTTTGGTTTGGGAATTTGCTTGATGGGCCTGTAACTCGGGTTTCTTTTATCTGCTTTGACAATCCGTGGAGAATTTTTTCTGCTGCATCTTTGACGCAAGAGACTTGGGGAAGAATTAAAGGGTCTTCTTTATCTGCGGGCTTGCCTGGCTCTTTTGTGTAGACACGGATTTTATGAAAGCTCTGAAAGATTTTGTTTTTTAGGGAGGGCAAGTTGTCTCCTGTAAGACAAGAAACCATTTGGAAGTTGTATTTTTTGCTTTGTAAAAATGAAGAGATTTTTCTTTTTTCTTCTGAAGAAAAAAGGTCAGATTTGTTAAAAATAATAATTCTTGAAGAAGTTGCATTTTCAAGAAAAGTTTCTATTTCTTTAAGCTGTCCTGTTTTTTCTATAACAATCAATAAAGTATCTGCGGTGTTCATTATGCTTAAATCACAAATTTCATTTTCTATTGCAGGCATATCTATAAGCTGAATTTTGCATCCTTCGTAATCTAATGTGCCGAGATTTGGATGTTTTGTTGTATAAGCATAAGGAGCTATTTCTGGAGAGGCGTTTGTTAAACAAGAAAGTATAGAAGATTTGCCGGAATTTGCCAAGCCAACAAGAACTGCCTGCATTTCCTGTTTTTTTATTCCAAGTTTTCTTGCAGTTGCTTTTTTCTTTTGTTTGTTTGTTTCTATTTTTTCCTTTATTTTTTTGTAGCGTGTTCTTATGTTCTTTCTTAATGCTTCTGCTGATTTATGCTTCGGCATTGTCTGCATCATTTCTTCTAAAGCTTCTAACTTTTCTTTATCTGTTTTTGCGACTAAATACCTTGCTTCTGCATTTGCATATTTATAGTCTACATTTGTTGGCATATATACAAGAAGAGGGTAATATTTAAAAACGTTCTTAATTTACTCTGGGCGATGGTATATGCAATTAAAGATGCTAGGAGAGTAAGCAGGAAAGAAATAGATGAAGCTTTCAAAGATCTGGGATTAGGAGAGCCTGATTCAGATAAAAGAATTCCAGGTTTTTATTTAGCTGATTCTTATCAAACAAAATCTTTTTCTACAGGATCTCTTAGATTTGCTACACCCAGAGAAATTCCGAAAATTCCTGCTCCTGGCAGACTTAGAACTTATAGAGGAACAGACGAACAAAAATATCCCTACAAAAAAGGTAGAGAAGATGAGACTCGTTTAAGAGTTGCATCTTTAGGCAAGCTTGATGAAGCTGAAATAGGTGAACAGCTCAATGAGATTTGCGAGATATCAGAAGAAGAAAGAGGAGGAGAATCTTTTCTTGCTATGGCAAGGGATGCTGGGGCTATTAAGCCAGCATTTAGAGATTTTGAGAAAAACATAGAGGAAATTGTTAAGGAAAAATGGAGATATTTAGTTATGCAGTTTGGAGGAGTTTTCTTGACAGAAATAAGGCCGAGTAAAATTTTTATGGGGCATAAAACTTTAGCAGATGAATTAATAGTTTATGATGAAAGAGAGAAAAAATATCATTTAGATTCAGAAAAGCTGGGGAATTATTTAAGAGCTAATTCAAAAGGAGTTGTGCAGGTACATTTTGGTGATATTATTCTTAATCCTAAAACGAAAAATTATGAGCTTTTTTCAATAACTTCTGGAGATGTAAAGAAAGCTAATATATTTTTAGAGCTAGCTAATTTCTTATCTGTTTACAACAAAGGAAAAGAAACTGTTATTCCTGTGCATCTGCCTTATTATGAGAAATGGGTGTATAAGGGGAAAGAATACAGGTTTGGAAGCTTAGATGAAGATGGAGAAAGAGAAGCTCTGTTTAAAGCAGAAAACGCTCTAAAGTATCTAAGAGAAAAATGGCCAAAAGGAGTTAAGTTAGCTTTAGAAACTGGAAATGGATTAGTTGAAAAAAGTTCAGAAATGGCTTATGGATTATTATACGATCCTTTTTACTTTCAAACACTAACAAAAGGCAGAAAAGATTTTGTTAGCATCTGCGAGGATGTAGGGCATTTAAATTTGGAAAATGCCAGAACAGACTGGAAAGCTTATTTAACAGAGGAAATTTCAGAGTTTCATGTTTCTGGGAATAATGGAAAAGAGGATTTGCATACAGTTGCAACTCCACAGACACTTAGAAGCTATAGCGAGATAATGAGTTTTTTAAAGTTTTATTCTGGAAATATATGCGCAGAAGTTGGGAGAGGGCAGCTGACAGCAGATGAATTTGTTAAAGGAGTGAAAAATTTAGCTTATGTTTTATTTTCAGAGCCGACAAAACATGATTCTGAAAATTTAAAGAAAATTGAACAGTATGTTAGAGTGACTTGCATTGGCGAGCTTAATGGAAGAAACTTAAATAAAGAGAGATATGAGAAATATCTCACTATCCAAGCTTCATCATAATTACTCTTTCTCCGATATTTGTTATGAGATGGAGAATTTTGCTTAAATGAAATAATAAAGTTGTTTCTTGCTGCGATTTCGGCTTTGTTGAATTAATTTTTTTATTTATCTTATTTTTCATGTTTACAATTTCGTTAATTTTTTCATTGCTGAAAGAATAATAGAACTTATGAAATTCATTAAAGAAGAGGTTTATTTCCTTAAAAACAGACAGAATATCTTTGCTTATTGACAAAGAGCTGGATTCTGCAAGCTCGATAGAGAGGCGGGTGTATTCATCCCCTATATTTTCTAATTCTGAGACTATGTATTCTAAAGTTCCAGATAAATTTTTTTTGTTTATGAGCCTTAAGCAAAAATTCGAAAATTTATTTATATTATAATCCTGGAATTCAATGTTTTTTAATTCCTGCTTGTTTTTTTGGATTAAAGCGTTGAGGCTTGAGTCTGCGATTTCTTCTAATAAATAGAAAATTCTTCTTTTTATGTTTTCAAATTCTTTTTCTGAAGGAAAAGCAGATAAGTCTTTTATTATACAGAAGTCTGATTTTTGCTCTGTTATTGCAAGGCCAAGCAAAGCATCTACTACACCTTGAACAAGCTTAATCTGCTGTTTTTGAAATTTTATTTTTATTTCATCATAGCCTTTTCTGTAGGCAGAGATTATATAAGTCCAGACCAGTGCGTCATTTAGCTCGGAGATGTTTATTTCTATTGCTTTTTCTCCTGATTTTTCTGTTGTTATTTTAAGAAAATTTTCTTGTTCTTCTACTTCTAACTCGTTGCCAGCTTTTAAATTAAATCTTCTTGCCCAGGACGAGGGAAGAGTGATGGTTAATGCTGAGTTTCCCTGTTTTACAATCTTCCGCCTCATCATATTGTTAGTTTCGTTTGGTATATAAATATTCCTATATTATATAACTTCTATTCTAAGATATATATTATATCAAAAAGTTATATAATCATAGCAGATTTCTTTGTATTAAGCAAATTAACAAAATAAAAAATGAAAAACAAAATGCAACAAAAAAATGTTCGGAAAACAAGCAAGATATTGAAAGGAGGCAATGAAAAATAAAAGATGACAGGACAAGAGATAATTGAGAAAAAAGCATTGGGAGAGATTCATGTTGGGGGGCTTAGCTTAAATTTTCAAAGGACATGCAGGGTGCCAGAGGGGCAGATAAATAGTCTGCCTGCGGGGCTTGGAAGTTTTTCTTTGTATAAAGTAGATGATTTCAAGAGCGGAGTGCCAAAAGACTGGAGCGGCTATTTTATGCCGATGTACATACAAGAGGCAATGTGGATTAATTTCCAGAGGCATTACAATAGAGAGCCGCATGCAGTTATTATTGGAGCAGGAAGCATAAATGCAGTTACTGGAAAACAGATGAAGAAAAAAGGAAAAGAATTTGAGATGAGCTTAGAAGAGCAGCAGAATTATTTAGTTGTTCCGCCTCAGCCGTGGATTGACGGGTGGAAAGATAAAGACGGCAAAATTTATCAGTTTGTTGCAGCGTACATGGGAAGCGGAGAGACAATAGAAGGGCAGATAACAGGAGAAGAAAAATTTGGAGGAATCCAATTAGGAATTTTTCAGCCAAAACCGGGACAAAATTTAGTAAAAGCAACAAGGCCGAGAGAGCATATAATAGGAGGAAGCTGGAGCCCTTATTTGGGAGGTATTGAGCTGTGTGATTCATTAGGAATGCCAGAAGAAATTGCTGAATGCGTAGCAGAATTTGGTGGCTATCTTAAATCTATGGCTTTTGTTAGCAGTTCTCTTGCTTCAGCTTCGTATGAAAGCAAGGGTTTTGCAAAACCTTTAAGGTCTTCAGGAAGAGCAAGAGAAGCTGTAAGAAGCATACAGGCAATGGGCCTTGGAAGAGGAGGAGAAATTGAGCAGAAAATTTATCCAGACACCTATGGATTAAAAGTCTGGCAGGAAAATCCCATAGAAAGAACTTACATTCATATGGTAGATGATGAAAGCTTTAGGCAAATAACTGGCTGCAGGGCACCACCTACGCCTGTAACTTATGAAAAATATCAGCAGTTTGGACTGCCTTGGTTTGAATTATATGACAAAAAATTAAAAGACACATCAGGAACAGATATTTTCAGCAAGTTAAAAACAGTAACAGGAAAAAAAGGAAAAAAGACAAAAATTTAAAATGGCAAATAAAGATTTAGAAAAAACAGTTAAGGAAATTTTGCAAAACAGCAAAACAAAAGCGAAGAGAATCGGGGGTGGATGGCTTTATGAAGTTGATTCAAAAGGAAATCCTTATGAAGACTTTAGAGATGAATATGAAAAAGCAGATATGATTGATGATAGAGTTGCGAAAAGGGCATTGCCTGACAGAGTTCAGGAAGAGAAGTATTTTGTTGTTATGTCAAATAAAGAGCTTAAGAAAAGCAAGCTTAAAGAAATTCATAACACTAGATTTGCAGAATATGCTAAAAATGATTTGATTGTTAAAAATAAAGAAGATGTTGTGGCTGAGCTGATGAATAAATATGGCATAAAGCCAGATTTTCCTTCAAGGCCACAAACATCTCCACAGATTCCTGAAATTCCAGAACCTGAACAACCTACAGTAAAGTATGGTTTTCCCGGGCCATTTAAACCACCTAAGCCTAAATTGCCTGGAGAAGATATTATAGTAATGTATGGAATTCCCCCACCAAATCCTAAACCTTCTGATGAAGAGGACTGTCCAGCTTATCCTCCAAATATTCTGTATGGAATTCCTTCTCCAACTCCTTTGTATAGTATTCCTTACCCAATTAAGCCTAAGCCTACAATAAAATATGGTTTTCTCCCTCCATGGAAACCAACTGTTTATAGATATGGAATAATCGGAAAGAGACAAAAGAAAAACTAAAGATAGGAGAAGATAAAATGGAGCATAAACCTTTAATGGGAGTTTGGGAGTTAACTTTGAGATGCAACGCACATTGTTTGCATTGTGGAAGTTCTGCAAATAAACAGACAAGGGAAGAATTAACTTTAGAAAAATGTTTGGATTTAGCACAAGAATTAGCAGAGCTTGGCAATGAGAGAATGATACTTTCAGGTGGAGAGCCATTACTTAGGAAAGAGTGGTATGAAATTGGCAAGGCGCTTAGAGAAAAAGGAATAGAAACAGGGATTATAACTAATGGAAGTTTAGTAGAGCAGAATTTAGATAAGCTGTGCGAGTTAGGATTGTTTGCAGTTGGGCTTAGTGTTGATGGAGAAGAAGAAATACATGATATGATAAGAGGCGTGGAAGGACTGCATAGGAAAGTTTTTTCTGCAATAAGAGAGCTGAAAAATAGAGGGCAGGCAGTAAGCATTGTCACTTCAGTCAGCAAGTATAATATTAATGAATTAGAAAAAATAAGAAATAGGCTTTATGCATATAAAGTTGATGCATGGCAATTACAAGTAGCATCTCCATTTGGAAACATGTGCGAGCACAGTGATAAAGTTTTAAATCGAGAAGAATATTTAGGATTAGCAAATTTTATTGCAGAAACAAGAAATTTAATGATGCCTTATGTAAATGTACAGGCAGCAGACTGCATTGGTTATTGTGACAACTATGAAAATTTGTTAAGAGATGCTCCATGGCAAGGATGCCAGGCTGGAATGCAAGTTATTGGCATAGAGGCAAATGGAAATATTAAAGGCTGTTTGTCTTTAATGTGGCCTCAATATATAGAAGGAAATGTTAAGGAAAAAAGTTTAAAAGAAATTTGGAATAATCCTGATGGCTTTTCTTATAATAGAAAGTTTAGTGTTGAGCAGCTGCAGGGAGAGTGTAAAAATTGTGAGAATGGAGAAAGATGCAGAGGAGGATGCACAAATAATTCATATGCTTTTTCAGGCAAAGAGCATGGAAGCCCATATTGCCTGCATGTGATGGAAAAAGCAGAAGAGCTTGTTGGCGCTGAAAATTAAATATGATTTTTAATTTTTTTAATTTATGTTCTATTGAACTTAAATTAGGCCTGCTTTTTGTAGTGGCGGGCGGTAAGAGTAATGTGCCTTGCTTCTTCAAAGTTGCTGCCTTTTTCTTTGGCTGGCTCTTTTTCTAGGATTAAGAACATCATTCATTCTTTGGCTAGCCTCATATCTTTCTATAGTGCTTGCCCACCAATTTGCTAGGCTGCTTACTTTTTTTGCTGCTTTGCTTTCTCCTTTTCCTCTGAGATTTATTGGAATTTCTGTTATTTTTTCTGCTAATTCTCCTCCTGATTCTCTGTCATAAAAATCACGGGATTTTCTATAAAAGGATATTGTCCCTTTTCCAAAACTATCTGTTTCAGCCCTTACATATATGTCTCTTTTAGAATTTGTTCCAGAAGAGCCGATTGCAACAAAAAATTCAAAATTATAAGCATAAGAAGGCTGTTTTGCATCTCTTGAAGGTTGTTCAACATATTTTGTAGGTTGTTCTGCATCTCTTGAAGGTTGTTCTGCATCTCTTGAAGGTTGTTCAACATTTCTTCTTTTCATTCTATTTTTTGATTAAGATTATTTAAAAAGATAATTGTTATTGGTTATATATTTTGGCGATAGACTTTAGCATTTGATAATTTTTTGAATATCGTTTAACTTCAAAATATGTTTTCTACTACAGATTAATTTAAATACTTTTTTTATTTTGAAAATTATGGAGAAAAAGGCTAAGGGAATTTTTTATTTTTTTATTTTTTTATTTTTTATTAGCTCGAGCTTTGTTTTTGCTGTAGGAAGCGGGGATGTTTTTAGTTCAAATTCTTTGAATGTTACTTGTTATAATGATAGCGATTGCGTTAAAATTAAGAGTTATTGTAGAGGAGATTATTGGAATTTAACAAGATGTGTTGAAAGAACTTATTCTTCTTGCAAAAATCCTGGAATTCCAGATTCTTATTGCATAAACAATGGAAAAATGGTGGAATGCAGTTCTTGCCTGCGAGGAACTCGCTGTGAAAACGGCAAGTGTGTTCAGTCTAATTTAACAATAGTGCCTATTTGCAGCGATACTGACAAAACACAAGAATTTCCAGATGGAATAAATTATTATTTAAAGGGAACAGTAACAATAAAACATCCTTATTTAATTGAAAGAGTTAAAGAAGATTATTGTGATAGAGAAAACAGGCTATTTAATGCGACTTCAAATGTTTTAAATGAGTTTTTTTGCAATAGCTCAGGGCTTGGTTATAGAAAGTATAATTGTGGCGAAGAAGGGAAAATTTGCAAAGGAGGAAGATGCGTTGAGGAAGAAAAGAAATGTACAGACTCTGATGGAGGGAAAAACTATTTTGTTAGAGGCATCATCGAAGGTTCAAGATTAACAACTGGTGAAAAACCAATAGATTATTGTGTAGCATATAGTGCAAAGACACTCGTGGAATACAGGTGTGAGAATGGCGGCTTGATGTCTGAAAGCTATGTTTGTCCATATGGATGCTTTAATGGTAGATGCACAAACAGAAATGAAATATGCTCTGTAGGTTATTACTGCTACAACAATTATTCATATGCATATGTAAACTCTTCGTGTTCGTGGTCACGTTTCACTGTTTGTCTGAGTGGGATGTCCTGTAGAAATGGGGCTTGTGTTGAGGCAAATATTCATTATGTTTCACCAACAGGGGCAGGAAGCCATAATGGCACACGAGGAAATGAATTTAGTTTAAACGAAGCTCAAACTTTTGCAAATAATAATTCTGATGAGAGAATTACTTTTATACTAAACAGCGGCAATTATGGGCAAGTAACTTTTAACAAACAAAGAAGCCAATATATGACTTGGAAACGAGCCCCAGATAGCCTGGCTAAATTTGAGAAAATAAGAATATCTGGCGCTAGTTATATAGAATTTGATGATATAAATGTATTTGGTTTAGGAGCGCACAACCAAACCATAGGAATTGATATAAGAAATGGGAATCATATTACAATAAAAAATTCTAGAATAAGTGAAGCTATGAATGGAATCGTAGCTTCAGGTTATAAAATAGATATTAATAATAATCTTATCTACTCTGTAGGTTCAGATCAAATAGATGTAGTTAGCCCGGCTAATATAATCTTCATAGAAAAGAACAGAATATTTAATACAAACCCTATTCCCCTCGCGCATGCTGATGGAATACACATTTATGGTTATGGAGATAATGTATCAGAGGTTTTTATCAGAAATAATATTTTTAATAACCTTTCAGGCATGGGTATATCTTCTGATGGAGTAAGAAACTTAACAATTGAAGGAAACAATATGTATAAAGTGTATTCATGGGATATTTTCCTCAGCAATACGCATACAGGAGTTGTTACAGGCAATTATATTGAACCTTATGGCAATTTCTCTTGGATTTTCATTCGCAATAGCACCTGTACAAATATTCAGGTTTATAATAATACAATACAGACTAATGAAACTTGCGGAAATGAAGTAATAAATAGCGGCGAAGTTTGTGATGGCTCTGCATTAGGAGGAAAAACTTGTAAAGATTTTGGATACACAGAAGGAAATTTGTCTTGTTGTAAAGACTGCAAAAATTTTGATTTGTCTAAATGTAAAAATGTGACGAAAACTTGTAATGATAAAGATGGATATTTGCCTTTAGAAAAAAGCTATTACATTGCTGCGGGTGTTGCTGTTGGCGGAAGCGAAGAATTCGGGCCAAGCTGTCCTTGCAAGCTAGGAGAGCCTTGCTCAACTAGTCCATGTGGTGCAGCTTGGGGGGGATTTATTAAAGATAAATGTGAAGGAGATATTTTAATTGAGAGGATTTGTAATGGAACTGAAGCAAGTTTTATTGAATATAAATGCCCTGGAATTTGTGTTGAAGGGGCGTGTATTGGAGAAGAGGTAAATTACTCATTAGCTTGTGGAAATTTAAATACAGCAAACACAATTTACACTTTAATTAATAATGTCACTTCAACAGGAACTTGCTTTAATGTAACAGCAAATAATATTACTTTAAATTGTAATGGTTATGAAATAAACTATTCTTCAGGTGGAGGAAATAATGAATATGGGATTTATTCAAATTATAATTTTACAACAATTAAAAACTGTAGAATAAAAGAAGGGCTTGCATCAGGATATGATGATTTTGCAATTTATTTTAATAATGCTAAAAATGGAACAATTGAAAATAATACAATTACAACTTCTGGAGGCGGGGGTTATGGCATTTCTCTTTCTTCAAGCTCTAACTCTAACCTTTTAAGCAATACAATTACAACTTCTGGAACCGCTGGTGTAGGCATTTATCTTGCTTTAAGCTCTAACTCTAATCTTTTAAGCAATACAATTACAACTTCTGGAAACCCTGGTATAGGCATTTATCTTTATTTAAGCTCTAACTCTAACACTGTTTCAAGCAACACAATTACAACTTCTGGAGGAGATGGTTATGGCATTCTTCTTGAATCAAGCTCTAACTCTAACCTTTCAAGCAATACAATTATAACTTCTGGAATCAATGATTATGGCATTCTTCTTTTTTCAAGCTCTAACTCTAACCTTTTAAGCAATACAATTACAACTTCTGGAACTAATGGTTATGGCATTTATTTATCTTCAAGCTCAAACAATAATATATCAAACAGTAATATTTCAAGTAGTTTGTCTTATGATGTAAATCTTGGGGCAAGTTCAATAAACAACATTTTTTTAAATACAACTTATTCCATTTCAAGAGAGAGTATCAGTCCAGGCTCTTCTCTTATCCGAAAATGGTATTACAAAGCATATGTTAATGACACTTCTGGAAATAATGTTTCTAATGCAAATGTTACTGCATTTAATGTTTCAGGAAGCTATAATTTCAACTTAACAACGGATGCTATAGGTTACACACAATTAGGAGAGATTATAGATTATATAAATAATGGAACAAGAACTTATTATAGCGATTACAATATAACTGCATTTAATTCAAGCTATTCTTTAAATAGTCATGCTTATAATGCAACTCTCCAACAAAGCAATTATAAAGATGTTTTTACTTTATCTTTTATTGCAGGAGATACTTGCACGGCTGGAGCAGGAAATTGGAATGTAAATTGTACTGATAATTGTCTATGGAATACAAATCAAAATATTAATGGAAATCTTACAATGAGTGGTGTAGGGAATGTAACTTTAAAAGCTAACTTTACTTTTACTATTCCAAAACCATACATTGCTATTAGAAATGGGTGTAGATTTACAATATTAAACGGAG
>Ga0315276_10001209_pt1 | contig 23034 bp, 17 predicted proteins | sample YL17G05_0_MG_FD_204542 | JGI IMG/M metagenome (GOLD analysis project Ga0315276, IMG submission 204542) | Sediment microbial communities from Yellowstone Lake, YNP, Wyoming, USA - YL17G05_0 | ecosystem: Environmental > Aquatic > Freshwater > Lake > Sediment | place: USA: Wyoming | collected... | reverse complement strand
AACTCCCTCTGAACCAGAGGGTGCAACTCCCTCTGAACCAGAGGGTGCAACTCCCTCTGAACCAGAGGGTGCAACTCCCTCTGAACCAAAGGGGTAGGGTGCAATTGTAATGGGTTGGGGTCCTAAAAATGGAGTGGGTTCGGCTGCAGTGGGTCTTACAGTCTTAGCCAGTTTATCCAATATTCCGTAAAATCCTTTGGGTCCATTGTTTCTTTGACTTTCGTTTGGATGTTGTAACAAATATTGTGCTTCCTTAAGAAGTGGTTCTTCAAACTCACTCATATATTCATTCATTTTTGGATGAATACCACCAGGTGTGTTAAATGATTGTTGGTCATATTCATTAACTAAATCTTGAAATGCAATATTATCATTAGAACCCTCACGTAATTTATTTAAAAATCTATTAATCACATCTTTCCCAATTAATGACTCAGATTCTACTCTGAAATTAACTTTCGGGGGTTGTGGAAGTGCGGGTGCTGGTGGTTTGTCCTGAAATGATTTTAAAAAATCTTTAACCGGCGCCGCCGGTTGTTGTTGTTGTTTATTCGGATTCGCTAAACCATCGCTGCTTGAGGGCAGCGACGATTCCAAATAAGGAGTCAATCCCGTGCTATCAGCTACTGGTCGCAATGCCATTGCACCAAAATCTATAATTGGCATGTTTTTTGTATTTATTATTTATTATATTATATGAAAATATTTTATTTTTAATTAGTCGGGAAATAAATTATAAATTTCTAATATCATTTCGAGTAGAATTATTGAAAAACTTATTTGCAATATTATGTTCGTTTGGATTATGAGGACAAAACTGCTGACGGTTGAAAAGGTCGGGGTAAGGCTGTTGCACATAATTTTCTGGAACATGCACGTTGAATAGGTCACTTTTTGAAGATGGCACATATTCAGCTTGTTCGCATTTTTGTAGAGCAAAAAACTGGTTGCGCAAAGTTGATTCTGTATTAATATTTGAAGAAAAGCCGGACCACGGCGCTTGCGCATTACCCGGATTGAATGTGGTCTCTGGACTGAATTGTGGATATTCACCCATTGCAACGGTGGGAGTCGCGCGCTGGTCTAAAATTGGCATAATTGAATACTTGGTTAAAACCGGACGCATACTGTACTGCGGCTGCAGTGGTGCAGATGGTACATTGCGAACGGTGATTCGGTCGCTCAGTTCTCTAGACCGTTCTTGATTGCATAAATATAATTGATTTACAACGCCAAACATTATATAATTGTGATATACGTGTGTATTTATATTTATATATGTATAAGAAAATATTTATTATTTATTATTTATTATTAATAAATATATTTTTTAATGATTTTTAAAAACTTAAAAAATAAATTGAAAAATTAAACATGTATACACACATTTACAGATACCATCGCGCAACATCACGCACACATCAAATAAATGTTCAACACTCGCGGAAGCAGCACCCTTATTACTAAATCGGCAAGGGCTGTTATCGCTGCAGGAAAAAAATTCTGCAGCAGCAGCAGCAGCTATAGTCTACATAACCCAAATGACATGGCAAACATTGCAAATGCCAGGCGAAATATGGATGACTACATGAGAAGAATTCAAAAAAGAGAAGAAGATTCCTCTTCGGGAAATTTCAAATGCGAAATCACAAGGAAAAATAAAAGGGCAGGTCAAGTCGATTGCAATTGTGAATACGTGTGCATGGCAAAGGTTTCAGAAACAATGATGATTCACAAAGAAGGGAAGAGAGAAGAAGAAAAAAAGTAAAATGTTTGTTTGTGAATGCTATTATTGCTTTTTTTCAGCTATTGTATTGTATAAATAAATAAATAATGCATTTTATATCTAGTTTTTATATATTTTAATATATATATCTATTTCTATATAATTAAATGTTTGCATATGCTCGTAAAAAAACGGGATTCGAAAATCAGGAATTGGAAGAATTAAAAACGTGTATTAAGAAAGTTCCAATTTTAGCACAATGTTTAAACGCTGAAAGGACAAGAGTAAGAAACTCTAGACCCGCTGCTGCTTCCTCCGCATACGCACTTGTAGATGAGTGTTCACGTGAAGTATTACATGGAGTGATTAAAACATTAAGAGAAACTCAAGACCTTCCAACTGATGAATTATTCAGATGTTACTCCTCGATGTGGAATACTGCAAAAATTGCTAACCTTTATACGCAGATACAAACTGCTGAAAAAAAAGAATTTTACACAAATATTTGTTCAATACTACAGGAGTTATGGATGGATGAACGACGTGTGATAAATCTTTTGAACAAAGTGAGACAGCTGCGTGTTGGTCTCGGCTACTACCACCCCGAGACGCTCAAACCGCTCAACGATCTTGCCGGATTCTACGTGGAAAAGGGCGAATACAAGCGCGCTTTGCCGGTGTATGAGGAGTGCCTGGCTATAAGCCAGCGCGGTGATCGCGTTGATGTAGACGATGTAGACGGCGCTGCTATCGAATTGACCACTAGTCCACTGAATAAGGATAGAATTGCTGACAATTTAGAGCGTGTCAATTACTGCAAAGATAAGATAGAGGAGCAGGAGCAAAAGGATAGACTTGGAGGAAGAAGTAAAAGTAAGAGAAATAATAAAAATAAGTATTTTCGGTCAACACGGCGTCGTCGTTATTCACGCGCACGCGGCGGGAAAAAAATCGCCACATCGTCGTCAAAGACAATAAAACGAAGACGAAAAAATGTCCGCTAAGAAATTCTAATATATATCTAGGTAAAAAAAAATATAAATAAAAATGTGGTTTAAATAATGAATTTATGAAACCAACATAGATATAATTTGACATGTATATTTATGATTCGACAGACTAACCTTTTAATACACAACTTATAAAAAATGTGCGGAATTTTCTACTATGAGAACCGGTTGACAAGATATATGGAAATGAAGAAACTTAAAGCGATTCAAAAATCATTTTACAAAACAAGTCATCGAGGACCCGACAATTCTATTTTTTTGAATGAAAAAATGAATACTTCACACAGGTGTTTTGGATTTCATCGATTGGCAATTAACGGCGTAAGCAGCGTTGGGAATCAGCCACTAAAGTTGAAAAATTGTACTCTAGTATGCAATGGAGAGATTTATAATTACAAACAACTTATTGAAGAATTTGGGTTGCAAAATGAATACAGTGTTGGTGGGTCAGACTGCGAGATTGTTATTCATTTGTTTCGGAAAATTGGAATGGAAGAAACGCTGAAACGGCTTGACGGCGTTTTTGCGCTGGTTCTAGTGGACCACGATGGCGAAAAGTTGTACATTGGCAGAGACCCGTTTGGCATTCGCTCTTTGTTTTACGGGTCAACGTATGGATACGCTTCGGATATTACGGTTTCGAGTGAAATCAAATCAATGGAGTACTGTTTGGGTCTATATGTAAAACAGTTTCCGTCGGGATGTTGGGGCGAATACGAAACGGGGCATTTATCCATTCGACCTTATTATAGCGCGCTAACAGTTCGCGCCATGTGCGACGTTGGTTTGGAACACTATGCTCCATATGACTACGTCTTTAAAATGGTTCAAGACACCGAAGCAAACATTTGCGCAAATATTAAAATGTTATTGGAGTCGGCGGTGAAAAAACGACTAATGTCGGAGCGCGCCGTCGGGTCACTTTTGTCCGGTGGTTTGGATAGCACGCTCGTAACCGCAATTCTGTGTAAAAATATGGATCCGTCAAAATTGAACACGTACAGCATCGGACTGAGCGGTTCGGTGGATTTAATGTGGGCAAAGCGCGCGGCAAAATTCTTGGGAACGCGCCACCACGAAGTGTGTTTGACCGAAAAGGAATTTCTGGATGCAATCGAAGACACAATCTATCAAATTGAGAGCTACGACACAACGTCGGTGCGCGCATCTCTGCCGAATTTTTTGATTAGCAAATATATCTCACGAACATCAAATGATGTGGTTATATTTTGTGGCGACATGTCCGATGAAATGTTTGGGTCTTATCGCGGATTTACAAAAGCGCCCACAGACGAAGCATTCAAACTGGAAAATGAGCGTATGATTCGAGACGTGCGTTATTTCGATTTATTGCGTTCAGATAAAACGATTTCTGGAGCCGGTTTGGAAGCCCGCGTTCCCTTTGCAGATAAAGCGCTAATGAAATACGTTATGGAAATTCCGCCGAGTTACAAGCGGTTTACCGATGAGAGAATTGAAAAATACTTGTTGAGAAAAGCGTTTGCCGGATGCGGATATTTGCCCGATGACCTGCTTTGGAGACGAAAGGAAGCATTTAGCGACGGAGTCTCGGGGAGCACTGGAAGAACGTGGGTTCAGATGATAAAAGAATACGTCGACACAAAAGTGTCGGATCTAGAATATGCCACATATGTGAACACCATTGTCGTTTTAAAACATTCCGCGCAAAATGAACTCAATCTGCCGTATGACAAAGAGAGTTATTATTATCGAAAAGTATTTGAGAACTTTTTCCCGGATAAGAGCGACAATGCAATTCCGTATTATTGGCGTCATCCATTTTGTTCAAACTTGGATCCGTCTGCAAGACTGTTGGAGTTTTATAAACATTGAACTGCATTGATTTATTGAACCACATTTAAAAAACATTGAATGTGATTGAATATATTTTTTTACAAGCAAATATAAGTTAAATAAAAAAACTAATTTAAAAAAATAAAATTAGTAAACAACATAAATGGAATCAACATATAAAACTATTTTTGATTATAATTCTGACATATTCAAAGTTTATAGTTATGAAAATAAAATTAGGTTGGGCTCTGATTATGACAATGGATATGTGATTGGAGAACTTGGAGAATTGGATTCAAAAGATGATTATTATGACTGTTATGTTAGTGTGGGAATATCTGAAGAAGACAGTCTTACCGTTGGTTTTACTAACCATTATAACCACATCAACATTTGTGACTGTTGGGCATTTGATGGTACAATAAATGAACTACCTTCCAGCATAAAAGATAAGATTCAATTTATAAATAAAAATGTAGGACCAATCAATGATGACAAAAACACAAACCTTCATTATTTATTTGAAAAATATAATAATATTTTTTTAAAAATGGATATTGAAGGTTGTGAATGGGAATGGATAAAATGCATGGATGAAAATAAATTAAAAAAAATCTCTCAAATTATCATTGAAGTTCATGGAATCACAAATGTAAGCTGGCATAATAATTTTACATTTAATTTTTTTAACACTACAATAGAAGAAAAAATAATTTGTCTTGAAAAACTATCAAAAACACATTACTTGATACATGCTCATGGAAATAATGCTGATAAAATAGCATATAATGGAATTCCAAATGTAATTGAATTAACATATATAAATAAAAAATACTTCAAAGGAACAGTTCCTTCTTTAAATGTAAATCCATTGCCAAGTAAAGAACTAGATAAACCTAATGAAATTAACATGCCAGATGTTGATTTAAATTTTTATCCATTTGTTTTGAAAAATAATCTTAATCCATTCATAATAAATATTCAAGATAAAATTGAATACAATGAAAGTGATCATGTTGAAATTCAAAATAAATTGAATGAAAAAAACATTGACTCAGTAATAGAAACACTTTATTCAAAAAAAAACAACTTTTACACTTTACCCGATTTTAATTCTAGAATAACACGAGGCATTAAACAGCAACTATTCAACACAAGTAAATTGCCAACAAAAACATTATACAAAATAGGAAATTGTGAAAATAACAATAATTGTTTGGTTTGTTGTACACCTTTTACCAATAATTCAGATTCATCTAGATTGACTGCATCTAATAACATTGTAAAATCATTAGAAGAAGTGGGATATAATGGACATTTTTATTTATTCAATGGCGGTTTTCCCAATCCAACAGGCAAAGAGATGAAATATGCCGGAGTGCCATATTGTTTCAAAATATTTATGATGTTAGAAGCACACAGATTAGGTTTTGATAAGGTAATTTGGATTGATTCTGGATGTTACGCAATTAATAACCCTGAACCGTTGTTTGATATTTTATCTTATCAAGATCTTGTGGCAAGATTAGTTTATGAAAATAATAATTATGATGCCATGTCATTTGAAAAAACTATCCGCCTATTAAACCAGTTAACAAAAAGTGATTTACATAGTGCCGTATATATTGAAACTATTATATTTGGATTAAATATGAATTCTGATAAAATAAAAAAATTTATTGAAGATTATTATGATATGGTGGAATTGGGATGGCCTTTTTTTTCAATTTTTCCAGAAGAAATCGTATTTTCAGCATTATTTAATAAACCAGATTATAAATTACTATTGCATAATAATCTTTTACAAAATAAACTTAAAATACATGAGTCGTTAATGAATGAATCCGAAGCTAGAAATAATGGTTATTATTTTCATCATAAAAAATATTTAAAAAATAAAAAAGAAAATAGTTACATTGTCACATTTGATGACAATAATGGAAGATTCGGCAATCAATTATTTTGTTATGTAACAAGTAAATTATTTACATATAAATTTGGACATAATTATGTTTCGAGAGAACAATTTGATTCTAATGATTATTGTGTTATAAATGAAGAAAATATTGAAGAATATTTGAAAAAAAATGAACTAAATAAAAATATTATACTTTGTGGGTTTTTCCAAAAAAGCAATTATTTTGTCAATTTTAAAAAAGACTTGATGGAATTAATTTACTTTGAAACAAACAATGATTATTTTATTATGAATGGTAATAAATGTTACATTAAAGATTATTTAATAAATTCAAAACATAATATTGAATTAAATAAAGATGACATTATAGTTTCATTAAGACTGGATGATTTTATTCAATATCCATGTAAAACATCAGACATTATACCACCACAGTACTATATGGACATTATTTTAAACAATATGAAAAAAAACTCTAAAATTTACATCGTTTGTGATAAAATTAGACAAAGTTGGGAACTTGAATACATTGAATATTTTAAGATTTGGAATCCTATTTTAATACAAAATTCATTAATCAATGACGTGGCTTTAATTAGAGATTGTAATAACTTAATTCATTCAAATAGTACATTGTGTTGGATAGTTAGTTTTTTATCAGAAAAAGAAAAACGATTTATTCCTTTTACTCCAAAAATATATATGAATCAAACTCAAAATTTACAAAAAATAACAGAAAATGATAAACTAATATTCACTAATACTTTGACTCACAATGAAGTATTGAATTTAAATTTTAATAATAATCAAAATATTCTTCCATTATCATTTTGCATTCCAGAGGAATGTGTTGTTGCTGACATTCCCAATAAAAAGAATTTATTGGCTTCATTGATTCCTGGCGATGTATCAACTTATATATTTAAAAATAAAGAAAAAGAATACAATGAAATGTATAAAACATCACGTTTCGCAATAACAAAGAAGAAAGGTGGTTGGGATTGTTTAAGACACTATGAAATATTAATGAATGGCTGCATTCCTTTATTTGAAAATTTAAAAGACTGTCCAAATAATACATTGACAACATATCCAAAAAATCTCAACGATGAGGCATATGAGCTATATAACAACTGGGTAGAAAATGAAAACTGCATTATTGAATATAATAAATTGTGCAAACGTTTTTTAGAACATACACGAAATTATTGCACTACAAAAAATACAGTTAAATATTTTTTAAATAACATAAAAAATGGAGATAAAGTAAAAAACATTTTATTAATAACCGGACATGCTGGAATTAATTATAATCGAGAATCATTGTGGATTGGGTTAAAGCGACACTGTAAAGAAATAAATGGCATGGCGGTTGAATGTGATAAAATTCCATTCTTGTACAAAGACACTGATAACACAAGCGATTTTACATATACAAGACGATTAGACGTTGAGGATTATATCGATATGAGTAAAAAAGAAATTATTGAAAAAATAAGTAATAAATTTTGGGATTTAATAATCTATGGAAAAGTCGGTCCTGATGAATATTGTACATTTCCTTTTTTTGATGTTGTTAAAGAAAATTATAACAAAGATAAAATTATTTTTATATATGGTGGAGATGAAATTTTTAATTTAAAAATAACAGATGCTCATAGTTACCAGACGAATATGTTTAATGTTAAAATTTATTATAAGCCATATGTTGATTATTTAAATTATTATAAACACTTTGGGACTTGTTTTGTAAGAGAATTAGACTCTCATGAAAGTTACAATTTATTGTCCTCTTACATTACATGACGTAAATTATATTGTAAAATGTATTTATAAAGTAATTATTATGTTAATGTAACAAACAACAAACGATAAAAACTCAAATTATGAATGCAAATAAGCGCAGCTACTGGGTAAATATGGATTTAGATAAAGAGCCATTACTACCACCAGATGACCCATCAGAAGATGACACTGAACACGGTTTGTCTGAGATTGAGATTGTCGACACAATAATAAAAGCATCACACGATGCATCATTGCATTGTATAAATAGAGATGAATTATTAAAGATTATTTCAAAACTTCACAATAATCAACAACGCGCGTTTTCGTCGAATGATTTCATTGTTTTGAAAAAATATGAAGATTATAGTGAAAATGAAGAAAATGAAGAAAATGAAGAAAGGAAATCAAAACAATGTAAATATGATTATGGCGTATTCAAACACAGGCAGATGAATTTGATCTTTAGAGTTGATAGCACAAATGACCAGGTGGATAATGAAAATAAAATAGCACAAATACTTTTGAAAAAATACAATAATAATTACAAGAATGTTCTGCAAATGGGAATTGTGTTGCCTGTTTACGCTCACATTCAACATTCATCAAAGTCGCCTCTTTTCACCCTTTATTATAGCATTCAACCATATGTAGACGGTATTACGCTAGACTATTGGGTTGAAATAAATAAATATAAAAGAAATTTTGTTGAAATTGTTTATGATTTATTTATACAACTGTGTGCAATAATAAAAGAATTGCACGAGATGGGTTGCGTTCACGGCGACTTGAAACCGGGAAATATATTGGTCGCCTCGAATGTGCAAACCTCTCAAAATTGTCTATATTTAATTGATTTTGGGTTGTCTGGAAAACATTTGAAAACAAGGCACGCAAGCGGAGGAACGCTGCCTTACTGCGCACCAGAAACCCAAAACACATGCGCGTTGAATGTTCACAACAAACACTGTAAAAATAGTGCGATTTTCAACGCGAACAACTATAAATACAATTGGAGTCTTCATAATAAATCCCACGATATTTGGTCCGTCGGATTGATTTTCATGTCAATATATATTTTCAAGGAAACGTACCACTATTACAAAAACTATCCTTTTGACTTCTTTACCAACAGCGGTTATGTTTCTCCAAACTATTTTCAAGAAATTGAACACGAATACATTCGCGAAGTTTTGAGTAAACACGTGCTCGTTGAACCGGAGCGTCGATGCGATATTCGAAAATTAAGTGAATTACTTTTGAACCTGGCATTCATGTAGTAAATGATGTGCCGCTGCGCTCACATTTGAGTTTTTACTCTGTCAAAGAAAGAGTAATGGCATTCTCGTGTTGGCTTTTTCCGCTGCTTTCTGTCTCGGCGATGGTGTCAATAACCGATGTGGTGTCCAAAGATGATTGCGAATCTGAAGCGGCAACTGGAACAACTGGAACAACTGGAACAGCCGAATCAGCCGAATAAGCCAGATCAGCATCTTCTTTATTGTCCTTATTATCCAATATTGCTGTTGCTGTTTTGGGTTTGGGTGCATATTTTTTCAACGTTCCTGAATTAGCATCCGCGATATTTTTGGAAAACCGGACCTTTTTAACAATTTCTCTCTTTGTATTCTGGCGCTGAAGCGTTTTCATGCAAAGCTTGGGAAGTATGGCAATTGTGTTCATGTAGGTGCGATACTTGAACGTGCAAACAGTAGTCAGCGGCTCCAGAAATTTGATACTGTACCACCAGTATGCAGGAATGTAGACAATCTTGCCTGGAATCAATTCGATTTCAAGCGTTTTTATTTTATCAAAGTCGGCTTTATACTGGCGCTGTATTTCCCATGGATTCAAAGGTGACCTAAATTCAAAATTCTCATAATCGTCTGTTGAATACAAGTAACGAGCCGACTTGGGAGGAATTAATTTAATTTTGATTTTTCCGTGTGTTACTAAATAGAAGTTTCTATAATTTACATTGTATTGAAGCGGCGTCTCTGTATTTTGAGATGCGGACACCATGTCATAAAAACAATTTGACACCATGTGCGGACGTAGAAATGCATCATTGTATTTGAAATTCTTTATTAAGCCGGTTTCTTCTAAAAAATCATTATTTTTTTCAATTATATATTTAGAATCTTTATCATTGTTGAATAATGATATCGCAACTTTTAATGTAACAGGAATGTGCAAGTCTGTGTTGTCATCCAACTCTTTCACGTTTCGCAATTTTACATCAAAAGCGCTATAATGTTCTGCAACCATATTTATTTTGCAACTTTCAAGCAAAGAATCGTTTTGGTAATCAAATATAACCGGTTGTCTTAAATCGCATATTTCTTCCAGTTTATCCTTTGACGGCTGTTCTATTTCATATACTTCTAAATCATTTGATGTTTTCAATTGAAAATAAATGTGCAAATATAAAAAAAGAACAATGCAAAATATAAGTATTGTAATAAATTGTTGCATTCAAATATATTATTTTATTTGTGTTTTGTAATCTATTATTAAAAAACACAAATAATCTGATTTTTTTACTAATTGTTTTACACTTTTGTATACTTACACATTTATATGAGTAAGTCTCAATACAACATAAACACAACTCAATACAAATAATAACTAAATAATAATGATAACCGAGAGAAGCGACAACAATGATATTAGTAATAATGAGAAACAACAAAATCCTTTATTAATTCATCCTCATCCTCATCCTTCTAACGATAAAAAATATTACGTGTACATTTTGGAATCTAGCGATAAAGCGTCCACATATGTCGGCGCAACCATAAATTTGGACCACCGACTGAGACAACACAATAAAGAGTTGGCGGGAGGCGCGCACGCAACAAGCGTCAAAGTTGCGCAAGGGTCTTCTTGGCGTCGCGTGTGCCACGTTCAAGGATTTCCGGATTGGTCGGCTGCTCTTCAATTTGAATGGCGTCTTAAACAACTGTCTCGAAAACTTTGTCAAACAAAAAATGCAAAACCAATTGACCGACGAATTCAGGCACTGCATCAACTATTGGCGTTGGAACGTCCAACTAGTAAAGCAAAAGCGTATACAGAATGGCCCACCCCCCCTGAAATTGTGTGGGAAAATGTGTAGATTTATACTTTTATTTGAATTATTTATAACAATTTAATTTTTATAAATATCATAATTTAATTTTTATATTTATAATAGTTATATCTCTCTTCTCTCTTTTTCAATGGACAACTTTGTAAATATATTGAATGTTTTATTCTTGGTTTTAATTTTTTTACTTGGAGGAGTAAACAAAATTATTAATTTTGAAAATACAACTAAATTTTTAGAAGATAAAGTAAATTCTATTCACCTTGATTTTATTTTTTATGCCTCTGTTTTTTTGATGATTCTATTTTTTTATTTTAATATTTATAATAATAATAATAATATTTTGACCGAAGATAATAAGAATTATCTTTTTGGTTTAATAAGTTTTTCATTATGTTTCATTTTATTTTTAGCTTATTTTAATAATAAACAACTCAAGTATATTCATTTATTTTATAATTGCGTTATTATTGGAGTGATTGCTTTATTGATATCAAGCAGTTTGATTATATTGTATTCACTTTTTTCAGGAAAATATAAACCGTATGCATATATCGCAACTACCGGGTTGGCAGTGTTTACTGCGATGACAATTCTAATATTTCATTTTCCAACAAATAAATCGGAAGTAATATCATTTACAAAAAATCTTTCAATCGTTGGCGGTTTAATGGTGTTGTCAAATCAATTTATGTGATGATTTTCATTTAAATTTTATTTCAACTCCGTTTATTTAATTGGTCAAGTAATTAATGAATTAAAATATTATAATTTCATAAATAAAACAACTGTAAAATTATATAAATATAAAAATATAATAACAATATTAAATATACAAGTACATTAATTAATATTAATACTTTTATAATCTACCGATAAATTTAATAAAATAAAATGTCAACAACAACTCAAGCAACAATAAAATGGTCACAGGCATATGCAACTTCAACTTATCCGATTATTTCATATGAATTACAGCAGAATTCGTGTGACTACGAAATGTGTTCAACCACATGGGTTCCGTGTATCAACCCCACATTGCCTTATACTTCGGCAAATATTCCGTTTGATGTAACATCTTACACTGCATACGGTCTTGCACCCATTACACAATATTTTTTTAGGATTCGCGCGAAAACTAGCGCGGGAGATGGTCCGTGGTCGGCAATTAAATCATCTACAATTTGGGGGCAGACGGGACCAACCGGTCCTCATGGCGGACCGGTAGGTCCAATTGGTCCAACTGGTCGAACTGGTCCAACCGGTCGAATCGGCTTAACCGGTCCAACCGGCGCTGTAAGCACCGTTCCAAGCACTGTACCAGGACCCACCGGTCCAACCGGCGCTGCAAGCACTGCTCCAAGCACTGTTTCAGGACCCACCGGTCCAACCGGACGAATCGGTCCAACCGGACTCGGCGGACAAGCCGGACAACCTGGACCTACTGGACAACCTGGACAACCCGGACAACCTGGACAATCTGGACAATCTGGTTCAACTGGTTCAACTGGTCCAACCGGTCGTACTGGACCAACTGGTTTAGCTGGAGTCAATGGCGTAACTGGACCCACCGGCTCCATATATAAAGCAGGCTTATATATTTCTACTGGTTATGACGTAACAAATGTCAACACTTGTTGTCTTATATTTGATATTGTTTCAGAGATTAATCCCAACGCACCCCCTCCTTATTCATTAAGCAATACTTGTTATTCTTTCAGTCAAGGTGATACTGTAACTGTAAGCCAAGCAACATCAACTGCATTCCCAGTTGACCTTACGGGAAGTTCTACCAATTATTTTGTGGCAACAGTATCTAGTTACACATGTTCTACGTCGTGTTCACCATCATGCATTGTAAATCAAATAATACTGAATCCAACAGGTATATTCTCAGGCACAACTAATCTACCTTTACCCACAAATTTTGTTATTAACTTGGCGGGAAGTATAGGTCCAACAGGTGTAACCGGTTCAACTGGTTCAACTGGTTCAACTGGACATACTGGTTTAGCTGGAGTAAACGGAGTAACAGGTACAACAGGTACAACAGGTTCAACTGGTTCAACAGGTTCAACTGGTTCAACGGGTGGAACTGGACCAACTGGTCAAGGTGGTGCTGCAAGCACTGTTACAGGACCTACTGGACCCACAGGGTCTATCTATGAATCCGTTGCATTAGTTCCATCCATTCCTTATAACATAACTAGTTTGTCATCATTATCTTTAAATCTTTCTAGACCAAACCTTTCTTACAAAGGTGGTGAATATGTAACCGTAGTCGTGCAAAACACACACCACTTGCCATCAATTATTGGAGATTACCATAATTATTTCATTGCACAGGTTACAACATACAACATTCTTCTTGATATTATTAATTTAATTCCAGTTGCATATCAGGGTAGTGGTTCTTATAATCATTTTATAATTAATTTGTCAGGCGTGTTAGGTGCAACTGGTCCGACCGGCGCTGTAAGCACTGCTCCAAGCACCGTTACAGGACCCACAGGTTCAACCGGTCCTGTAAGCACTGTCACAGGACCAACTGGAGATCCGGGTGGACCAACCGGTAACACTGGACCCACCGGTCCGACCGGTGCTGCAAGCACTGTTACTGGGACAACTGGACCAACCGGTAACACTGGACCCACCGGTCCGACCGGTGCTGCAAGCACTGTTACTGGGCCAACTGGACAATCGGCGATTTATGTACCATACCCAGTCACCAACCCACTCACCTTCACGAACTTCACTTTAGGAAATGGAGCAACGGTGGGGATGTATGCACAGCAAGGCGAATTAACAAATGTTTATGTTCATATTACTCTGGGAAGCACGAGTGTTATGGGGACAGGTCCAACCGTTTCTCTGCCCGTGACAGCCAACAATATGACTATCACAAATACAGGCATCGCCTTAAATGGTATAGCAACATTTGTGGACACAGGTACACAATCGGTGTATGGTATTATCACATATGATACCGTAACAACTGTGGAGATACGTCCCTACTTATCGTCAGGCAATTATCAGGTGCTCGGGCAATTGACATCGTTCGTACCTTTCACTTGGGCGACAGGCGATGAAATTTTCATAACATTTTCATATCATTCAATTTAAGGAATTATTTTCTATACGCATTATATATAGGTATTTATAAAATGGCACAATACTATGATTTGAATATGAATAATCAGCGGATTTATAATTGCTTAGACCCCGCAGCAGCACAAGATGTCGCCACCAGGAATTATGTCGACACCCATCCTGGAAGTAACCGTGGAAGTCCTTTTACAGTTTTTGGAAATCCGGCAAATAATTATTTTTTTGGTATACCGGGAACTGCTTTAGGGACCCCACCACCCGGCATCTCTACCCCCACAAATCTTAATTTAGTTGGTTCAGATAGTCAACCTTTTACTCTTTCTCCTGGTGTATATTTGATAACACATGTTTTGGAGGCTGTGACAACAATAAGTACTAACATTAATAATTATTTCCAATTCGGTGGTTTTCGGTTTAGTGTAACATATAACTCCACAGTGCCAGTTACTTCAATTGAAGGTGGTATGTGTACATCGTTTTTTCCAGTATCAAATCCAAATATTTACGATAATCAACCCGCACCTCCAAGTGGTGCTTATAATATTTTTGACGGGATTTTGACCTTTAATTTCACACAATGTATATATATATCCAGCAACATATCTGCTATTACACTTAATATAACACCTGGTACTGTCGGAAGTCCAAGTAATCCAGGTACTATATATTTTGGTGCTATGATTTTACATATAACAAATTTAAGTGGATTGTATCCTTTAACATATTTAAACGCAACAGGAGGAACCGAAACACAATATAGTGTAGGTAATATCACATACAAAGTTCATACATTTACTTCAAGTGGAACTTTTATGGTTAATTCATTATCAAATAGTGAACAACTTAATAATATTACATATTTGTTAGTCGCAGGAGGCGGTTCAATCGGCAATGATTCATATTCAATATGGAATGGCGGAGGAGGGGGGGGAGGGGTTGTTATTAACTACAACAGAATCCTTCCAATCACAGGAGCTTATGCCGTAGTTGTGGGACTTGGCGGAGCTAATGGTAGTAATGGTCAGAACTCATCACTCGCAAATCCAAATTTAAATGTTTATGATACGGTAATTGGAGGCGGTGCGGGGGGAAGCGGTAGTGTTAATGGTAATAATGGCGGGTCTGGTGGAGGAGGTGGAGGAGGAGGATCTGGATCCTCTGGCGGAAGTCCATCCGGACAACAAGGGTACGCTGGTGGTAATGGTGATTCCGTTGTTGGTGGTGGAGGCGGGGGGTGGACAGAACCAGGAGTACTTGTATCTGCTGGAAATGGTGGTAGTGTTGATATGACAGGCACACCGATATTTTATTCCGCTGGTGGCGGTCCTCTTTCCGGAGTAAATGGATCAGGATGGGCGGCTGATGGATACGGACACGGTGGATCGAATGTAGATAATAACCCTCCCATCCCGGCTAATCATGCTGGGAGACCGGGCATCGTTGTAATTAGGTACAGAATATCATAAAAATATCATTTATTAAATAATTGATATGAAAAAAAGTTTTTTTTCACATTTTACATATCAATTATTATAACATAATTTTTGTCTATCGAAACATAATGCCCTCTGTTCCGTCGTGCAAAACTTTCAAATACGATTTGAGTTCGCGCGTAGAAGGGTGACAGTTGTCATATCCGAAAAGTTCTGACCGGAATTTAGACCGGCAGTTGTGAATGCTGTGAAAATTCGGAATCGCATTGGGCGTTGAAAGAATATGAAGCACGTTGCGAGAAATGGAATACATTGTAATGCTCAAATCATGTCGCCACGCACACATGGATTTTCTCAAATAAAATGCTAGCGAGCTTTTCGACGCGAATGTCATGCGAATATCGGGATGAGCCGTTTTTGATTCGCCACTGCGCCTACGCGTTCCATTCAAAACATAGCATTTGCTAGTTGCATCATAAAAAATGTATGCTCGCCAATCGATACAATCGTATTGAGAAAAGGGTTGCGAAATAAACTCCTCAATAAATAAAATGGGCATTGTTGACATTGGAGGTTCTACTCCATAAGGATACAAGTGGTAATTATTTTTATTTTTGTCAGTCTTGACAACACTAAACCAAGCGTCGCTTGCGTGGGTCTTCATCGCTTCTAATTCCGCCGCTAGTGCATTTTCTTCCGCTAGTGCCTTTTGCGATTGTGCCTGTACCGACTGCGCTAGCGCATAAGCCTTCTCGTACAACGCCTCGTCAAAATAAAACTGAGCGTCGTATGATTGTTGTTTTGGTTGTGCGCCGGCGCCGGCATCAGCATCGGCAACAACTTCTTCCTCTTGAACAGTTACAACATCGGCAACAACTTCTTCCTGTTGAACAGTAACGCCATCGGCATTTGAAATGACGACTTCTTCATCATTACTATTGCTTGTATTAAAATACTTGTTGAAAAACATGGAATAATTTACTATTTGTTATATATGTTATATATTATTAATAAAAACTCTCTCTAAATATTTATTTATTAATAATATTATTTAAAATAAAAATTGATTAAATAATATCAAGTAATATACTTAGAAACATTGGTTTTTTAATAAGTAATCAACATTACTTTTGTTATCCCTCCCTTTAAATGAAAATACAACAACAACAGCAACAACAACAGCAGCAGCGACAAAATAATAAAGACACCGGAAACGGAAAAACAAAAACATCAAAATCTAAATCATTGTATCCTGCTAATAACATTGACGACGAATGGAATGATTTTTTAATGTTTCGAGGAGAAAACTGGGAATCGGCGACGGAAAACAATTCAAATGCTAATGCTTCAATCAATAATGGGGAAAAAAATAGTCATGATAATTATGACAATGGAAACAATGGAAACAATGGAAACACTTGTTCAAAGAAACAAGACCATAGTCAAAAACAAAATCAAAAACAAAATCAATCACCTCAACTCGATTCAAGTTTAAACTCAGATGGCGGAGGCAACAACGACGACGACGACGACAATGCCGGAGCTCATCTGCAGAACCAAAACGAGCACCAGCATTGCGAATCTGAAGAAATTCCAGTATGTTCACCCATATACATTTCAACAAAAACTAAAATATCGTATTTGAATACTGAAATTGATATTAAAAAAGTATTTTGGAACATTCCGGTTATGCCATATTCGAACCAGTGTCAAGGAGTTGTAAAAAAACAGATCAAATTTTCATCCATAACAAAAGAGGAACTTGCTGAAATTGAGGCATGTGTGAAAATTGAAGCTGATAAAAAAACAGGATTTGTCGAAACGCAAATTATCGAACACATTGATAATCCTGATGGAAGAATAAAATTCAAAGACCAGCGGAAAATAAATATTGGTCTTTGTAAAAAGGATATATTAAACTGCAGGTGCAAAAAAAAACGCGCATTTTTCAATTGTTTTGTTTTGATAATGAGAGTCGAAGACGAAATGTCGCCGCAAGATGCGCGCACATTCAAAGAAATGCACATTAAAGTTTTCAACACGGGAAAGTTGGAAGTTCCGGGAATACAAAATGATGCTTCCCTTCAAAATGTCATTGACATTCTAATAAGTATGCTAAAAAATATTATTGGAGAACACGTTGACTATCAAAGAAACAAATGCGAAACCGTTTTGATTAATTCGAATTTTAATTGCGGTTACTTTATTGACCGCGATAAATTGTACGACATTCTTAAATACAAGTACCGAATTAATAGCAATTATGATTCTTGTTCATATCCAGGAATTCAATGTAAATTCTTCTACTGCGTCGATGAAATGAGTTTTGTGGTTCAAACTGGACAACAGCCCACGCCTGCATCCGCACCTGCATCCGCGTCTGCATCGACGCTTGTAAAAACAAAGGTAGAAACAAAGTTAGAGTTGGAAAATGGCGACGATTCAAAAAAATACATTGAAATATCATTCATGGTATTTCGAACTGGAAGCGTTCTCATTGTTGGGAAATGCGAAGACTACGTTTTACACGACATTTACGCATTCATTAAAGAATTATTGCGCGTCGAATTTACAAACGTGGGTTCTCATATTATTAACCACGAAGATGCTGTCAAAAAACATGTTCCTAAATTGAGAACGAGAGTTATTGTCAACAATATAAATAATATAAATACGACTATAAATACAACTATAAATACTTGTTAAGATTGTAACATTATTATTACACAAATAAAATAATGTTATTTTTTTAATCACGTTGTGGCAAAAAAAACCAATTTATGAATTTCAACGCATTGCACATTTTTATTCTCTCTTCAAACTCGTGTGAAAAATACTTTATTACAAATAATGAATTGAGAGATTCGAGTCGACTAGCATCAATCTGTCCCAACTTTCTGATTTTTTTGATAAAATACTCGATTGTTTTAATGTAGTCTTTATAATTTTCACAATAATCGGTTGTTGTTTCACTGCCATGTGCATGTGCAGTCTTCCTCGAAATAATAATATCACAAAATTGTTTTATGTACATTAATTTATTATATAGCAATTCACGATTGTCTGTATGAGTTCCACCATTTGATTGTGCGGATTGTCCGGATTGTGCGGGTGTCTGCGAAGAATAATATAGTTTATATAACTTGTCATTTACGTGTGCCACGTTGGTGTGAATTTTATTAATAGTTGTTCCATTTTTTAGTTGAAGTTGTTCAGGCGTCAACTGAGTTAATTCGGTTTCAATTATTTTATTGTACATTTCTATTAGCATTGAAACAATATTGTTTTTTATTTCCTCATTTTTTGTTTCATAATAATTTTTTTTATACTCTGGGTTAATGTCAAATATTGTCTTTTTATAAACGAAAAGTGCAGCATCTTTGGAATTCAACTGCAAATATGTTACGGCATCATCTCCAATTTGTCCAATAAACTCAATGTAATAAGAATACGACTTCTGACAATGATAATACGTTAAATCCAAATTTTGAGTGAATAATAATAACATTTTAAAAACATGTGAAATTGTAAATAGCCCTTTTATCAAAATATATTTTAAATATTCTGAATTTTTATTTTTTATGGTTTCAATTCCAAATAATAAATATTGATTAATTACATTCACATATTTCATGTATATATCCATTTCATTGTACAAAACCACTGCATCGCCTGAATCCTTTTTATAATTTTCAATATTTTGTAATGAATTATCTTTCATATTTTATTTTTATTTTTATTTTTATTTGCTAAATAAATAATAAATGTTGGTAACAATATAATTATATACATTTTATATAATTATATATTTATACAAATTTAATTACCATGCATTTCGCCCCTTCACCCCCCTACTTATTGTAAAGGTTCTCTTTATCCGAGAGCATTTTCAATGCCTGGTTGAGTATGCATTCTACCAACACCACCAGAACTTGCCTGGTTAACTTGAAAGATACCCCTCTGTTTCATGTAAAGCAAACCAGAAGTAAATCCATACGGCACGCAGCCGCAATAAGCACCGCGCTGCTGAATTGCAATAGTTGCAAATTGACCTCTACCGACAAGCGGAGCTAAGCCACCCATTTTCAAACCATAGCTCTTAGCATTATTATTCGTTATGCTTTGTTGATACCTTGCGGCTTTTCCTGCATTCATTAACACCATTTTATTTGTTTATACATTGTCTAAATATTTTATTTTATATTTCTATTGAATAATTTAATCTAATTAAAATATTCAATTAATTATTAAAATACTTTATTTGTTAGTGGAGTAGCAGAGTATATTATTTGCTGAAACAACTTAGACTTATATTGCCATTTATATTCAAGTGCCCGACAAAAAAATGACTTCTAAACACGACGAAGACATCATGTACAATGAAAATGGCGGATTGGTCTTCAATCCGTATAACGAAAATAATGTGGAGATTACATTGAGCGAAGTTCAATCTATTCTCCAAAAATACGGTGTTCCTTGTCCAACTGTATTCAATATAGAACTTTACAAGCGAGCGTTTATACACAAATCATACACAAAACGCCCAATGGCTGAAAATGCTAGAGACAATATTACAATCGCTGAAAAACCGGATAATTGTTTGTCTCTTAAAACAAAATCAAATGAACGGCTAGAATTTTTAGGAGACGGAGTTTTGGAATGTATAACAAAGTACGTTTTGTACCGTCGTTTTCCTAAAGAGAATGAAGGATTCATGACGGAAAAAAAAATAGCAATTGTTAAGAATGAATCCATCGGAAGAATCGCTTATGAAATGGGACTGCATAAGTGGTTGGTTATTTCAAAGCATGCAGAAGAAAAACATACGCGAACAAACTTGAAAAAATTGGGTTGTTTATTTGAAGCATTCATCGGTGCGCTTTTTTTAGACTTTAATAAGATTTCTGTCAAAGATGAAGATGATTGGTTTAAGAACATTTTTATTACTGGTCCTGGTTTTCAAATGGCACAACTTTTCATTGAAAGTGTATTCAATACTCACATTGATTGGGTGAGTTTGATAAAGAATGATGATAATTATAAGAATATTCTTCAAGTGAAAATTCAGAAGGAATTCAAAACGACGCCTGATTATTTTGAGATTTCTCACACGTTGGAAACAGGATACACTATGGGTGTGTATTTGTGTCTCGGACAACAATTTTATGAAGCCGATTATAAAAATGCGTACTTGTATTCCGATTTGCAGTCTTTTTTAAAAATAAGGTCAATTGTTGATACCGAGTCGAAAATTGTGGTGTTTTTTGCTCAGGGAACACACAAGATCAAGAAAAAGGCAGAACAAATTGCCTGCGAGTTGGCTCTAAATGAACTTTTGAAATATCATTAATATTGTTTTTAGTTATTTTGTTATTTGGTAAAAAAAATATATATAGTCATTATATATAAAAGTTTAAATCATAATGAAAGGTATGAAAGGTGGTAGACAGGTACCCCCCCCATCAAATAAAGAAAGAGCGCGTCTAGAACGTGAACGTCAATATGATATTCAAGAAGAATTTGAACGAGCAGAACGTGAACGCGAAGAACGCGAAGAACGTGAACGAGCAGAACTCGCCGAACTGCAGATGCGACTCGACCACACGCGCGCGCTCCGCGCCGAAGCTGAAGCGGATAACCGCAGACGTCAAGAAGAAGAACTTGCGCGTCAACTTGTAGCTCGCAGAGACCTTATGTCACAGGCGTACGCAGAAGCGGATAGTAGATCGGATAGTTTAGGAGGAAGAATCAAAAATATTCTTCGGAAAAAAAAGAAATCAAATAAAAACAAGTCAAAAAAAGTTAATAAACAAGTTAAAAATAAAAGATATTCAAGAAAATCATTAAAAAAATAAATTGAAATAATGAATAAGCAGAAATTGATTTAGCAAAATGTATAACTAATAATATATATAGTATTTAATATTATTAGTTATTAATATTTATTAGTTATAGTTAATAATGGAACCAGAATCATTCAATATTGACGATTACATAAAAGATGGAAAAATAAATTTGACAGAAAAAACATACCGAAAATACGACAAGGAATTCATTGCGACAAAAATTATTGATAAAATACAAAGTGGCGAGCTGAAATTCCCGCATCCGCCTGAATATTGCACTCCGAAATTTAAAGAGGATGCTTTTCAAATACTTAAAAATTATGAACCGGAAGTAGTAAACTCGCGACATTCGAACTATCAACAAAAACTAGGGCGAGAAGTGTGGCAAAAAATGAATTTACCTGTCGACGGTTACAAATTAGGATACACGTATATCAACACACAACCCGGTGACTACGAAGCGGATAAACTAATCGATTGTTTCACAGGACTGCAACGAATGAAATGCAAGCGCGAAGGCAAAGAGCTCTCTCCGTTTGCCGCGTGGAACAACAAGGACTACATGAAGCTGGTCATTGAAAAATATATGGAAGATAAAGAAGATTTGACAAGTTTTAATTTGAGAGAATCATTTTATAAATTAAGCAGTAAATTACCTGAAAAATATAAAAATATGGAATGTAATTTTTTCAAAGCAACACTTGCAGCTTCCGTCTACGACTATTTTCTAGAAGGTAGCACAAAAACGCGTGTATTGGACATTAGCGCCGGCTGGGGCGACCGCTTACTTGCAGCGCTAGCAAAAAACCTGGATTCTTATTTGGCGTTTGACCCGAATGCGTCGCTGCAACCGGGATACAGGGCCATGATTGACGAGACGTTCTCTTCTGTACCCGGTATAAGCAGTAAAGGCTCACTCGTGTATCAACTCGTACCGCATGTGAGTCATGAACTCTCAAATAAAGACCGGTACAAAGTGATTGATGCACCATTTGAAAGCGCAGAGGCAATTTTGGAAGGACGCGAATTCGATTTGATATTTACAAGTCCGCCCTATTTTGATTTAGAAGTATTTACCACAGAAGGTGAGCAATCCATTATTACCCATTCAACATTTGACAAGTGGATGGTGCATTTTTTATTTAAATCTCTCTATATCGCCTGGAAATCGTTGGTATCCGACGGAAATATGGTAATACACATTGACGACTTCAGCAAAGGCACTGAAAAACATCGAATTATTGAACCGATGGTGCTATTTGTTTGTGGCTGGTGCTCAAGTGCGCGTTTTGACGGAGTGGTGGG
>Ga0315276_10001208_pt1 | contig 23060 bp, 16 predicted proteins | sample YL17G05_0_MG_FD_204542 | JGI IMG/M metagenome (GOLD analysis project Ga0315276, IMG submission 204542) | Sediment microbial communities from Yellowstone Lake, YNP, Wyoming, USA - YL17G05_0 | ecosystem: Environmental > Aquatic > Freshwater > Lake > Sediment | place: USA: Wyoming | collected... | reverse complement strand
TACTACCAGAAGTCCGAGAAATATAATCAAGGTGTTCATGGTCTCCTTTCCATGGCTGGAATAAATTATCGAATATTATTTTATCAAAGAACCAAGTTGTTAGCACACAATTTTCTTGTATGTTAATCTTTTGCCTTCTGCGCCTAATATAGCGTGTTCAGCGCGTGTTCCGTCATTAACTTTGCGGTGATTCCAACGGAACTCAAATTCTTTACAGTAGCGTTTTAGGTGTCGCTTTGAAACGTGATGAAATGTTCCCTCAACGCCTCTTTTGAGTAATGCAAAATACGATTCGGCAGTATTGGTTGTTATATCGCCGTTGACATATTGGCCGAGACTGTTATTTATTGTTTTATGCCCTCCTGTGAAGTCTTTTCCTATTCCCGAATATGAACTAAAGTCATCGGTCATTATCGTGGATTCGTGGTCAACCATTTTTTTGATAGCAGATTTTAAGGTTGCGGCGTTCACCCTCCTAACTGGTTTTGATATGGCTTCGCCGTCTCTTTCAACCAAAACCATTACTGGAATTTTCTTTGTTCTCCGCCCGATTCTATAATCTTTGCCGTTCATTAATTCCTTTTGGCTTTTGCGCGGTCTTCGTGCTCCAACATAGGTTTCATCGCACTCAACAACGCCTTTTAGCTTGCCAGACAGAGGCCCTCCGGCCATTGCCAACCTAATACGATGTGCTAAATGCCAAGCCGATTTGTAAGAATGTAATCCTAAATTGCGTTGTAATTGCAGGGCAGATACGCCTTTTTTGTGGGAACACATCGAATAAAATGCTTGAACCCATTGTCTCAAAGTAATATGAGAACGGTGCATTATCGTGCCGACTGTTACCGTGAATTGCCCCCGACAATCATTGCATTGAATTACGCCGTCTCTAACCTTGTCCGATTTGGCCTGTATCCGTGTTATATTCATACTGCCGCAATGTGGGCAGGCGGGGCCTTTAGGCCAACGTATACCTTCAAGGATAGTTCTTGCCTCATTCTCTGTAAGACGGCCTACGTCTATTGCGGCCATATCACGCAGTTTATCGAATTTTGGCGGTATGTATTTCATAACAATTTTTTACTTTTTGTTTAAAATTATGCCACTTACTCCTGATGCTCCGGCAGGTGCTTGTGTTGTCAGCCGATTAAACTTTTGAAATCCGATTACATAATTCTGATATTCGTAAGGTTGATTTATTGTCGCCATATTTCTTATCGGTTGGTCGAATTCAATTTCCTCTATTGAAAATGTATTTTGCTTTTCATCCGCAATAAAATTAATCACTTTTCCAGCTTTTTTGCCGTTTTGATATAAACTATCTGGCTCACGAATCCCCAAAGATTCCTTATCGGCCAATATAAGATTTTCTATTTTTCCGGTTGTAATACCGCCTTGTTGATTTTGGCTTTTAACTTTGTATATTTCGTGGGGTTTGCTTTTCGTCGTAACTTTTTTATCTCCCTTGATATATGCTATTGATATTAAAATAGCACCTAAAACAAATAGTCCTATCCATACATATGTTCCATATATTGGCGAGAAATGGTCGATTATTGTGCCTGCGAGATTTAACATAACCATCCCTCCCCAAGCGGCAAATTTTGTTTTCCACCATTTAATTGTTTTTGGCATATAATCACGATACTGTGCTCCTTTGCTTTGTCAAGTGCATAATTCCGCTTTTTTGTTGTTAGTCATTGTCAAGCAGGGGGTTAGGTTCATTTTTGGCATTTTGGAAATTGGCTTTGTTTGGCATAATTAACTTCATTTTGATTGATCTTTTCACTGTAAATAGACAATCTCCGTGTCCGCAGTTTCAGCCCAGAGAAAAGAGAAAAAACAGAATACAGAATTCAGGAGACAGAATTCAGAATATAGCAAGTATAAAAATCAAAACCATAAATAAATCCGAAAACCACTCCGCCAGAGGCGGAAAAATAGCTCTTTAATAGATTATTTGATTTGGGCCTGCTGGACCTGAAACCTTGCCCTGCTGGGCGAAATGCGTTCATCTACTGATAAACTGGGGGGTATTTTAACATATTTTCGAGGAAAAGTCAAACGAAAATTTAATCGCTAACTACACGGGAAATTTTGGCGTTGTAAAAGATTGCAGTTTGGGTAGAATTATAAAACAAGAAAAGAGGGAATTATGGCATAACAAAGAGAAAAAGTGACCGGCCTTGAATGTCAATCCAGTTTTCATATTATGGGGATGTAAACATATGTATCTGAAATTAATAAACATAAAAAATTTTCGTAAAATCAAAGACGCAAAATGCTCATTTAATCCCGGTCTTAATTTAATTGTCGGCCCAAATGATTCTGGTAAAACTGCTGTTATTGATGCAATTCGTTTTGTACTTAGGCAGGTTGTTGATGATTATTCCCGGATATTAATAGATGATTTTAATGACCCTGATATAGAGATATCTATCGACATTACTTTTTCTTTTGATGATTGCAATTGCAATAAAGATAAGCTAATCGAAGAATCATCTTTATTCGCAGAATATTTGTCTTTTACTACGGACAATAAACCAGAATTGAAGATATGGTACAACATTAAGAATAATGAAAAAGATATTAAATTTCCAGAATTTAAGGTGGGACCAACTAAGGATGTTGCGGTTGACATGGATGCACGATGTAGAGAAAATCTTAAGGTTGTGTATCTGCGGCCTCTACGTGATGCAGAAAATGAACTCAAAGCGAAACAAGGCTCTCGCATTTCAAAAATTTTAGGCAGCCATAATGATATTAAGGCTGCTAAAGATAAACTTGTTGAACTCTTAAAACGGTTCAAAGATGACTCTGAAAGATTTTTCGATAATGAGAATGGCAAAAAAGTAGCAGATGAAATTAAAAGATTACTGAATGTTTTCGACGAGCAATCTGCTATTCAAGAGAAAGATATAAAGTTCGGACCAACAGAAAAACTTGATTATTTACGGACATTAGAAAAAATTGCTTTGTATTATCCGGACTTGCCGCGTCCCGGTTTAGGCACTCTTAATATGATTTTTATCGCGGCGGAATTGCTTCACCTTAACACACAAAAAGCGCCGAAACTTATTCTTGTTGAAGAAATCGAAGCTCATTTGCACCCTCAAAGGCAATTAAAAATCATCAAGGCATTGCAGGAAGAATCGAAAAATGGAATTCAGATGATTCTTACCACGCATAGCTCGAATCTGGCATCGGTTACAGACGTTTTTCGGTTGAATATATGTAATGAAGGGCAATTTTATTCCTTGGCTGAAGGTAATACTGAATTGGCTAAAAAAGATTATTCTTATCTTGGCCGATTTCTTGATGTAACTAAAGCGAATCTGTTTTTTGCACGAGGGGTATTGTTAGTTGAAGGACCAACCGAACAGTTATTAATTCCAGAATTTGCGAAAATTTTAGGATATGACTTCGCCAATTACGGAATATCGGTAATTTCTACAAATGGTTTGAGCTTTGAGCATTTTGTAAATATTTTTAAGAGGAAGGAAGTTCCATATAATCAAGTACCTGTTGCCGTTATAACTGACGCCGACAAAAAAAGTCTGGCAAAAGTGACGAGTTACATTAGCCAAATAAAAAATGGGGATAATAGAATTGAATGTTTTGTTGGCGAACAATTATATATGGATACCGATCTAAACGATGATGACACAAAGAAAACCACTTTTGAAAAAATAATACTTAGTAAAACGACAGAGCTAAAGAAAATGTATATAGAATCATTTAATTTGAAAGACAGAAAAGAGCCTGCAGAAATTAGTATGGATTTCGAAAGACTTTATAAAAAGATAAGTTCCGAAAAAGCACCAATAGCCCAAGAAGTTGCTCAACAGCTTTCGGTTTTGAATAAAGGCAAAAAGCCAGCAATTAAAAAAGAGATAGAAGCCAATTTAAAGTATATTGTAAATGCTATTAAATTTGTACTGCCGGACACAACTGTTGGTCAAAAAGATACTTCTGAAACAGCAATAGAATAATATGTGCAATTATATCGTTACAGATCCAGAAATAGAAAAAGCCGAGCGGGATATATTTGAAAATGGGCAGCATTTCAACAATGACCAAAAAACGTTTATGAAGTGTTTGGATTCTTGCCATCTCCAAGCTTACGCTGGGACAGGAAAACAAGCGCGATAGTCGGAAAACTTCACGTATTAGCTCAAAAGGATGTTTGGAAAAATGGTAGAGGCGTTTGTGTCATTTCACATACCAATGTAGCAATAGACGAAATAAAGAAACACGTTGCCAAGCATTATCCAGCGATTATGGAATATCCAAATTTTGTTGGTACTATTCAAGAATTTGCAAACAAGTTTCTGTTTATCCCATATCTGGCAAAAAAAGGACTGCAAATTAAAGTTCAAGATGAAAAATTCGATTATAAGCCCAATTGGGCATTATTAAATCAACTTGGGGTAGATAATAGAAACGCAATACTTCAGGCCATTGTTAGATTTAAAGATACAGATCGATTCTCAAAAATGTATTTGATTAATGATAATCCATACTTCGATGGAGAAGTTTTCCCGCTAGCATCAATCAATAAAAATAGGAAGAACAAGAAAATTCCAGAAACAAATTTGCAGGAAATTAATAATTATTTTGTTTGTCGGATAAAAGAAAGGAAGAGTAATGGAAGATTCTTGTTCGATGAGTCATTTATTGATGGTTATGAGTATTTGACCCAAAATCCCATATTGAAAGATATTATTAGCAAGCGTTTTGAATTTGTACTTCTTGACGAAGCCCAAGACTGCTCAGAAATTCAGCTTAAGGTGTTGAATGAGTTGTTTGAAGAAAACTCAAAGACGATATTTCAGCAGATTGGAGATGTTAATCAAGCCATTACTGAGATAGTATGGGAAGCTCAGAAACCTTGGCTATATCTCAAAGAGTCAATGCGGTTTGGGCAAAATATCACAAATTTTATAAATAAATTTCAGGTAGATGCTGGTTCTGGTGTTACTGGATGCGGTGAAACTACTAAAATGTTTTTAATAGTTTATGATCCTGGCAAAGAAAAGGATGTAATAGCCAAGTTTGCGGAGAAAATAGAAACTGAAGAAATACCATTAAATAAGGGTAGAGGATATTTTGCAATTTCCCACCGACATGACCAGTTAAAAAAATATTTTCCAGATTACTCAAAAGAGATTGCAAAAAGTAAAAACAGAAAGAAATCTTATCGGTTTGAGACTGACGTTGAATATTTAGATTTAATTAAGGAAGATTTAATAAGAGCAAATGGTTCGCATTTTGTTTCAGATATACTCTCCCATCTTCTTTATAAACACTATAAAGGAAAAGGTAATTCGTGGAGTGAATTAAGAGATTTATTGAGGAATAGTGATAAGGCAGATAGTTTTAGAAGATTAATAATAGAAATATGTAATGATGTTTTAAGTAAAAACTTTGCTCCGGACAAATTAAAAAATGCTTTAAATAATCTTTTGGGTGAGGATAAAATTGATTTTACAAGGGATGATGAAAGTAATTCAATATCTGATTCGGCTATTGTTTCCGACAATATATTTAAAAGATCCGAAGGGACAAAAATAAAAATTGGAACGATTCATAGCGTAAAAGGACAAAGCCATGATGCAACTTTGTTATTTTCAAATAAGGAAGAGAGAAAGCAGGACATTCAGCATGTTTTTGATAAGACACAAAAACTTACACCAAAATACAAGAGACTTTTATATGTAGCATCTTCACGCCCAAAATATTTATTTGCCTTTGCAATAGAAAGTAATGCTTATAACTCGCTATCAGATAAAGACATTTTTAGTGATTTTAATCAACTATGGCTTGATTCCGGCATTATTAGAGAAGAAATATCTTAAGACGATTTACAACTGCCATTTGTGTGCGGGGACGCTGGACGGCGGGGATATAGACGGCGATGGGGAACTGACGGTATTAGATATCGATCATATTATCGCGTAGGGATTTGAACCATCGAAGATAATTTGAGCGGGTGTGTAGTTTCGCCCCTACAAAAATTCACATATTTTTCCAATTACCCCATTTTTATTATTTTTAACCAACCTCACCCTCACTAATTCGCCTTTTTGTGGTTTTTTACCCGAATTTTCAAGGTGTACCGTAAAATACCGCTCACTCCTGCCTTTACCCCCATTTTCTAATAAAATTGTAGCTTCCTCCCCCAAAAATTGCTCCCGAAATTTCCACCCAAGCTCGGCATCCAAATCCAGCAATATCCAGGAGCGTCTCTTCATAACTTCGTTATTTACAAGACCTTGCATACTTGCTGCGGCCGTCCCCGCCCGTTTTGAAAAGCTGAAAACATGCATTTTTGCAAACCCCGTCTCCTTTGCCAGCTCAACCGTCTGCTCGAAATCCGCCTCCGTTTCCCCAGGAAACCCAACGATGATATCAGTAGTGATAGCAGGCCTGTCGAGCCGGCTTTTGATTAACGCAATTTTTCCCTTAAATTCGTCGGCACTGTATTGTCTGCACATCTTTTTTAAGACTGCGTTTGAACCTGACTGCAGTGACAAGTGCAGGTGTGGCATAATCTTACGATTGTTAAAGAAAGTATCGAGTAATCGTGATGTTACATCGCCCGGCTCCAGCGAACTTACTCTTATCCTTGCCAGATTCGGTATTTCTCCCATTTTATCGAGCAAATCTGCTAATTTGTCGTTTTGCTGGTTAGCCCAGTTTTTTCGCCTGACGCTTTTTTGGCCGTAAGCGCCGGCAAATATGCCTGTTACGACAATTTCCTTATGACCCGCATCAACAAGGGCTTGTGCCTCCTGTAAAACCGTCTCAACCGGCTTACTGTTAACAAAGGGACGGGCTTTAGGTACGATACAATAGCTGCAGTACCCGTCGCAGCCGTCCTGAATCTTTAAAAAAGCCCTGGTATGGCCCTTAAATGATGTTAATTTAGTAAGTTTTGGCGGCTCAACTTGGTTTTTAAGCTTGATTTTGGAGATGTTTTCTGCTTTAATAGTATTGTTTTGGCTTTGTGAGTTCGAGACAGCAACTTTGCCGTTATTGATTATTCGGCTTAAAGTTGCAGCTATGGTTTCTCGATGGCTAATCAGATGGATATTTTTGCCAGGGTTGTTTAGTTCGCCTGTTTGTACCGTTGGTAAGCAGCCGCAAACAACTATAATAGCGTCAGGACTTAGCTTTTGGGCTTTTCGGATGCGTTGTCGGCTTTTTGCAGAGGCCGATAGTGTTACGCAGCAGGTATTGATAACAACCAGGTCGGGTTTGCTTTTGGACGTTTCGACTTGGTTGAGTCCGAGCTGTTCGAGCAGCTCCCGAATCTGCTGGCTTTCATATTGATTGACTTTACAGCCAATAGTATTTATGGCAAAAGTTTTCATAGTATGTTACAATATATAATATAATTGTTAAGGCGAGCTTACAACACCGTTCAAATCATGTTTGGACCATAATTGCGAGGGTTTGGTTGTGGCTGGAGAATACAATTCGGTTTGGGCGATAGATATAGGCAATAGTTCCCTGAAAGCGTTGCGATTAAGGAACGAAGGGGGCGTTGTTGAGGTAATCGGCTTCGACAATATCCAGCACGGCAAAGTTCTTACCGGAAGTGGTATAAAACCGGAAGAAAGGGATGAGCTGATTGCGTTGAGTTTGCGCCAGTTTGTGAAGCAGAACGATTTGGGCAAGGACGATATAGTTATTTCTGTGCCGAGCCAGAATAGTTTCGCCCGCTTTGTGAAACTGCCGCCTGTTGAACCGAAGCGCATTCCTGAAATCGTTAAGTTCGAGGCGGCTCAGCAGATTCCTTTTGATATTAATGATGTGCAGTGGGACTGGCAGTTGATGACAGAAACTGGCAGTCCTGAAATAAAGGTAGGTATTTTTGCGGTTAAGAGTGAGGTGGTCAGCTCGGTATTGGAGCATTTCGCCAGAGAAAGTGTGACGGTTAGCTATGTTCAGATGGCGCCGATGGCTTTGTATAATTACGCATTGTACGACAGTGATTTGGGCAAGTCTGACAGTCAAGCCACTGTTGTTCTTGACATAGGTGCGGAGAATAGCGATTTGGTTGTCTGTACGCAATCAACCGTTTGGCAAAGAAGCGTTCCTATGGGAGGTAATGCTTTTACAAGGGCGATAGCAGATGCGTTTAAACTCAATTTTGAAAAAGCTGAAAAACTAAAACGTACCGCTCCAATGAGCAAATATGCCCGGCAGGTATTCCAAGCGATGAAGCCGGTTTTTACAGATTTAGCTTCTGAAATTCAGCGGTCGCTGGGCTTTTACACCAGTTCTAATCCAAACACTAAATTGTCGAAGGTTATCGCACTTGGCGGCGGAACTAAGATGCGAGGCCTGCTCCAGTACTTACGGCAAACATTGCAGATACCTGTTGAAATGCCGGATTCGTTTAAGAGGCTTACGATAAGTTCGGCTATCTCAGCAGCAAAATTTCATGAGAGTGTTTGTGATTTTGGTATCGTTTATGGCCTTGCTTTGCAAGGTTTAGGATTGGCCAGGATAGAAAGTAACCTGTTGCCCCGCAGTATCGCAAGGTCAATGGTCTGGGCAGGTAAAACCAGATATTTTACTGCTGCAGCGGCTGCGGTATTGCTGGTTTCGCTTATGTGTTTCGCGAGGACCGCTCTCGATAGAGTTAATTATGCGAATAATAATCAGGTTCGACAAAGCGTCAGCAATATTATTAATACCGCCGAGCAGGCCGACAGCAAGCTGAGAGCCGAGGAAAGTAAAGGGGCGCAATCCGAAGCGATAATAGCAAAAGAACTTAAATATTTTGACTATCGCGATGTGGTTCCACTATTGTATCAAACCATAATATCAGTCTTGCCGAACGAAAAAAATAATCCTGAACAAAAAGAGCTTTATGAAGCCTTTGCCAGGGGCGATGTAAGGGGAGTAAAGAACTTCGAACGCCAGAAACGGAAGCAGATATTTATAACGGGTATGTCAGTTTACTTTGTAAGTGATATTGCTTCTGCGCAATTTGGTGCCGCAGATTTCACAGAGCGTGGTGGTAGAGCAAGGACGGGTGGAACCAAAGCTGTTCAGGGTGATATGGAAGGGTATGTGGCGGAGAGCGCGATTAGTAAAAAGGTGTCTAAAAAAAGCAAAAAAGTTGCCGTGGTGGAGGAGGGAGAAGAGGGTGAAAGCGGCCCCGGATTTGTGGTAACTATAACCGGTTATAGTCCCTATAAGGACATAGGTGAACTTATGGACCCTGTCGGAGTGGAAGGCGATCCGAATAAATGGGGAGTTGTTACTCGACTGCTGCATCTTGATGATATTGTTGGCTGGAAAAATCCATTTGAACTGTACAAAAAAGCCAAGATTGAGCATTTCAATCTGGAAACAGGTGTAGTAGATTTGGAAGCTGCAATGCCTGTAGGGATAGGCCTTGAAGATATCGAATTTGAAAAAGCAAAACAGGCTGAGCGTGGAGATAGTGATGAGCGGATTTTGATTGACCCTATGACAAGGGAAATTATCAGTAAGGTCGCCGAGCTGGACGAGAAGGGAAGAAAGAAAACCGACAGGTCCGGCAAAGTTGTTTATAAAGGCAATGACCACTGGTTCAAATTAGATATTAAATTTGTCTGGAAAGATGCACCGAAGGAGATTCAGGAAACCGGGGAGATTAAGGGAACTGAGGAGATTAAGAAGCCTGAGACAACTAAGAAGACGGATGGGACGGGAAAACGCCGAGGGGGTACAGAGGTTAGTTTAGAGTAGTTTCCGAGGTTGTAAAGGCATTTTGGTCGGAGAAACGACGCAGTAGAGGATCCAAAAGGCAGATATAGATTATAGATTGGTGAGTTGAAATGGATATCTCCAAATTTAAAGACCTTATACAGAGATTAAGTTTTCTTGGGAATTATTCATCACTGATACTGCCGGTTATTATAATTCTGGTTGCAGTGCTTCTTTTTATACCTACCCAATTGATGAGCAGTAAGCTCAAGGAACGGGTGGAAAATGAAAGTATTTCTATAGGCAGAAGAGTTAAATCCCTAAGCGAAAGTACCGTTTCCCGTAACCAATGGGAGGTTGAGCAGGAGTATCAGCAGGCTTATGAGAGAGATGCCAATCAGACGGTACTTTTAGCCAAGCAAAGCAGCCAAAGGCAGTTATTAAGTTATAAAATATTTCCTCAGCCGAAGGATACCTCCGCGTTGATTTTCAAGGAATTTGGCCAGCGGTTTCGCGGCGGGGTAGACAAACTAATCGCCCAGGCAAAGGCACTTGATTGTCCCACAGCTGCTGAACTGCAGGAAGCTTTGCAGGGCTCCAGTTTACCATCTTCTCGTCGGGGTCTGGAAATGGGAAGGTTGAGCGAGGTAGACTCTATGATAACGGAGGAACTTTGCCGAGAGAAAGCACAGTCTGCGCGTGTTTATGCTAATCCGGCGAATTTGAGCGGATACGAATTCTGGGAAGCGTATGAATATACAGGGCTGGACACGGCGGTTGAAGATTGCTGGTATTGGCAGTTAGCTTATTGGATCATCGAAGACGTTTTCGATACGATAGATGCTATGAATTCCGGGTCGAATAGCGTTTTCACATCGCCGGCGAAACGGCTTCTGGATGTAAGTTTTGCCGTGGGCAACAAGGGGGTGGGCGGTAAAAAAGCGACGGCTGTAATGCCCAGTTATGTTCTTTCGATTAAAGGGGCGCCTATAGAGCCTTACACAGGAAGATTTTGTAATGATGATATTGAAGTTGTGCATTTTAATATTGCTGTTGTGGTTAGTACGAAGGCGGTTTTGTCGTTTACGCAGCAACTTTGCAGTGCCAAACAGCATAAGTTCAGAGGATTTTCCAGTGAGGAGCAAGAACAAGTTTTCAAGCATAATCAAATAACGGTTTTAGAGAGTAATGTTAGGTCGATTGACCGGATGGATACGGCTCATAATCTCTACCGCTACGGCGAGGATGCTGTGGTAGAATTGGATTTAATTTGCGAATATATTTTTAACAAAAACGGCTACGATGAGATTAAACCAGAATCGGTCAAAGAATTGCTGAAGAAAGAATAAGCGGAAAAGCACGTTATGCGGGATACGAAGCATGAGTAAAAAAGACAGCAACTTTTTTGAAGAACATATTGAGAAGATAGTTTTGGCTGTTGTTGGGCTCGGGTGTTTGTGGCTTTTTATTACCCGTGTTTTGATCAGCCCCAATTATATCGAATATGACAACGAAAAGGTTGACCCTCGTACTATTGATAATCATATAAGCAAGCAGGTTGCAGCTCTGGAGAACAAGATCAATCGTAGGCCTGAGCCAAAGCCGCCGTACCAGCCGAGGGTTAATGATTTTATTGCTCGGTTAGATTCAGCTATAAGTGACATTAACATCGGCCTTGCTCTGCCGCAGCCTATTATTAGTTCAAAGGAAATAACTGACAACAGAGTATATCATATTCCGCTGATTGGTGAAATCAACGAGGTGTTGGCTGAGCATATCAGAACGGTGGCTTATGTGCCTAATGGAGAGATTAGTGAGAAAAATGTTTATGGCTCAGATAATAGTGAGCCGAATGATATTGATTTTGTTACTGTGGAAGCGAAGTTTGATGTTTCGGGATTATATAAAAGGTTTAACACAAGTTTTGCCGGTGAGGATATTCAGCAGGATTGGCGTGACCCGTGTCTTGCAAAACCAGTTTTTGCATCTGTGCAATTACAAAGACAGAAGTTGCTTTCCGATGGCAGTTGGAGCGACTGGCAAACCGTGCCTCGAAGCAAGATAGACCCTCGTAAAAGAATGTTTGAGGTTATAGAGAATATTAATGATTTGCCAGCTGGCGGGGTAAAAGTGCGTCTGCTTCAATTTGATGATGCAGAAGTAAGAATGGACCTGTTGCAGCCGAAGGCTTATCAGATTGCCTCTGCAAAAGAAGAGTGGCTTCCTCCTTCGTTACACGGGAAATATGTGGGGTATCAAAAAGAGATAGATGTAATAAAAAGGCGTGAAGCTGCTGTGGAGAAAAAGGAAGAGCGGGAGGGAGAACGCTCAGATCGGCGCAGCAAACAACAAGCGGCGACTAAAATACGCCCGATAACAGAAGGAGCTGGGGCGGAGGGAATGGAAGGTCTAGGTGCGTCTTCTACGCCTGTAAGAAAAACGCTACCAGCAAAAAGCCAGCCTGAGCGCAAGAGTGAGAAGGAACGTCCTCAAAAAACTAAGGAGGTTTCAAAGACAACAAATGATGTTTATCAGGAACTTGGTGAGATTTCGATTACTGACAAGACAGACCTCGTCAGGATGGACAAACCATTATTATTTTGGGCGTATGATGATACTGTTGAACCCGGGAAGTACCGGTACAGAATTCGGTTGGGTGTTTTTAATCCTATAGCGGGGACAAATCAGTTCAACGAGCAGGACAAATCGTGTAAGAACAAAGTTATTTTATGGAGCGAGTTTTCTGACGCAACAGAGACTGTGGATATTCCGGGAAAGTTATACTTCTTCCCGCGTGAGATACAGGAAGCCACAAAAGCTGTAACAGTGCAGGTCTCCAAATATGTGTTGGGTTATTGGTACAGTAAGGACTTTACGGTCAAGCAGGGAGAACTTATTGGCAAGGTTGGTGAATACAAGATTACGGATGAGGAAGAGAGCAAGAAAGTTACAGTACCGCAGACGGTTGATTATACTACCGGCGCAGTTTTGGTCGATATTGTGCCTGTAATTGATTGGTCGGGCGGGAATAGCCTGCATGTCAATCATTTTTTTGACCTGCTTTATAGTTTCGATGGAAAGGACATAGAGCGTCTGCCTATTAAATCAAGGTATTGGACCGAAGCATTACAGAACAAGTTTAATGAAATCAAAAAATACGAAAAAGAACCGAAAGAACCTTTACGAGGTTGGGAAGGCAGAGCGGGAGGAGCTGGAGCGGTTCAACGCCAGCAGCGTGGTTCACCAAAAACAGATGAGCAGGGGATGCCCACTGATTAGGGAGTAACACCCTGATGATAGACAAGGCCTTTCGGTTGGCCTGTTTTAATCGGTTTGAAATACCTGTTTAAGGCACCTTAGCTGCAATACCTGTTCAATTGAAAATGCGGATTGCTTACAGTCTATTGTTATCTCGAATTCATCTTGGGGTATCAAGTCTATAAAATTATCACTGATTTGTGCCGCTGCAGAGGTGCTGATTTGCACATCTTTTGCGACAGAAAAAAATAAAAAAGGCCGGAGCTAAACCCGCCCGGTCTTTGCGCTATAATGATTAATTATTCAAAACAAACCCAATTTTATCCGCCTCAGAAGCGGGTTTTTTCTTGTATATCAGTCAAGGGGCGGTATGTTGACCAGCCGAAAGGCAAAAAACTCGAATCTGACGATTAATGCTAAAAATCGGCAATATAATTCTTGATGTTCCCTTTTTTCAGGCGTCGCTTAGCGGATACAGCGATTACGCTATGCGGGCAATTGCGCGTGACTGTGGAGCGCCTATGACTTTTGCCGGCGTGATGCTCGACAAAAGCGTCATCCATCCAAAGGTCTTTAATAACCCATCTTTTAAACCCGGCGATGACGAACATCCGATAGGAGCCCAGCTTTTAGGCGAGGACCCCGAAATAATGGCAAAAGCCGCCAAGGTGGTATGGAAGGCGGGTTACGATTTAATAGACCTGAATTTTGCCTGTCCTGCGCCCAAAGTTATTCGCCGAAAGCGGGGAGGATTTCTTCTGAATGACCCCGACAAGGCGGTAGAAATCTATAACGCCGTGAGGGAATCCGTCGATTGCCCGGTAACTATGAAATTACGAACGAGTTTTGATAACCAGTCTCACGATAATTTCTGGGACATCGCTTCCCGGGCCGCGGCTGGAAATGTCGATGCGTTAATTGTGCATCCTCGCACTGTTCGCCAGAGATTTACCGGCTCGGCGAACTGGCAGTTTTTATCAGAGGTTAAAAAACGATTTCCCCGCACAATAATTTTCGGCAGCGGGGATTTATTTTCCGCCGACGTAATTAGAAATAACATAAAAAGCACCGGCGTAGATGGCGCGGCAATTGCCCGCGGCGCAATTGGCAATCCATGGATTTTCAGTCAGCTTCGCGATGGAGATGATTTTGTCGCCCCGACTCTTGAGCAGCAGGGCCGGGTGATTTTGAAACACTTCTCTTTGGTTTGTAAGCTCTGCGAGCACAAAAAAGCCATAACGTATTTTCGAAAATTTGTGCTTGCCTATTGCAAACATCATCCCTCGCGTAAAAAGGCCCAAAAAGCCCTTTTCTCGGCAAAAACAGCTGAAGAATTCCTCGCCGCCGTGGAACAATGGTATAGTCCGTAACGGCGATATTTTTTTAATTGTTGGTCTATCCGACACAGGTTATTATTTTAATTACGGTATTTTGATATAATTGTGAAATTAAAAGGCTTGGTTGCGTAGCCAAGCGTTTAATATGGAGAAATATGTCATGAAAGCGACGCATCTTTTCCTCGCTGTCTGCTTGCTGTTGATCGCGAGTGTCGGGATAACCTCTGAAACCAAACAAGAAACCGTGAAACCAAAGGAAAAAACAATGAGTACGCCCTCCGTATCGCTCGGTTATGTGGTTCTGTATGTGAAAGATGTTTCGGCGAGCCTAGCCTTCTACGAAGAGGCCTTCGGCCTTTCCAGACGCTTTTTCAATGATGACAACGGCAAGGCATACGGAGAGTTGGAGACCGGAGCGGCCCGCCTTGCGTTCTACAGCTTTGAATTGGCCAACGAGCATTTGAAACAGGGAGTTGTGGTCGCCTCCCCGGACAAGGCACCCCTTGGTTTTGAGATTGCATTGGTGACGCCCGATGTTCCGGCGTTGTATGCCCGCGCGGTGAAAGCCGGGGCAACCGTGGTGAGCGCACCCGAGGCCAAACCTTGGGGGCAGACCGTGGCGTACCTCCGGGATAAGGATGGCCACCTCGTTGGGTTAGGAACCCCTCTGCCATAAACAAAGCCGAACAAGTGCGCTGCAGCAAACAGCCGCTATGCTGGGGTAATCTGGGGACACCATGCTAACCGAAAATTCGTTATTCAAAAGTTACATTGACAGATTTATCTTTTTTGGTGAGTGAGACTTTCTTTTCAACACCATTCGAGGTGATTATATAATCGCCATAGAAAGCGCGGGTTTTGAAAGCGCCGTCATCACCGGCTTTGCCGGCGGTCTGAGTCCACCACTTGTTAAAGACGAGGTCGCGATAGGCCTCGACCTGCGGGGTGGGCGTCCAGTCTTTCTTCCACATAGCAGTCTGCGGCATCCAGTGCCCCTGCTCCCAGAAGCCCCACATTATAATGGCTTCGATGTTCGGGTGGGCGAAGCAAATGGGGAAAAACATCCGCATTGCATCAGCCTTATCTTGTTCGGTGTCGCCGATGAAAAGACATTCGGTGATTTTGATGGGCAGATTGAACGTGGCGAGCTGGTCGAGAGTTTTCTGGACGTGTTCGTGGGTGGTGAGGGCTTTGCCTGTGGCTTTTGTGGCGACAAAATGACCCTGACAGCCGATGCCGCCGATGGGGACGCCCATTGCGAGGAGGTTTTCGATTTGGGTTATATAGGTTGCGGCATTGTAGCCGCCTTCGACGAGGATGCCATAATCATTTACGTAGAGGGTAATATCGGGATTGCCGGTCTTGGCCATATAGGCCATTTCGCTGACGATGCCGTAGCCGAGGCGACGGCGGAAGAAGTCGCCGTGAACCATTTCGTTGTTGAGGTCGAATTCACTGATTCGGCCTTTGAAATGTTTCGTGACGTCAATTGCCCGGCGGTGGACTGCGGCGCGGAGCCGGTCGTTATCGAGCTTATTCAGCCAGGGCATAATGTATTTATCTTTTTCCCAGAAAATGCAGTGGCCTCGCATCGGGATATTAAGCTCGTTGCAGATTTCCCAGATTCTGTCGGCCCTGTAATAATCGACGATGTTTGGTTCGGCCTCGCAGTCATACCATTTGAGGGCGTTTTCGTGGACGGCGTAGTTAAAGTTCTCGCTTAAAACCTTCAGAAACATCTTTCTATCTTCGGCCGACATAGCGTCAGCACTTTTTTCCGCGAGACTATCCGGGATGGCGGCGCCGAAGAGGAATTCGTGGCGGACCTGCCGGACGTTCACATCGGCCCCCGGTTTGGTCTTTATTATGATGTCGCCCATCCGGATTTCGGCGATGCGGGCGTCTATGGCATCGGGCGTTATCTTTGCGGCGATATTAGTGTCTTCTGCAAAACAAAGGGGGGTGGAGAATGTCATTATGGCCATAATAAACAATCCTGATTTAACGTTCATAATAATGTTCCTTATTGTGAATAAGAACCAATTCCGCACAAATTTTTACTTAATAAGCAGGGAAAAGTCAAGTTAAATGAACGGCTGGAAATAAGGATTGCAAAGTTTGTATTAGGGCAGTATAGTTATTACTTCTATCTGCATTTTTGAAAGGGTCAATAAATGAAGTATGACGTAGCTGATTTGTCGTTGGCGTCTGAAGGTAAGAGACGGATTTTATGGGCTGATAACGATATGCCGGTTCTTGCACAGATTCGGGAGCGGTTTGCTAAACAGAAGCCATTGAAGGGCAAAAACGTTTCGGCTTGTCTGCATATAACGGCAGAAACGGCCAATCTTGCGAGGGCGCTGAAGGCGGCAGGGGCAAACGTTGTTCTATGCGCTTCCAACCCGCTGAGCACGCAGGACGATGCGGCAGCTTCATTAGTAAAGGATTTCCAGATACCCGTCTTTGCCGTCTGCGGAGAGGACCGCAAGACCTATTACAAACATATCCATGCGGCGATTGACCATAAGCCGGTCATTACATTCGACGATGGGGCTGATTTGGTGAATGAGCTGCATATGAGCAGGAAGAAAGATGCTGGCAGGATTATTGCGAGTATGGAAGAGACGACGACGGGCGTTATCCGATTGCGGGCGATGGCAAATGCCGGCAAATTAAAATTTCCGGTCATTGCGGTAAATGACGCTGCGACCAAGCACCTTTTCGACAACCGCTATGGCACGGGCCAGTCAACGGTCGACGGTATTATTAGGGCTACGGATTTTCTAATGGCAGGCAAGAAGGTCGTTGTGGCAGGTTACGGCTGGTGCGGGCGGGGCTTTGCCATGCGAGCCAGAGGTATGGGAGCTATCGTTATCGTTACGGAGATTGATGCGGTCAAGGCGCTTGAGGCGGCTATGGACGGCTTTGATGTTATGCCGATGGCGCAAGCGGCGAAGGTCGGCGAACTATTCGTAACGCTTACCGGCAATAAAAGTGTTATACGGGCTGAGCACTTCCGGGCGATGAAAGACAGGGCGGCTGTTGCCAACAGCGGACATTTCAATGTTGAGATAGATATACCTGCCCTGAAAAAGATGAGCAAGAAAGTGAACCGCGGAGTTCGCAATCACGTTGATGAATATATTTTGAGAAATAACAGGCGGATTTACCTTTTGGCTGAAGGGCGATTAATTAACCTTGCGGCCGCGGAAGGTCATCCTGCAAGTGTGATGGATATGAGCTTTTCCACGCAGGCGTTAGAAGCCGAATATGTGATGAAAAAACAGGGCAAACTCGCTGTTGCGGTCCACGATGTCCCGATGGAGATAGAGCAGCAGGTAAGTAAGCTCAAGATGAAATCGATGTCGATTGAAATAGACAAGCTGACGCCGGAACAAGTCATTTATCTTGCCAGCAGCGGTGAGGGGACATAAGTTGTCGCTCGTTGCTCATGCTCCGTGACCCGGTTCACGACGAAATGAGGCTTATGGATAATAAAGAGACCGAAAAAACGCCAATAGTGGCTTCGAAGACTTTTCTGTCGGTCGGCCCTACGCTGCGTTACAGCCATGAAAATGTTCAGAGATGCTGGCTGCTTGCTGTTGCGGTCTTTGGCGTAAGCGCATTTTTCTGGTCGAAAATACTGAGCGGCTCGTTCTGGTCGTTTGACTTTCAGGCAGTGACTTCTCCCAAGCTTTGGTATCTGGGGCAGTCTGTCGTCATAACCGGCCTGAGCATATTTGAATATCCATGGCAGATTCTTGTATTAGGGCTGCTTATGGGCATTTTGGCAATTGTGCCGGTGTTGATATCGCAGCTTATGAGTTTCCGCTACAGTTTGCTTTTTATATTGTTGGTGTTTTTTGGGGCCAATTTGCCGGCCTTTGCAATTTGCCTTTTGGTGAGCTGTCTTGCCGTGGCATGTCGTCCACTTCGTTTTCGTTCGCGCTTCGTTGCGATAGTATTATGTACGGCACCGCAGCTTGCTTTTTGGGCCTACTTCGGCGGTGCAAGGGGGGTGGAACCTATTAAGTGGGGATTTTCTTTTACGCCGTGGATTTGTGCGTGGCTTGTCGGTTTAGGTATAGCGGGATTAGTTATTGGGACAGGTCATTTTACGCGTTATCGGCCTGGGGTGGTGTGGGTTGTTACGTGCGTTTTCCTTTTGCTGGCTGTCGTGACGTTTGAAACAAGAATAGGCTTTGATGAATTAGACTACCAGCTCTATGTAGCCAAGAATAATCCGGAGCAGGCAATCGAATTTCACGACCACAGTATAAGAGAATCACTGGACGAAATGGTTAGCAACCCTTCCGCCAGAGTGAGAAGGTATCTTGAGATGTCGTTTTATCCTACCGAGCCGATACTGCTTCGTGCGAAATTGAAAGAGAAGCTCGGTGAGGAGCTTGAAAGCAACCGTTGGCCGTGGTGGTTTGCAGTGCCGCCGAAGCTAAATTACCAGGCGAAAAAACTATGGCTGTCCGCCCAGTATGATTCCTTTATAAGACGGCGTCCCACCAGCCGGCTGATGCCCATAGCACTTTATTACAAGGCACTTTTGAGCGAGTACAGCCCCGACATTGAGATGTTTGAGCAGAAAGAAGTATTGCATTTTTACAGTGATTACCCGTACGAACGTTCACAAAACAGTTGGGAGTGGTTATACACGGAATTCGGTGACAGCGCAGAGTCATTGGAAGCGCGATGGCGCCTCGCGAAGTATTTGGCAGGCCGACGTGCCTTCGAGCAGGCGGACAAACTTCTTGCGGAGGCAGAGAATATGGCGGCTGGCCGGCTGAAGCTGTTTGAAAAAGAACAAACGCAGAGTGACACGTTTTTTAGTTTGTTTCAGCCGCCGGCTGATTCGGTAATGACGGTGTTTAAGCTGACCGAGCTGCAAACAAAACTGCATCAATTGCGCAGTCTGATAGGAATAGAAAATCGAATTGATGAGCCGAAGGCAGAGGAACGTTTGGCGAGATTTGTTATGTTAAATCCGCACGCCTCCGGCGACTACGCACGAGGTCTTAACGAATTGCTGGGGCAGATGAGCAATAACGACCCTCTTCGCGACAATGTCCTGCTGGCCCAGATTAAACTTGTTGCAGATGAGCAACTGCGGGCCGAGAAGTTAGCTCAATTACACAATAAATACCAGGACAGTGACGGCGGAATGCAGGCATTATACGAGCTGGCCCGTTTGAAGATAGGTCTATATCAGAGCGAGTCAAATCCGGAACACAAGAAAAAATATTTAGCTGAGACAAGAGCGCTTTTAACCAATTTTGTCAGTTTGTATCCGGACAGCTTTTACGTCGAGCAGGTCAAAAAGAATCTTGATAACCTGCCCAAAGATTGATTATTTTTAATGCTTTTTTTCAATCGTCAGTGGTCGGCCGGACTACATTCATGTTGACTTTTCTGCGGATTTTGCTATCATAAAAGGCGATTATTGACCATTTTGCCTGTTTTGCCTTTTTATTACATAATCTTACAGGACTAATTTATCTAAGGCGGATGGAATTGCGTGCCATGTTTGGGGTTTAGCTGAATGGGAACTGCCGACATACCAGATTTTGCCGGTGCGGATAGTCGCAGAATTTTGCTGATAGGCGATATTAATGGGGCTTTTTCAGATGCCGATGCCCCCACCGCTTTGCTTCGCAAAGCGAAGCAGTGGGGGTCGGCCTGCGAAATACAGACCAATATGCCTGATGCAATCGAGATGGCTTCGAAGAACAGCTTCACGGCAATCGCTGTTGTAATGTCGGGGGTGTCGGCTAAATTAGATTCGGCCCTGAAGGCCTTAAGGGACGTAAATAGCGGTGCGAAAATTATTCTTCTGGCGCAGGTATACGAAGAGCCGCAGGCGTTGCAGATGGTCAGCTTTTCTTTCAACGGCGCAGCTTTGGCGGATGACTATTTGATTTGTCCGGTTCAGACAGATAGATTCCGCGAGTCTGTTTTCCTCACCGGCGGGAAGGGGGGCGGATTGGGTGCTGCTGTTGATACAACGAGTGAAAGGGTAAGACAGCTTGAGAAGTTAGCCACCGAGGATGAATTAACCGGCCTGAAGAACAGAAGATATATTTGGGAATTCTCCAGGCAGATTATAGAACGCGCCAGGAGCGAAAATGGGAGGGTGACGCTGCTTATTTTCGATATTGATAACTTCAAACATTACAACGATGTTTATGGTCATAGAGCCGGCGATGAAGTCTTAAAAGAAGCTGCTGTTTTGATGCGGCGCTGCTGCCGGGAACACGATGTCGTAGGCAGAATCGGCGGGGATGAGTTTGCGGTTGTTTTCTGGGACGACCCGAAGAGAAAGCTGTCTATGGAAGAGACCGAAAGGCGCTCGATAACGGCTGACCATCCGGGGGAGGCGATTTTTATAGCAAAACGATTTAGAAAAGGATTGGGCAAAGCGGAACTGCATCTGCTTGGGCCGGAAGGCAAAGGGGTTCTGACAATAAGCGGGGGATTGGCGAGTTTTCCTCGCGATGGCTCAACAGCCGACAAGCTTTTCGAGCAGGCGGACAAGGCGCTGCTGGAGGCGAAGCGCAGCGGCAAAAATAAGATTTATCTGGTTGGAAACCCGCAAGGTGATATTGCCGAAGTCCAGTAATCTCGTAAGGACGAAAAGCATCCAAAAATATTCGAAATAAACAGCAATTTTCTTGACAATAATACCTTACCTTGCTATTTAGGTATGTAAATGGTAGGAGTTTGTTAAAATGGAAAAAGGAGGGGAAAGGAACCCCTCGGCAAATCCGTGAAGATACAAAATGTAATTTAACCACAGGTTCTATTTTTTAGGAGGAAAGCGATGAAAAAGCAAATCATTTGTGTAACCCTTGTTATTTTAGTTAGTTACAGCAGTGCATTTGCCGGCAGGACTTGGTTCTATAATGAAATTACCGATTCACATGGTAATCCAATAGGATGGGGTAATACTGCTATTGGTATGCGCAGCGGCAATGCGTGGCCGGTGGTAGCTTATAGCGATGGCGGCCCCCCTAGTTCAGGTGTTGTGGCAATGCTGCCGGGCAGCTGGGGAAATGGACCGGTAAATTTTACAGGCTGGCGCCTTGATGGGGCGACAGCACCTGATGGCACAGTCGCTTTTGCAGACGACCAAGGCAAGGTTGTTATGCTCGGCAAAACCGGTTGGGGTACGGGTTCCTATAACGGCCAGGCCATGTTTGGAAGCTCCATTGCCTTTAACAGCAATTCTGTTCCCGGAGTTTTGCACGAGGCTTCGGGCAGCGGTAATCTGACGTTGACGATGAAATCCGGCGCTGCCTGGTACGGCAGTACTGTTCAGGAGTCCGGTGGTTCGCCAGTTCATACAGATGCGTTTGCACTAGATTTTGATTCCTATAATCAGGCAAACATTGCCTTTTCCGACGGCGGTAACCTTAGATACGGCACAAAAGGCATTTTAACCGGCGGCCAGTGGATATTTAGCGACCCGATAGATGCTCCGTACATACCAGCTAGGCTTGATATGGCTCTTACAAACAACGATGTGCCTTATGTTTTGTATAATGATGTCGATCTGCTCAAATATGCCATTTATGACCGCCACAGTGACTCATGGGTAGCGGGCATACTGGATGAAATCAGCTGCAATGATAATTTCTGTGTCACAAGCGACAATAATGGCGGTATTGGAGTGGCTTACGTTACGCAGTTTGCAGGTCAAGATACGCTTAGCTTTGCCTACAATAACGGCAGTGGATGGATGGGGCCGGAAAGACTAACACAAGCTGATCGATTTAGGGGGGTCGGCCTTGCGTTTGATTATGAAAATAATCCGGTTATCTCATTTGTCGGTGGGGATGGCATAATGAAAATCGCTTATGACCCGCAGGAGGTTCCTGAGCCTGCAACGCTGGCAATTCTTGCCTTGGGCTTTGTACTTATCAGACGCAGCAAAGAGGAAAGATAGAATGAAGCGCACCTGTTGCGTCTTATTGTTATGTGCAGTTGTTTTCTGCGGCTATTGCACGGCTGATGATGGTTTTACTATCAATACCATAGCGCGCGGCGTTAAAGGAGCCGCATCAGTAGCAGTAGATATAGACAATACGCCGATAGTAGTTTATGAAACTTATGAACATCTTGTACTTGTAACGCAAACACCGACCGGCTATGAGACAAATTCTATTCCGTATACTTACTTTTGCAGCGTTCCGAAACTAAAAGTTACCTCAAATAATGAGCTGGCTCTTTCATTTTTGATGGCCGGTGCGTGGATATATTATGGCAGCGAAGCAAACTGGTTTGACTGGGTATTTTCACAGGTTGAAGGACCAGATGTTACCAGTGTTGATATGACGCTGACAGCCAATGACATTCCACATATTGCTTATAATTATCAGGGGCGGATATACCATGCTTTTTTTGATATTCACAGTCAGCAGTGGGTAAAAGAAGAACTCTGCGGTTTTGGAAACCATACGTTTACAGTCGTAGCTATAGATGTTGCTTCAGACGGCAGGATTATGATTTTGTGTTCAGAGGGACTTAATATCCGGACAGCGGTTTATTCTGATGGTTACTGGAACTACCTGCCGTGGTTACAGGGTGACAGGCCTGATTGTTCGTTTACTTGTGATAATCTGCCTGCTATTGCATTTACAAGGAGCGGTCAGCTTGTCTATGCCGTGTATATAAATGATGTCATTGGCTGGGTCGAAACTGTTGTTGCCCCGGCCGGCGGCACGCTCGTTTCTCTTGAACACAGTTCAA